>Ga0131853_10026103_pt1 | contig 10511 bp, 9 predicted proteins | sample TergutLab28metaG_FD_92764 | JGI IMG/M metagenome (GOLD analysis project Ga0131853, IMG submission 92764) | Labiotermes labralis P1 segment gut microbial communities from Petit-Saut dam, French Guiana - Lab288 P1 (version 2) (version 2) | ecosystem: Host-associated > Arthropoda: Insects >... | reverse complement strand
TATGTATTAATAATTTCAGTTCTTGAATAGTTCATTTTCTAGGCAGGTTATTGTTTCTTGTATTCTTATCCTCGTGGTTTGGCGGTGTGGCCGGGATCCCTCAGGTGGATGGGTATGGCTTAACATCTATTATTATCTCCTTCTTGAAGGAGGGGTCTTCAGTATTTTGGGTCGCCTAACTGTGAATATTTGTGGTAAGTGATGTTGACAAAGTGTATGGTTTCTAGTATCACAGGGAGTTACTTAGAACTAGGCATTTTTACTCATATGTCTAATGAGTTGCTGTTGTTCATCGTAACTATTGCGTATTTGTATGAGTTCACTGTGTCCAGTGGCGTAAATATTCTGTATTTCACTAGTATACTTGTTTTGTTTTGGTTGAAAGGGTTTTCTACTATGAACACAGTCGCCGTATCGACATCACATATTTGTATACCACTCACTATGTGTAGCTAACATACGGTCACTGTTCACTTATCATATTTCAATTAGTTGTGTTTTCTCTCTTGTGTGAAAGTCACTTCTGTAGTTCAGATCTGCGTGAGGAAGGCCAGGCATATGTGGCACCAAGCTTGACATGTACTAATTTGGAGGTGGTTGGAGTGTGCATGTGTGTCTGTTGTCAGGGTAGGACGGTTTTATGGACGGTGGGTCTTAAGGAAGACGTCAAAGATAACATTCAGAAAGATGGTTTGGTCATCATTCAAGTGTTTGTTGGTTATGGATTCTGCGTGGATGTGGAATCTCTCAATAGTATTAAGGTGGGGTCCTTTTTTGTGGCGGTGTAATACTTGCATAATTTCGTTCATAGGGCCGAAGGAATGTCCTTCTTCATTGACGTGTTTTGTTAAGCTGTAGGTTTGGTTATTGTTTCAGAAGGCGGTTTTGTGTTCTTCATGTCTCATGGAGAATCAACTACCAGTCTGTCCGACATAAGCTTTGTTGCAATTGGGGCAGTAGAGTTTGTATGCTCCTGATTGTGAGTATATGTCAGGGGTGGGATTTTTGTGGGTGAGTAGGTTTCCTATAGTGTTCTTAGTGCGGAAGGCAATCTTAATATCTGTCTAAAGACGTTAGTGATGTATGAAGTTTCTCAGCCTATATATGTAAAACTGGCCCATTTTTTAGCCGTCTTAGGGTCTTCTGGTTTTGCTGGTTTAAAGATGTGAGGTTTGTGAGGTTTGATGGGGAAGGAATTGTTCTGTAAAATGCTATGGATGATGTTCAGTTCGTGTTGGTATTCTTCGTGCTGTATGTTATAGGAATTTAGTCTACTGAACATGAATTTAATTGCAGCATATTTGTGGTGTGTGGGGTGGTTGGAGGTGTAAAGTATGATGGTGTCAGTAAAGGTAGGTTTTCTATATATATGGCAGTTCTAATATTTGTGGGGGTTCATTGTACGGTAATGACAAGGTAGTCCAGGGCATGGTCTTTTTCTGTTTCCGCTGTAAATTATAATTTAGTGTGTAATGCACTGAAGTCCTTAAGGATGCTTTGGATGCTAGTGTGGTTAGAGTCAAAGATTAGGAAAATGTCATCGACATATCAACAATAGTTGATAATGTGGTGTCTGTGTGTTAGGTGTGCCAGGTGCAGTTGGTCCAAGTGCTGTAGAAAGATTTTGGCAATTAGGCCTGAGGATGGGGCACCCATTGCAAGGCTATCCTGCTGGACTATTATGTTCTTGTTGTGTAAGAAGTAGTTTTGTTTGGTGATAACGTTGTACCACCTAGGAATTTCTTGCTGTGTTTGTGAATCTACAAGTTGGTGTTTCAGCATGTTCGTTAAGATAATCTTGGTCTCTGTCACCACTATGTTGGAGTATAAATTCGTAATGTCTAAGGAAGCAAGCGTGTAGTATGGTAGCACTGGGTTGTCATTAAGGTTCTGTATCAGGTCGTGGGTGTTCCTTATTTTGAAAGCATAGGGTACAGGTGACAGGTGATTGATCTTATTGGTAAATAGTTTGGAAAGAAGGTATGCTGGGGCATTGCGCCAGTTTACAACAGGTTGGATCGGATGGTCCTGTTTGTGTATCTTTATTAGTCCTATGATTGAGGGGGTGGAAGGTTTCATATTTATGTATTTACACTGGCTGTCTTTTGGTATTAAGGTCTTGCTTTGTTTCACCATGTTTCTGACTTGGGTCTGGAAAGTGTTCGTAGTTTCTGTGGTGACTGTGTGGAAGTTGTTGCCACTTATAAGTTTTCCAATCTTATCAATTTTTCAATCTTGTTTTTGTAATCGTTGGTACAAAGAATAACTATGGAGTTGCCCTTATCGGCCCGGGTAATGGTGACGTTGTTCTCTTGAAATTTCGCTTGAATTGATTTTATCAATTTGGTTTCTGGATGTGGTTTGTGGGAGGGGTTTTGCTGTTGTAGTTTGTCAATACGGTCAGCTACTAGCTTTCTGTGAACGTCCCGTTCACTGGATGGTACTAGGGTAATGGCAGTTTTGGCTTCTATTGCCAAATTCTGTATCCAGTTCTTCGGTTTAGAATGTAAGTTGTACTTTAAGCCCTTTTGAAGTAATGCTGTCCGACCATTGGAGAAACAGATGTTAGTATTATTTATAAGTCTCAGGTAAATGTGTGTGTCTTATGTGGAGTTTTATTTTGTGTTTGTGTCAAGTGACTTAGTTTATTGTCTAAGGTTCTATATTTGGTCTTGGTTTCTTTGCCACGTTTTTCTTCAGTCACGTTGTAAACGTATGGCCAAGTGTTTTTCCATGTGTTTGCCAAAGCTATGTATAGGTGGTATATCTGTTGGTTTAGTATATGATTTTGGCGTGTTAAAATCTGAGTTTATCCTTAATTCTTATGGCTGGTATTTTTCGTTGTGTGTGTTTGTGGGCTGGAGAGGTGTTGGGTGCTTTTATGTTGGCATAGTTGGGAGCTGGCTGTTTTTTAAGGCATTGTCTATTGAAGTAGATGCGTGCATTAAAGTTATATAGTTTTATCTTTAAGTTCTCATATTGACAGATGGCGTCTTGACTGGCACTAATAATCTTAATGTGTGTCATCCCCGTTGTGTTAGGTCAATAATAAAAAGCTGTAGTGTGTGTGTATATATATATATATGCATGAACACAACAATATTACAATTGGTAGCGATATATAATATACAACTACATCTTTCAACCCTATATGTAGGCCATCATCATATCGTCCAAAGAACTTATTAAGTAACTATACAGTGTGTGCGGTAATATTGGTAGGGGGACGAGATCTCGTCTTACATCATAAGTCGTGGGATTAGTAAAAGTTGAAAAAAAAACATAAATATTTACACCACGCGACACAGTGAACTCATACAAATACGCAATAATTACAACGAACAACAGCAACTCGACAGACATATGAGTAAAAATGCCTAGTTCTAAGTAACTCCCTGTGATACTAGAAACCACACACTCTGTCAACATCACTTACCACATATATTCACAGGTAGCTGACCCAAAATACTGAAAACTGCTCCTACAAGAAGGAGATAATAATAGATCTTAAGCCTTACCGATTCACCTGAGGGATCCCGGCCACACTGCACGAACACGAGGATAAGAATACAACACACAATAACCTGCCTAGAAAATGACAATTCAAGAACTGAAATTATTAATACATAGTTAATATAATACGCACTTACAGCATATGTAATTTATTGCATGTTGTGCAAAAACATTGAAGTTGGCAACTGATGAAACATCCCAGTACGATGGTTTTACTACCTAATTTGCATGTTAGAATTATAAGATGTTCAAAATTGATGTAACCCCCTAACATGTTTATTTTAACTGTTATTAATCCCATGATTTATGATGTAAGATAAGACCTCGTCCCCCTTCCAAAATTACCACACATACTGTATAGTCACTTAATAAGTTCTTTGGACAACCTGATGATGGCCTATATAGGGCCGAAACATGTAGTTGCATATTATATATCACTACCAATTTTAATATTGTTGTATTCATGACTATATGTATATATAAATATATACACACTACAGCTTTGTATATATGAATATTAAAAATAATTATCATGTACATAAATATGATACCAGAGGCAATAGGAGGTTGGTTCAGCCTCAGGGCCAGAAGTTGTATTAAACAGTTTTATGTCTTTGTACAGCTGGGCAATCGGTAAGTTATAAGTAATTCATACAAACTGTTCAGGAAAATAATTGTACTGAAGAAGGATGAAAGAAGTGGTTGGTTTAGAGCAGTATGTTAGAATGTATACATACTGCAGTTTACACAGATAACCTCAGACTATAACAAGTTGAAAGCCAGATGTGTGATGCATAATTGGATATGACTATATTTATTCAGCATATTTACAATAGAACTACATGTCACTGAAATGCATTCTTACACAGCTAGAGACAAGAGCCAAACTTACTCTATCGAATGTATGTGGAAGGAGAGTTTTACAAATAGTTCTGCAATTAATAATGTTCAGCAATAAGGTTTAAAATATTTACAAAGTCCATTTCCTGGTTTATGTTATTATGGTGTTGTGGATTTATTAAGTACATGTGTCATAATCATGCCAATTGAATTTGGAATGCAGCCTGTCTTTATTGTGGATTTTATAAGCATTTTCTTTGCAAATATTTTTATGTGTCAGTTCGTAAAACATGTCAGACACAATGAAATTTCTTTTACCATTCTGGATGGACTGCATTTATGGTCATATACATAAGGACAGAAACATCAGCTTCTAGTGTATTCTAAATTCCTGTGTTGTTAAGTATCCAGTTCCGGAAAGATGAGACACGGGCATAGCCTGATGGGAGACCAACAACACATCCCCTACTCGACACAAAATTTACTACTCCAATCAGTAAGAAGTTGTTACCATTTCTGATCACCAAAGGACCACCACTGTCTCCCTGAAACATTATTACCAAAAATGTTGGTTTCCAAAATTCTGTAAGTCTTATATGGATATACATAAACAGTCAGCACCAAAACAATAAGTGAGATGCATTCCTGGGTTGTGACTGTATACCTCAAAATTATGTTGCCTTCACATGAATTTCTTCATGAAACGATATCAATAAGTGGGGTTGCATTGCATGTCAGGATATGAACAGTACAATTTTATTGCTTTACTGTGAATATGTTATGGAGGGAAGTGAAAAAAAAACAATGACTGAAATAAAAGAGCATGGATAATAAATACTGTAGTGGAGTGGAGGTGATGGAGAAGAGTTGGGTTAATTGAACTTCAGGAGGACTGTCAATGTCAGGAGATTATTCAGTTCTTTTCAGTCAAAAAGCAAGCAGGGACTTTCTGTGTTAATGAGATTGTGTGGTTGGGACAGGTTTGTATGTAGTTTCAGTTGGTTATTTTGTGCTTGTTTGCTAAAGAAGATGTAAAACTTGACAAGTTTCACTGTTTGCGTTTTTTTCTTTAACCCTCGGATTACAGAGCAAAAAAACTTCCTACTCTTATGGAACTGGGCACATATTGTACACATATTTTTTAAATTATTTTCTCAACATTTTTTTTCAAGGTTTGATTAATAGACTCAATTGTAGTCAAAACGTTGCTTTTATTCAGATTTCTCATTTTTCATGGAATTATATAGAGTGAAATACTTAAAATGTTTGAGGACAAGAAAATATATTTCAGAACATAAATGTGAATGAAATTTGTCTCTAGTATGATTTTGCCTTGCAACTGTCACATTTTATTTCAATTGTCTTGATAGAGTGGTCTTTGCACACCCATTTTGAGCACCGGCAACATTTCCAGTCTGTTTTTCTGTCCTTATATTTTGGACAAACAGAGCACCTTCCATGGGTACAAAATGGTCCATTTGAATTTAAAAAAAAAACATACCATACACAAAAAGCAATATATGTGCTGAAAGATGATTATTTAACATTAGTGGGACTTCAGTAAACAAATAAAAAAATTGGGAATATTGTTACTCTATACCAGCTAGAATTTTTCAAGAAAATTCCATGCCCGGGGTACATTTTGTACCCAGTCAGTAAATGAAGGGTTAATATACAATAGAGCTGGAGTGTGTTCATTATTGATCTCATTTTTTAACAGTGCCTTAATTGGTGATATGGTCTTAAACATCACTGAGGCTGCCTTTATTTTTATAATGGCTTCAGATTAAAATGTCCGAATCCAACCTGATACCAGTGATTCTTGAATGCAGCATTCTTTCTCTGGATCCAAAGTAGCAAGCCCAAATTCTTCATGTGTCTCCATTAATTCTTCATTTGACAACTATCTTTTGCTGTTGAGAAATGCAATGTGTCCACCTCCTCAGGTTCATCAAAGCTGCATTGTTCAGTCAGTAGAGGAAATTGCTCTTTCATTTCTTCACCCTACTCAGAGCACTGAAAATCTTGAATGAAATGACACCATAACTTTTTTCAAAATTCAGTGTTGTAGGATTGAGAAATTTGAGCCCATGCTTCAGCCATGGTATTTTATGCAATATTTGATATTGACGGATTTAAAAAATTCCTTCACAATGAATTTGTTTTTGCCATCAGGCACTTGCATATATTTGCCAAATGACTTTCGGACATAAAAGGCCTTAAATGTAGCAATTAATACATCTTTCCGTTGCCTGGATAAGTGATTTCACTTATCCAACATAACCAACATCTTGGAGTCGTTATTTTCAGTTGTGCAACATGGTTTTAGTTCATGCTGCATTTCAGTTTTGAGTCTTTCAATGAACATTTGGCCTGATACCCATGACTTCTAAATAGACCACCATTACACAGGAAGCAGAAATTTTAGGAATACCGTCAATGATACAAATTCTCAGCAGGTAAATGACAACTTGCTTCATGTAAAAATTTTCTTTAACATTGCCACTTGGAATAGTACTGTTGTTTGTTCCTTTGCTATCGTGAATCCTGGGGCCATTTTCTTTTCCTTGTACACTCAGAAGAACAAAAATCCATCGCCTGATATTTCGTACATCCTGCTCAGGCAGTGATGTGCGGTACATTTGCCATCACAATTCGAGTCATTTTACTTTCCCCATATTTGCACATTTGTGGCGTTTCTCTGTCTTCAATTCATTACAATCAATCACACTGCATACATGTTAATTGAAGACAACAATACATTTGTCTGATTTGAAATTAAAACATTAATTAAACTTCAATAACTTTCGCAGGCATGAGGTTAGCTAGCTAGCTTTGCTACTAGGGATGGATGAGTAGACCGGACCATTCCGTTCTTACTGTCAGCAGGCGTAGCCCAGGCAGTTGAATGCATGCTAGCAGTAGCCTTCGGAATACACAACACTCACAAAATACAGACATCCATGCCCCTGGTTGGATTCGAACCCACAATCTCAGCAGGCGAGGGGCCCTAGATCTACTATAGGCATATTTCTTTATGTATCCATACAATTGAAAACATTTACTGAAGGGAATTGTTGAGCGTGCGAGAATAATGGGTGTGCTTCGGACCCAGGGTGGTTTTGCTCTCGCCTTGTTTCAGGGGTGGGGTGGGGGAATGAAATACTGCTGGAAAATGTGCAGCTCTAATTTCAGCTTTCGAAACAAGTTCATAATTTTTCTTTCATGTGGCCTTTTGTAGACAGTAACACATTTAAAAAGTTGTGCGTATTTAAAATCTAACTGGCTACAGATGACGGTGGTTATGAAAACTGAAATGTTAATGTTTTACTAATAATAAAATCAAAGGCAATGAAGAGCTGCACTCAATAAACTAAGTCAGGTTTCTTTCAATTTTCTGCCAAATGAAGGGAATGTCTTCCACAACTGCATTATGGCAATTCACAATTTTATAACCGTGGACAAAACATGATATCTGCTGCTGGTCATGGTTGAAAAAGGAGGGTAGGGAATTACCAAAAGCTGAAAACTGACTTCCGTGACAATACAGTCACTAACCTTGAGTTGAGTGGAGGCTGAGTCCCACAAATACTGTCATAAAACTGAAAGTGAAAGCAAATGATGGGCCGGTTTTAGTTTACAGACCTCAGGGGGAGCATTACAACCCGCAGTATAAGTCTACCTGCAAATGCAGTGATCGTGTGTCTGTCCACTGTTAGGGCTGGAGTGCTCCATCCTATAGAGGGTCACCTGGATGGCCTGCATTATCAGCACATTTTGCAGAACGTAATGGTGCCATCTGTATGGATGCTTTATCCCAATGACATAATCTATTTACAGCAAGACCACTCCTCCATTCTTGATTCTCATGTTGTTCAAGAATGACTATCGCGGCAGGCCAACATTGAACTCCTTGACTGGCCAATATGAGCGCCTGATATGAACCCCATCGTGAATACGTAGAGTGAAAAGAGCAATGCAGGAAACCTGGCCTGTCCTCCTTCCCAGAAATAGCGATGAGCTACGAACACTTGTGTGAGACACATGGGATGAAATTGCTTTGTTTATGCGTTATGTTTGATCACTGACTGAGTCCATGACATGACGAATATAATCAGTGGTCGAAGCAGAAGGGTTTAGGACTTCTTACTAAAGAGGTAAATTTCTGAAAACATCCCTTTTAAGGGCTAAAGTATTAATTTTCATTTTCTATGCATAGGTGCGATACTTTCCGGTCCCAATGGCCGGGCGGTCTACGCCCCTTCACCTGCTGGGATTGTGGGTTCAAATCACACTGCTTGGGCTACATAAAGAAATATGCCAATGGTGGGACTCGAACCAACATAGTTTGTTTCTGAAGGCTACTGCTAGCACGCTTTCAACTGCCTGGGCTACATAGAGAAATATACCGATAGTGGGACTCAAGCCAACATAGTTTGTTTCCGAAAGCTACTGCTAGCATGCGTTCAACTGCTTGGGCTACACCTGCTGACAGTAAGAATGGAATGGTCCGGTCGACTCATCCATTCATAGCAGCAAAGCTAGCTAGCTAGCCTCACACCTGGGAAAGTTAATGAAGTTTAATTAATTTTTTAATTTCAAATTAAGCAAATGTATTGTTGTCTTCGATTAATATGTATGCAGTGTGATTGATTGTAATGAAATGAAGACAGAGAAACGCCACAAATGTGCAAATATGGGGAAATTATGATGGCAACTGTACGTCACATGACTTCCAGTTCGGGGCTTAGAAAATTTCAGGCCGATGGATTTTTGTTCGACTGAATGTACATGCATGTTCCCATTGGCACACTCTTCCAGGCAAACCGGTATCATTTATGCTGAACAGCTACCATTTTTAACCACTAGGTGGCATGCATCCCATTATGATAGAATTGATGCTAACATAACTTGCTTCAATGTTGGCAGCTTCTGCAGGGATGGTATGCAGCACTGCTTTGTTTAAACTGGTAAAAAGTAAGCAATGCCATTACAGGCCTGGAGAAGCCCTGAAGGTTCCGGGAGGCTGAGGTTCCCAGATTTCCAGAATATTGGCACATGAAGGTGGTAAAAGTGTCACCCCTTTGCACTTTACCCCCAGGAAATATTCCTGGTTACCATTTTTGTTACAGGCTGAGTCAACCTCAGGGTCTCAGTGTGGCCGGTTTAAGCTGGTAACACAGACAATATTGCATGTTCATACACTTTTCTCATATGAATTTTCATTCTTCTTTTTTCTTTCTGTTCTTTTTGATTTTATGGCTTCTGTACATTTCTTACTTTGACCAATAATGGTGTTGCCAGCTCACTAGTGACCCTTACGTGACTGCAGGATCAATTGATGAAGCCACTTGACAAACACAAACTGTGTCTACTGCAGCACATTACCAACATTGGCTGTGCAGTAGGATGCACAAGCAGAATAGACTCATCTCACCATTCCCAGAGCATACCACTGCCATGCAGAAATTCTGTCAACATTGATCTTCCATGCATGCAACAGTGTGGACGAGATTTAACTTCCAAGCAGTATTTTGGGTCGAATATTATACATCAGCTTGGACTTTGACAGACAGGGTTTGGCTTGAACAAATATGTGTGAACAATGGTTCCTGCTGCTCCAACTTCACGGTTTGAGTGACATGAACAGTAACCAGTACTTATTTTTTAAATGCAAATCGCATACGCACTGCTGATGGTGTAAAGGAACACACACTAGTCTGCAACTAGAATACATTCTCTTGAAATCTGATAAAGAAACATTGAACTTTCAAGTGTATGCTTGATGCATGAAGACAATATTCTCAGCAGAAACAAATGCAGCCAAATGTGTTACAAAATTACATACTATGAATGCAGTACTGATACTTATTGCACTCCACAGTAAAGTTTATATTCTTCATGTCTCATTTTCAGACACTTGCGAAGTTTGGTCTCTCTGTTGAGGATGATGGAGAAGCTAATAGTTGCTCTGTTAGTCACATACTCATATTATTCGAATATCAAGAGTTCATTATATTTTCACAAGAAATTGTGAGGTTGGTCATTTAATGCTAGTATACCAAGCACAGAGGTTATTAAACTTCAAATAAGATGTGCCACTGTTCAAGTTTAAGCATCTGTGTAAAGGTCAACTCAGTAAGAAAAGTTACATTGCT
>Ga0131853_10026101_pt1 | contig 10512 bp, 7 predicted proteins | sample TergutLab28metaG_FD_92764 | JGI IMG/M metagenome (GOLD analysis project Ga0131853, IMG submission 92764) | Labiotermes labralis P1 segment gut microbial communities from Petit-Saut dam, French Guiana - Lab288 P1 (version 2) (version 2) | ecosystem: Host-associated > Arthropoda: Insects >... | reverse complement strand
CCCCTCCCACACACACACACACACACACACACACACACACACACACACACACACACACACACACACACACACACACACACACACAATTTTTTTATTTAATAATAATATTTACCCGACAGTTTTTAATGTCGATTGTCAAGACATTAGTGACAGTAGCTGTGCAATATATTAATAGTATGTTTGAAATTTCCCACTGTCTGATTATTAGTGTGATTTTACTCAGTCTGTTTTTGCGCATACTTGGATATTATCCTGAAATTGGGTATGATTGTTTCAAAATAAGTAGCCTACTTGAGATCGACGCTCTGCTGCAATATTACGCAGCGTATAGTGGCAATTCCTGGCCGACCTTTCGGAAAAACCTGTCGGCCCATTCATTCAAGGATTACGAAATCGAAGAAGAAAGCCATTAACCCTTGAAGATGGGACGAACAGGTTGTCCCGAAACGTCGGCAAGGAATTACCGCTGTATGTTGCTTTATATCGCAGAAGTGCGCAGATCTCATCTCCTTCGCGGCAGAGGCCTGAAATCGCGCCATTTGCCATCTAACTCGCCATCAGTTCTAACTTGACACTACACAGCCTCTTCATTTGACATAACCTCTTTAAGACAAAAAATTTTGCCTGTGCTTACAATAAACCTCAGAGCGTGGAAGTACACGGATTAGAGCTACAGATCCACATTTTCTTAACCTCGGCCCCAGAAGGAGATGAATGGTCCTGCTTCACGCTTAGACCTCATAGAGTCATTATCAGTCAGCTTTAGATGGGGTAGCGCAAGACGTGTACAGAACTAAACAAAAGTAAATGTGATTACAGTGATAGAATTAACGTGAGATGGACGCAGACATGTAGCATGCATGGGAGATAAAAAAAACCGTACCGAACTTTGATCGCAGAAGGTTAAGCGATAATAACGCGTGTCAGACTGCATGTTAAAATGGATCTTAAACGAATAAGGTCTTATGTCTTCGTGCCCTGCATTTGACTGGTTCTCAATGGGGCCTGATTGTGTAGTTTGTTGTGAACGCGGTAAAAAAAAATTCCGGTTCCATAATAGGCGAGGAAATTGTTCAGCCCTGGGCAATTAATTTTATCGAAATAACAAACGTTGTATCTAGCAAAGCATGCAAACAGGCACTGAAGTTCTGCGCAACTGCTCGCTTGAGCCCTTGATCTTGAGCTCAAGATACATAATCTGCAATATTTTTTGACGTTCAGCTGACCGTGAATTGTGATAAATTCTTATAATAAAACCAACTAGATGCACTAACTTCTCAAATTTATTTTTGGAATAGAACTCTACATGTTTCGTGCAGTTCCTCTGTCAATTATCAGGAGCTTTTCACTGTACGCACAGCAATGGTATATGTCATACTGTTGCTGACAGCTTGCAAGCAGGATCAGGACGGAGTTCCGTCCTGATCCTGCTTGCAAGCTGTCAGCAACAGTATGACATATACCATTGCTGTGCGTACAGTGAAAAACTCCTGATGATGGACAGAGGAACTGTCCGAAACATGTAGAATTTTATTTCAAGAATAAATTTGAGAAATTAGTTTATCTAGTTGGTTTTGTTATAAGAATCTGCCATATATTCTTCACCGTCATAACAAAGCCTGTTATTATTCCCATTGTTGACGATTGAACAGCTTTTACGATTAAACGCTTACTCGTACAGTCAGTGATTTAGTTAAATTTGTCTGTGTGATAAATTTTGAATTTCTCCTGCTGTTCAGCCCAATCGTGCACTCCTAAATATTTCATAGCTTAAATTTGCTTTTACTCCGTACCTTCGTGCGCGTCAGTCTGCAAACTCCAAGTAGAGGGAGTTCGTGTATGAATTGTGTTGTGTTTACAATCCATATCTTTCTTTTGTGGCACCGGAAATCTTAGCAGAGTAACCTGGTCAGGTTCCACCTGCAGAGATTACGAAGTGAAACGGGGAAAGAGAAAGAATTTCACACCACCGGAAACTTGAAAATTCGTGCAGAAGGATGTAAAAATATTACAGTACTTATCCAGCTGAAGCCTGCGTAATGTCTTATTACTTAAGAGGAATTTGGAATAGTGGGGTTCGTGTCAGTGTGCATAGGGTTTCTCGAAGTGCCTTTTGTAACCTTGGCCTGAAAGCCGTTCTTCTTCTTTTTCTTGCTTTTCTTCCTCTTGCCTTACAGCCCTTGGTGGACCTTAGCCTCTTCCAAAATTGTCCTCCACTCTTAAAGGACCTGTGACTTAGGTCTCCAGGTACTAACGACTTTCTCCCGAAAACCCCCATTCGTTCCAAATACTTTGAATGAACGCGATGATAGTGGATAATACGAGAGGATGCGGATAAGTCCTTAGCCCGACGAGGAAGGAAACTGCAGCGACCAAACTCGGAATTTATTCAACATACTCCCCACGAAGCTCAATACACTACTTAGCCTGTTGCCTTGACTTTTTGAAGCCACTAAAAGAAATAAAAAGTTGTCCGTCCAACCAGCTCTCCGCGGCAGCAATCATCTCCGTGTCGGATGAAAAATGGCGACGTTTTGATTGTTTTTTCAGTCCAGGGAACAAGTGGTGGTCCGACGGGGCCAGATCCGGAGAATAGGGTGGGTGATCAAGACACTGGAAGCCCAGGTAGGCCAGGTTCTTCTGGGTTGCAAGTGCCCTGTGAGCCGGGACATTGTCGTGCAAGAACAAGACCCCCTTTGGTGAACTTCCTGCGGTATTTTTCCTTCAAAATGTCCTTCAAATGCACCAGCAGAGATGAGTAATACTCTGCCTTGATAGTTTGACCGTTTGGAAGATAATCAATGAGGAGGATGCTATCTTGATCCCCAAAAATCGAGGCGAGAACTTTTCCAGCGGATTTTTGCACTCGGCATTTTTTGGGGTGGGGTGAGCCGCTATGCCTCTACTCCATTGATTGTTGTTTTGTCTCCAAGTCATAGTGATATAACCAGGCTTCGTCCATGGTCACTAATCGCGACAGGAAATCATTTGGATCGCGCCGAAAAAATTCCAAAAGTTGCTCAGACGACTGGCACCGTTGATGCTTTTGACCCGCGTCGGGCATTTCGGTACCCACTTCGCGGAGAGCTTCCGCGTGTCCAAATCTTCATGAATGGTGGACCCAACACGCTCACGTGAGATGCCAAGTTGCTCACCTATTGATTTAGCGGAAATCCCGCGATCTTCCAAGATTAGCTCGTGAATTTGATCAATAATCTCCGGGTTGGCCACTATTTTGTGTCATCCAGGACGATGCACATCATAGGTGGAAGAATCACCACGTTTAAACTGGGCCACTCAATTTTTGGCGGTGGCATACGATGGTGCATATTCTCCTAAAGTTTCTATCGGAATTTCGTGAATTTCCTTCTGCGCCTTGCCTCGCAGGAAAAAAAAACTTGATGACAGCTCGCGTCTCCATGTTGTTGAAATCGCGCGCTTCGCCTGACATGCTTCTTTTCAGCCTCTGTAACAAGAAAAGACTTGCAATTCGGCACATGAACAGATCTCTCTTTCCAACGACACTATTGATTCCGTCCTACGACATCGTAAGTAGATCGAGCAAAGGACTATCAGCACCCCCTCGTAATTACAGCGTTTATTTCAGATCTTGCATCGTTGACAGAAAAACGATTTTTAAAATTTGATTAGTATGTATTTACGTTTTAAGCGTTCTTTAAGAATAAAAAAAAATAGCCGTATGTGTAGATCCATGTGTTCTGTCCCTGTGTTTGTCTTTAGGATCAGCAAATAAACGCTTGATTGGTTTTCTTCAAATTGGGTGCCGGAGTTGTTTAGAAAATTTGTCGAACAATGATGAGTTTTGTGAAAATCAGCCCAGTGGAAGCCATACTACCCTTCGGAGGTACGTGAATTTGTATCCTTCTTTCCTTATTTATTTTCCTATTTGGGCCCATGTCACTATAAGAAATGTGCACATGACGCTGTTGGACACAACGGATTCTGTGAAAGTCGGTGTTAGGACGGCCGTACTTTCCTTGTGGTTGTCAATGAAACTACATTTACGGATTGACCGTGAAACAGTGCGACATTTTTAAAAACTAGCACCTGTGTACTACGTCACGGATTATCTGTATAATTTATCACGGATTATTGGTTACTACATCACGGATTATCTGTACTACATCACGGATTATCTGCGTACTTCACGGATTATCTGTGTACTACATTACGGATTATCTGTCTACTACAACACTGATTTTCTACGTAGTACATCACGGATTATCTCTGTGCTAATCATGGATTTTCTGTGCACTACATAAAGGAATATCTGTACTACATCACGGGTTATCTTGTGTACGTCACGGAATATCTGTGTACTATGTCACGGATTATCTGTGTACATCACGGATATCTGTTTTCTGCTTCAAGGATTATCTGTGTACTAAGTCACGGATTACACCCTTTACAATCTTGCTATCAAAGTGGATTATTCTTTACGGTAATGAATAATTTCGAAATTATGTGTACACTACCCTAACAGCTTTGGCAGCTTAATGCTGTTGGATGAGCGACTTGCATAGTGTGTATTAGTACTGGCACCGTCGTCATGATCGCTGTTGTCAACTTGGTTATTGCTGATTACTGTGATCACCGGATTTCCAAAATGGCGTTGCTCTGTTTTCACCCCTTTTTTACCAGTTGCGAGATAGTAAAAAATAATTATTTTTTCACATTTGTACCGTACATCTTGCTATTACGAAAGGTTTTTTATTACCAACTGATGCAAAATAGAATTGATTTAAAAAGAAGTATTAAAATTTACATTAAAACAAATGCAACATGTTTCGGTGTGACCACCATAATCAGGGAGCGTACTGTGTGAGCTTGCTAAAGTTACAATGTTAATACAATTGGTTAAAATACACCATTGTGGTTAATCTGGCGGTATGGCTGCATATGTTATCAGGTTCTTGCTCAGGTCTGCTGCACTCTTCGGAACCTGACAGTCAGGTTCCGAACAGTGCAGCATGTATCATGAAAGAGAGAGACAAAGAGTGCACACCTTTCTCCGGAGATCTGATATGATAATAACAAATGTAATGCATAGGCGTATATGTGAGTAGGCTTATATGTTGGTGTATATAGTGAAGGTACGTGGAGTGAGGTTTTTGGCTGGTTGAGTGTGGCGCAGGGTGGCGTCCGGCCCTCCTTTCTTTCTTTTCTTCTTCTTTAAACTACGAATTCTACAAAAGACGGAAAATGTATTATTTACTAACTTTTGCGCATGAACTGTGCCTTTTGGGCTTATTTTAGTTACCTGGTTCTGGTTACCAGTGACTGATGGGTGAATAGAGAGAGGCGTGTGAGAGTTGGTATAGAGGCGGGTAGTGTGTATACATACAGAGTGTACTGTCGAATGTAAGCAATTACAGTACTGTCAGTGGTTTATGTGTTCGGATTATGTTCATTTTGTAAATGTCGGCATGGGAGTGTGGGAATTATAAACTGATTCCTTCATAGTTGATTAAAGAGAGACCAACTTGATGTCACTTGCTTTATTATTTCATTATTTACTGCTCAACATGTTTCGGATGCTAATACATCCATCCTCAGGAGCTTGCGACTTATTTGATGAGTTATTTCATGGGTTGTATTGTTCTGTAAGGATAGAGGTTGATGCATTAGCGTACTTATTTGGTGTCGAGTGTTTAGTCTTGACGTGCGTGGTTGTTTGAGAATAATGCTTCAACCTCTGTCCTTACAGAACAATACAACCCATGAAATAACTCATCAAATAAGTCGCAAGCTCCTGAAGATTGATGTATTAACATTCGAAACATGTTGGGCAGTATATAATGAAATAATAAAGCAAGTGACATAAAGTTGGTCTATCTTTTTTCAACTATCAAGATGATGCACGGTCCACTAAACATAAGATTCCTTCAATTTATGTTCCATAATTCACGCTGTTGCGTTTTAAAAACGGAACCATTTTTGAACGAATCCTGAGTGTCATAAGGTGTTTTGTGTTTTGTTTTTAGTAAAATCTGCGGTCTGTTCAAATATTGTTTTAAATCTCCTCACAAACTACATGTTTTCTTTAAAGAAGCCCAATATCCCTGTAAAAAAAGAATCCAAATCTGATAATATACTCTTGTACCACGGGGATATTTTATTGTGCAAGTCTGTTATTTGTCCCGTATTTGAAAGTAAAGAGTGTAGTTGCTTTGGAGACATCCGGTAGATATATTATGTAAATACGGTGCAGTTTGTTGCCTAGGCATATGTGCAGAGAAGCAGAAAGCTCCAGTACTGGTACTTGGTCAAATGTGTGCTTATTGATGCTTTCCCAGTTCCGATCAATATGGACATCCGAGTTCGGACGATACGACTGATGTACAAACCTAGCAAATATGCAACAGGCGGACGGACATAGCTACGCCTTCATTATTAGGCTTGACCGAACCGTACGACACGGGGATCCAGCTCAGCGGTTCAGTAAATCCGTCTGTTCGACCCGTGGATCGCTTAAAGGACAAGTCTTCAGAAATTAAACTCAAATCAACTACAGGCTTTATGATAAACACTCGCTTGAAGGTTTATTTTCGTGCGCAGTGGGTTTTGTTTTAATAACTTGGTGGAGCAGAATCCGTCAGTAGTGTTTCAACTGGTCAAGTGAACCTCAGCCTTCTGTGGGTTTAACCTTTAGATGCCTAACATCGACTATAGTTGACGTACCGCATTGCTAACCTCCAAAGTTGCATTTTATATATTTATTCAACAAATATAGGTACCGAATATTTTAAACATGGTATATACTCTCCGTTTTTTTCTCTTCAAAATGCAGTTTGTTTCACAATTCTAACATATTTGGTTCCTGTATTATTCACATTTTGTATACAGGTGTGCTAAAATTAAAAAATAATTCCGGCGCCAAAAGGTTAATTATTGATTTTCGTTTTCCAAAAAGCTCACCACTTCTCCCTATTCAGTCCTGGACTGACTATCAATAAAATATTATATTATGAACCAGTTTAAATTCTTCCTGTCATGACTTTAGTGATGAAGATTACAAATTTTTGGCAGTCTGCATTATAAAATTTTCTTCACTATATATATATATATATATGTGTGTGTGTGTGTGTGTGTGTGTGTGTGTGAGAGAGAGAGAGAGAAAAGTGTGAAATTTTGAGGCGAGTCGCCCGGTTGTGTAGTCATCAATAAAACAATAAAACCGACATGCAATCTATTGAAATACAACACAGATACATGCACATGTTTCGAATTTCAATAAGCCTTCACCAGGCTGTGTGCAAGGAAAAAGAAAATTAAGAGGTTATAAGTGGAACTGAGTCGCTCGGGCTTGAGCTATCAGTGTTATTACATAGTACAGTGTCAAATATGGAAACTGTAAGGACGGAAGTGTGTTTGTATAATGGACACGTCGACATTGTGGTCTGTCGTGACCGTAGTCAGTTATAAGAATTACATTGTCTCTTTTAAATAATGTAGGACTGAAGACAGTGTTCAGGCATAAGATAATCCTATGTGGCATATCGGGCGTGTCTGATCAGGGAATTCTCAGTTGTAGAAGTCGAGCTGTCAGCTAAAAATTTACAACATGAAAGCTGAATGTTATTAAAATTTAACAGAATTTTAGACTGAGAAGTTTAGTTTTTAATGAATAAGGTAATGAAACTTAGGTGGGTACTTACATTAGGTTCATTCGAATATGAAGTCAAATATCACGCCACTGAATTCTACAAAATCCAAGTGTTCTAAGAATAAAATTTATAAATTTGTTATGTCTATAACTGTGGATTCTGACATTAAATACGTTACCTATTGTTCACGAAGTATAGCTTTGACTTGTAGCTGTTGTTTCGAAACTTATTTTGTTGTTACAGTGTCTTTGATATGTAGTGGGTTGTCATATCCCTGTAAATATACAATTTCTCTATAGTGTTCATATTCTGAGATTTTTTTTATTGAAATGGAGAACTTCCAAAATGTTCTCATATTTTCCAAACGAGTGGTCATTCTCTACGAGGTGCTGCGAAAATGTTGCAATTGTGCTTTTGATTTAACAGGAGAGATAATTTCTTTAAACCTTATCGAGGAAATTTTGCCAGTTTGACCTGCACATTTGTTGCCACAATGAGGACGGGTTGACTGGTATACACCACTTGCGAGATATTTCTTTCCTTTGTCTGTAGTTTGTTTTTTGTTTAAAGGTTACGTTGTGCAGAATTGTTGCTTTTGAAACCTATGTTATATTAGAATGTCTAAAATGTTTGGCACCTTTGGACGTATATGTGAGTGCCTCCAGGATTTTTTTTTTCAGGCCAGGGAAGCTGGGGAAGAATCCAGAAATTTTGTTTTTAATTTTTTTTCATTTTCGTTGTTACAACGTGCATGTTGTTGAGTTACTCAATTATTATACCAACTAATGCACATATATAAAATTTATAAACTTTACACGTTAAAACATTAAAAACGCTTCGACATGTTTCGGTCCTAAGACCATCATCAGGGAGCTATATCGTCCTTGCTAAAGTTACACTATAAAAAGTCACATTAATTTAGCTGTGCCATTTGGGTGTTGTGACAGCATGCCGTGTTGTGTAATGTTATGTAGCGGAGAGTGCCCTGCTACGGATGTGCAGTCTGTGCTTCGTTGCGAGATCACGCAACGAAACACAGAATGCACATCCATAGCAGGGCACTCTTCGTAACATAACATTACACAACAAGACATGCTACCACAACACCCAATTGGTACAGCGAAATTAATGTGACTTTTTATAGTGTGACTTTAGCAAGGAATATATAGCTCCCTGATGATGGTCTTAGGACCGAAACATGTCGAAGCGTTTTTAATGTTTTAATGTGTAAATTTTATAAATTTTATATATGTGCAGTAGTTGGTATAATAATTGAGTAACCCAGAAATTTTGATTAAGAATTTAAGCTTTTTTTTTAGTAAATAAGTTTTTGTTGCTACATTAAAGCTGTTATATTCATAGTAGGATCACAATGTTTTAATAATTTTGAGTGTTTGTGTTTATAATCGGCATATCTTACCTTTACGGAAAACCTCCTTTTATATACAGCACGCCCTTCTGCCTGTCTCCGTTATGTCAGTAACGACCCAAAATACCACAATCTATGTTAATGAGTGAATATTTTTAGGAATTAAGGCAGTACAAAAAAAAGATTGATCGACGACGGGGCGGAAATAAATATATAGAAGGAAACGAGGAGATGCGAAGGTAGATAATGAAACACAAACAGAGAACCCCAGAGCTGTAGTTAAATCAATGAATATCCTTCTCATGTAATTTAATTTTAGTTTATACCGCGTAATGACGGTGCTGGATGCCCTATCGAACAAATCAAAGCAGAAGCAAGGCACTGGCATTAGCTTAGGGCAATGCTATTATCCGTAGTACCTAAATACCGCATCAGGAGCACAGAAAATTATCACTGCAGTTCCAAATGAGATTACACACTCTCGTACCAACACAAGGTGATAGTGCGACAGCCGTTCGTAATCCGGTTGGTGACCGACAGCAAACGGCTCTGCTCCGAACGGTAATCCTATTATTTATAAAAATACGACGCAGGGATGGACAAACAACACTGATTTCGTTCCCCGTATGTAGATTTGATGGTGACAAAGAAGCCAATAAAAGATATTCTATGGTTGGTTTTATGTATTTCTCTACAAAATCAGATTAGAGTATCCGTTCTATCCGTCTGCTGCGAGTTAGTCTGTTCTGGACAGGTGTTTACCTTTTGAAAAGGAGGGTAATTCAGAGTCATAAAAACAAGATTTCAACATTTCGTGGAAGAAAGCACTGAGAAAATAAAGACATAGATGGAGGGTAATATTAAGTGAATTTTAATGGAATTGTATATAAAGATGTTAACTGGATGTATCCCGTTCTTATTAGGGGCTGGCAGTAGGCTCTTCCAAGCAGTTCATACACAGCGGCTTTGTTTTTCGTGAAAGACTCAGTTATTTTTATCGTCTGTAAAAGGAATTTACTGTTTGGATTTGGTTAATTGCTCACTACCGCTTTTTTCATTTTCTGAGTACAAAATGACATTCCCTGTTTTGAATACCAATCAGGCACCAGTGATGCCACCTTTTATGGATTGGTCCGTCATGAAGATAACATCCATTATGCAGGTCGAAATTTTTCATCTCATTTACTGTGCCAGTATGAGGCTGCCTAGAGAGTGTTCTTTTCAGACTGAATTTCTTGACCGTTTAAAGAGGTCTGTATGTGTGTGTAGAGCTTGTTAATATCTTTCCTGCATGTCCTTTCCGGTTTGTCTATTCTTTATGTCCTTTTCCTCTCCCACTTTCAGTCTATCACATTGTTATCCATTTCACTACTTACTTACTTACTTTCTCCGTGGTGCAGAGTCCTTCTTGAGAAGCTAACTGGTTTGCAGCTAGTCAAGAAATTCCCCGCATTTCACGGAACCCGAAGGTTCATTACCGCACTCACAAGCGTCCGCCACCTATCTGTATCCTGG
>Ga0131853_10026100_pt1 | contig 10512 bp, 4 predicted proteins | sample TergutLab28metaG_FD_92764 | JGI IMG/M metagenome (GOLD analysis project Ga0131853, IMG submission 92764) | Labiotermes labralis P1 segment gut microbial communities from Petit-Saut dam, French Guiana - Lab288 P1 (version 2) (version 2) | ecosystem: Host-associated > Arthropoda: Insects >... | reverse complement strand
CGCGTTAAGCGTGCCATTCCAAGTAATAGTGTTACCACTACGAGTTGCGGTACCACGGTTAGCGGTTGGACCGCTGGCTACCGTGGTACGCCCATTTTGCAGAGCATTCGTAAGGTTCACCGTAGCGGTCATCGGCCGCGCAACCGGGCCATCATTACGAACCGTCACAGTATGCGTAACCGTCTGGCCAGCCGGAATAACCCGCGGCGTGCCGGTCATCGTACACGAACCGCGCGGAGTCAACGTTACCGACGCGTTCGCCGCCGAACCGGGCACCCATTCATTCATCTGCCGGCCATCACCCCAAGTGGTGACGCCGGTGACGCCGTATACCGGCGTGTTCATATTGGTGCGACCCCATCGGTGGGCGCCTACTGTGCCGCTAACAGCGGAGTTGATGTTGTTGCCCCACATAGGGATGGGCATCAGGCCACGACAGACGGCCTGCGTCCCGTTTATCCAGCAGTGGGACGAGTGGTGTGGCTCGCCCCAGCTAATGCGACGATCCCCGCTGCGGGGGCCGTTCAGGGGGCGAATCTCCACGCCGCCCTCGCGGTACTCGACGTCCTGGTGCACAAAGTGCGTCCGGCCGCCTTCAAAACTTGCGTTGATGGTGATCGCGGTGGTCAGCGGCACGAGAGCGCCAGCACCATTGCGGCCATCCCAGGTGATGTTGTGCGTGCCAGCGCGAGCATTCAGCAGGGGGGGGAACGTGCGGTTCTGCCCAGCGATGGACACGGTGATCGGACCAGCCTGGTTAGTAGTCACCACAATTCGGCCACCATAGTTAGCACCGGTAGCGGTGTGTTCGTAACGCACAGTAATGCTCGGATTTGAGAACTGTGGGTTAACCCAGGTATGCGCACCGCTGCGACTGTCAAACCAGCGCGCCGTTCTCGGCATGGAGGTGTCCGGTGGTTCCCAGAAGATACGGCCTTCTGGCGCACCGGCGCAATTCTCCCGCACCCCCAAAACGCTGTATCGCCGACCGCCAGGATTCTGTCGCGGGTCATCATGGTGAGCGAGCATCGAACGGAACACCGCATTGCAGTTCAGGTGAACGCCGAGGCCATTAACCCGCATGGCAGAGTGAATGCCGTTGAATGATCGCTGAGTAATCTCAAAACGTAGCCCCTCACTGGTCATCGCCCAGTGGCGCTGGTTCCAGCGCCGAGCCATCATGGTCGAGTGGGCAGCGCTGACCCCTGGCGCGTTCGGATGGGAGGCGGTTGTCTGACGCAGCGTACTCGTCCACACTCGACCACGTTGGATGGCCCCCGCCGGGGTACGCACGGAGATATCGAATCGGTGCGGGTTCCAACCCTGTCCTTGGTTAGAGCGAGAAACCGCGTTACCCGCAGCATTCTGTTGAACTACTTGGATGTGCCAAACGCCCGCCGTCGCGCTGCGCAGCTGCAAGCGCTCAAGGGGGTTAGTGGTGCCGTTAGTGGCGGCCATCGCGCCGGTGCCCCGCTGTCCAGGAGCCAAGCCACGGTTCAATACTGTCTGGGTGGTGTGACCGGTTGGGGATGTGACCATCATCACCGCTCGCTGAATGCCATTGTCGTGCGCCATCCGCCACTGATTCGTCAAGAATCGGATGTCCAGCTGGTGGCAGGCGTCAACATAGGCGTAGAACGGCTGCATGCTGGATGTCACACCACCGCCGAAGTTATTGTTGTGCGGTTGTGGGCTGTTGGTGGTTACGTTATTCCAGTTGGGACGAGCCAACAGCGGCGCGCTGCAAGTGTTGAACGGGTCGATGGCCGCAGCGAAGGCCGCAACGTCTTCGCCGAAGTCAATACCAACGAAAGCCTGCTCATAGTCGTCCCAGGCGCCCCAATCGCCGTCTTCCTCATCCACGAACGTCGCCGTGGGGCCGCGCGGGGCAGCATCCATGCCGGGGACGTCAAAGACGAATTCGACCGGATTGCCGTCCGCATCTACCTCGCGGGCAACCCCGTCGGGGCCGATCTCCCAGAAAAACTCGTAGTCGGGCACATCGTCACCACCCCCACCGGAGGTTTCCGCAGGCTCGCCCACTGCGGCAAGGCCAGCCGCTGCGTCAGGGCCACCTGTGGTTTCGACAGACTCAGCCGCTGGGAAATCATCGGGGGCCGCTCCTCCCTCTGCCGCATCGGAGAGGAACTCAAGGTCAGAACGATCTAGCTCCGACCCGTAGGAGTCACCACCCCCTCCTGCGGGGGTGGCGTGGGCGGTTCCGCCCAAAAGCGTAGTTACGAGGGTGGCGGTTAGGAGGGCAGCGAGTAGGCCACGACGGCGGTGCTGCTTGTCCTTGCGTACCAGAACGAACTTATCGTCCACGATGTTTCTCCCCTTGTGGCCCGCATGGGGACGGGCCGATGTAGTTGTCCGTCGCCCGGTCGAAGGTGACGGTCTGTTGTTCTGTCACCCGGTCGAAGGTGACAGTTGTTATGTCCGTGACATCTAGCTCCTTTGCCCTCCCCTAGTGGGTCTGGCGATTGAGCCACCGTGACGGGTAGCACAATCAACCTGACCGCCCAGGAGCCGGGCAACAGACAGATGTCTTCCATGTCATCTAACCTCCCAGTGATGCAAGACTCGACAAGATTCCGCGAAATCACATATGGATGTGCGAGTTTCCCGCAGCGCAAGCGATCAAACTTGATTGATGCGGCGTACTTTGCGCGCCAGCGCGTCGTCGATTCGCTCTTTGCTCAACGGAACACACCTGCGGGAGCGGCTTGCGGATCGAAATTGTTCGTTCCGGTTGAACTTGTTCAATCTACCTACACCCCGCAACCAGGCACCACACACACAACACACACAACTCCGGAGTCATTGTCGCCAGGTCGGGTAGATTCGGGGGCGTGAATACCGTTCCTCGACGCCGGGCCTTCCTGCGGCTCTCCGCGCGCGACAGGTCGATAGCGCTACTAGCCGCCATCATCGTCGGGGGCATCGGCGTTGTGTTCGCCTGGGCCACCGCCGCGCCGGCAGGCGCCTCCCCCGACGAGGATTTCCACCTGGTCAACATCTGGTGTCCCAGCCCCGTAGAGCGCACCTGTGTCACGCGGGAGTCAGGGGATGGGCGTCTTCAGGTTCAGGTTCCGCAGTCTGTGCGCTACGCCGCCCAGTGTTACGCCATTGACTTCACCATCTCGGCGGCCTGCACCGACGAGCTGACGGACGAGCCGATTTGGACGGGCCGGTTCGATCAGAGGGGCGATTACCCCACCGGCTTCCATCACGTAATGAGCCTGTTCGTCGGCGACGATGTGCACCGCTCGGTAGTGGCCATGCGGGTGTTCAACGGCCTGCTGGCGTTTGCTCTGTTCGGAGCGTTGGCCTTTTTTCTACCGCGGGAGGGCAAGCGGCTACTGATCTACAGCTACCTGCCCGTCAGCGTGCCGATGATTACCTATCTAATCGTCTCGGCGAACCCGAGCGGCTGGGCAATCACCGGCGTCACCGTCGCCTGGTTTGGCGCCTACACCGCCCTGCGCGGGCGCAACCTGGTGAGCCGCTTGATTCCCTGGCTTATCGCCGGCATTGGGACGACGATGGCGGTGCTTTCCCGCCCAGAGGGTGGGGCATACGTGGGAGTAGCGGCTGCCTCGCTGCTGATTCTCCACTTTGAATGGTTCCGGGCGAAAAGAGCCCGGCTCATGGCTCTTGGTGGCGCCATGTTGATAGCGGTAGTTGGCGCAATCGCCACCAATGCGCTGCGGTACCTGACCGACGGGTTCAGTTATACCGCCGACCTGGGGGACGCCTCTCCCGGGGAGGTGCTGGTCAACAACCTATTTTCCATCCCCACCCTACTTATGGGGTTCGCTAGAGGTCATCTCAACTGGCTGGAAACACCGATCCCGCAGGTAACGTCGGTAACCATTACCTTGGCTTTCGGGGCGATGCTGATGTTCGGGCTGCGTCAAGTATGCGTCAAGAAGGGGCTGGCCTTCGGCGGGGTGTTCGTCCTGTGGATCGCGATCCCGCTGATGGTGTTGCAGGCGGGCGGACATGTGGTAGGACAGCAAGTTCAGGCTCGGTACATAGCACCGCTGGTGCCACTCATCGTCGCGCTCGCGCTACTGCGTCCGAAGGAGGGTGGCGCATCCTCGCTTTCCCTGCCGCAAACCTGGGTACTCTACCTCGGGCTGGTGATCGCCCATGCGGCGGTGTTGCACACTCAAATTCGACGCTTCGTCACCGGGCTTCCCCAAGCCAATCCCTGGCTTACTGGCCTGAACCTGAACGACAACATCGAATGGTGGCCCGGCGGTCCCTCCCCCATGCTCACCTGGCTTTATGGCAGCCTCGGCTTTGCTCTGCTCGCGCTGGCCCTGTTTCTGATGCGGGACGACGATGAGCCAATGCAGTTATTCGACCCGGCGCTGCCCGGCGAGGGCGCTGCTGAAACCGCGATTACCCCGGCGGCTGCGCCATACGATGACGACACTTTGGCGATCCCCACGCCCTATCCCAACCAGTAGACTTCGCGAATGCGCATCGCAATCGCCGGTACCGGATACGTAGGGCTAAGCAACGCCGTCATCCTGGCTCAGCACCACCAGGTGGTGGCCGTGGACATTGACGCGCGCAAGGTTGAGCTAATCAATCAAGGGCGTTCGCCGATTGCCGACGCCGAGCTGGAGGAGTACCTGGCCACCAAGCCGCTGAATCTCGAAGCCACCACGGACGCCACGGATGCCTATCGGACCGCCGAGTTGGTGGTGGTAGCCACCCCTACCAATTACGATCCGGTCACCCAGTTTTTCGATACCTCCACCGTCGAGACCGTGATTGGACAGGTGCTTGGTGTTAACCCGGCGACATTGATCGTAATCAAATCAACGGTGCCGGTCGGGTTCACCGCGAGGATGCAGCAGGCACATCCCGGTGCGGCCATCGTGTTTTCCCCCGAGTTCCTCCGCGAAGGTCGGGCGCTATACGACAACCTGCACCCGAGCCGAATCGTGGTGGGCGACCGCAGTGAACGCGGACGCCTCTTTGCGGACCTCATGCTGCAAGGCGCCCTCGCAGACAACGTGCCCGTGTTGCTGACCGATCCCACCGAGGCCGAGGCGATCAAGCTGTTCGCAAATACCTACCTAGCACTACGAGTGGCATATTTTAACGAGCTAGACACGTATGCCGCCCTGCGTGGCCTGGATACCGCCCAAATCATCGAGGGTGTTGGCCTCGATCCGCGAATCGGCACGCACTACAACAACCCCAGCTTCGGCTATGGCGGGTACTGTCTGCCCAAGGACACCAAGCAGCTACTGGCGAACTACTCCGAAATCCCGCAGAACCTAATCACGGCCATCGTCGATGCCAACCGCACTCGCAAGGATTTCATCGCCGAACACATCCTGAGCCGCGAGCCACGAATCGTCGGCATGTACCGACTAATCATGAAGAGCGGCAGCGACAACTTCCGCGCCTCCTCGATCCAGGGCGTGATGAAGCGGCTTAAGGCCAAGGGCATCGAGGTGGTGGTTTACGAACCATCTCTTGATGAGCCGGAGTTTTTCCACTCGAGAGTGATTCACGATCTGGCTGAGTTCAAGGCCGTCTCTGATGTGATCGTGGCCAACCGTCGCACGGATGCCCTCGAAGATGTAGCGGAGAAGGTGTACACCCGCGACATCTACGGCCGCGACTGACTATCTGCGACACGCGCGTTTGATGATGGCGGCGGCGCCTTGGCCAGCATTGACAATGCTGGCGTTTGCCTTGGCCCAGGCGGCCAGTCGGCTTCGTTCAGCATCCACAGGGGGCGCTTCCAACATACCTACCAACGCTTCGCCAACCTCGTGAACGTCGAAGGGAACGGCCAGGCCAAGCTGTTCGGATTTGACCAGCTCTCCGGCCGGTCCCGGCCCGACGTAGAGTACGGGCGTGCCACAGGCCGCAGCGGCGAACACCTTGGTGGGTAGGAAATAGTCGTATCCCGTTGCTGGTCGCATGGAACAAAGCGCCACCGCCGCTCCGCGCTGCCAAGTGGCCGCCTGCTCTGCGGGTACCAGGGGCAGTATTCGCACGGATGCGCCACCATTGGGCAATCGCATCGCTATCCGCTCCAGAGACTCAACACCCGTGCCTTGCCCAAGGAACACCAACGTCGCGTTCGGCACCCTTCCTATCACTGCGGCCCACGCCTCCACCAGAATCTCCGCTCCCTGCCACTCCGAGATTGTCCCCGCGTAGATGGCGTAGGGGCCACTCGGAGCCTCTGGAGCAGTAGAGCCGTCCTTGGTGAACACGGAAGTGTCAATCCCGTTTCTGACCACATGAACTCGGGTTGCGTCGATGCCATGCAGCTCAGCGGCTCGCGCCGCAATACGATCAGTTGAGGCGATTACCGCCGCAGCACCGCGTAAGCCAAACCGCTCAAGGATGCCCACCGCCCGCACCACCAGCCGGGACGCACCTGTGGCCTCAGTGCCATCTGCCCAAAGATCAGGCAGATAGGCCACATACGGAGTGCGGCGCATCGCTGCAATCAATCGCACCATCGCGCTGGTGGTCGGCGGTGGCTCCACGACGAACACACCAGGGCGGCGGGTGACCGCTAGCCGCAAGACGAGGGGCACGTCAAAGCTTAGGTAGGAGAGATAGCCGCGAACATATTCGTTTGCATCTCGAAACACCGGCCAGCGATGCACCCGCGCCCCGCTAGCAGCGTCATCAGCTGCGGCGCGTTTGGCCAACGATCTTGGCGCCCGCACAGTCAACACGTCAACCTCGTTCCCGGCTCCCAGCAGCGCATCCACAGCAGCGCCAAGGCGGAACGCAGCGGCGGCAGGCTCCGGCCGGTAGATACGCGAGACGATGGTTACGCGTCTGCTCCGAGATACAGTCTCAGACTCGGCCGTGGATGGGGTCACCCGAGAAGGGTACCTGCGAAGCCTGCGGCCATCGCTATCCGATGGTTGAGCCTGCGTCTCCCGTTGTCGAAGAGGCACAGACACCTGGGTAGTTCATGTCCGCAGCGTGAACCTGAAATTGCGGTAATCTCGATTCCACGCTGTGTCACCCGCCCGAACAAAAGGTTGCTGATGTCGAACATCCCCAAGGTCTCAATCGTGATGGCCGTCTTCAACGACGAGGAGTACGTATCGGATGCGCTGGCAAGTTGCCTAGCGCAAACTATTGAGGCAATCGAGGTGGTCTGTGTTGATGATGCCTCAACCGACAACACTTGCAAGATCATTGAGGACGTAGCGCGCCGAGATCCACGAGTACGACTGATTCGTCAAGAGACCAACAGGTCGGCCTTCCAGGCTCGTCGAATCGGCATAGAGGCCGCCCGCAGCCAACATGTCCTGTTCATAGACGGCGATGACCAACTGCACCCAAGCGCAGCAGAGAAGACCCTGGCGAAAGCTCATGCGACCGGTGCTGATCTAGTTGGCTTCGGTGTTGACGTGATTGGAACTGACGGCAAGCCAGTAATCGGCTACCAGACCGCATTGCAACCAGCCCATCGATTGCTAGAGGGAGACGCCATCGTCCGCTCGCTTTTTCCCGCTGGATGGCAATCCCAAGGCCAACTTTGGCGGTACCTCTACCGTCGAGAATTGATTCTGAGCGTATATCGCACCCTGCCAACCGACCTAGTGCTGCCTCGTGCGAACGACCAGCTCATCGCGATTCTGGTGGCAGCAACAGCGAAACGATACGCATCAATCAAGGATCACTTGTACCGCTACGAGTTTCGGCGGGGCGGCAGCGGCCATACCGTGAACACTTTGGAACAGTTCGAGTTCTATCTCGGCGCCATCGATTCGATTCGGGCCATCGAGTCGCAGGTGAAGGACATCGTGGCGAACAAGGGAAAGGCGACTTCGTTGGCCGAGTGCTACGCGTCAACTCGGCTATCTGTCATCAGCACCACGCTGGGCTACCTGCCCGATACGGATGACCCGGAGCTGCTGTCAGCCTGTCTGGGCGCGTTGCAGGACAGGATTTCTGAATACGAGATCGTGTTGGCCGCTGCCCAGTTCCGCAGATCGGCCCTGGATCTGCTAGCGGCACATGGACGCCGAATCGAGGTAGGCACCAACTCAGTCAAGAAAGTGCTAATCAACACATCGAATCTCAGCACTGGCGGCATCACTGGCGTGGTGATCTCACAAGCCAAATACCTGTTGGCGGCTGGTTATGAGGTGGTGATTGGCGTTCGGGGCAATCTGGGCACTCCGAAGGCACTGCCGGATGGCGTCAAGCTACACCTCCTGCCTAACGGTTCGCTGATAGAGCGCCTTAAGGAGCGCGCCGAGTATTGCCGGAATGAATCGATCGATCTGATAATCGATCACCATGTTCTCTATACGAAATTGTGGCCAGCCGATGCGCTGATCGCGCGTGCCGTTGGAGTACCGACTATCGGCTGGATTCATAACTTCGCGCTTAGGCCGCTGCTAGATCAGAAGCCCTTGCTTTCGTTCCTCACTCGGAACCTCAACGCCCTGGCAACCCTGGTTGTCCTTTCAGCCATGGACGTGACCTTCTGGAAGAGCCGCGGCATCGGGCACACCGTGACCCTGCCAAACCCGCCCTCACCGCTTCTGCTTGACTCCTCGGCGGCGCCTGTGGTTAAAGCGTCACCCAACAACCCGATTCAGCTGATTTGGTGGGGCCGCCTAGAGCAACATACCAAGCAAATACTCGACCTCATTAAAGTGGCGGCGGAGCTGAAGTCCCTTGACCTGCCGTTCCATCTGTCGATTATCGGCCCGAGATGGCATGACCTGAAGCCGGGAACGCTAACGACAGAGATCGCCAAGCGCGGGCTATCGAAGCAGGTGTCAGTGATCGGCGAGCTTAGGGGTGACGCGCTGATCGAAGCTATCGACGCGGCTGATATTTTCGTGAACACCAGCTTGATTGAGGGCTATCCGCTCGTGCTGGTGGAGGCGCAAGCGCGGGGGCTACCTATCGTTATGTACGACCTGCCCTGGCTCAGCGTGAACGATAACAACGACGGGCTAGTGTCGGTGCCACAGGGCGACGCAAAAGCCCTGGCGATGAAGATCGCCGAGATCGCCCGCGATCCTAAGAAGTACGCGGAGATGTCGAGCGCGGCTAGCAGTTACGCCCATCAACTTTGCGCTATGGATTTCGCTACTCTGTATATAAACTTGCTGGCGGGAACATTGCCTGCGCAACACTCCCCCGAGCCGACGCTGGCAACCGAGCAGGTGATTGTCGAACAAATGATTCTGTTCTCCGAGCGTACTTTTTCTGCCAACGGCAACCCCTCTGCCCCCATGTTGGCTGACGCGTTTGGGGGAAACTCCTTCGTTGACAAAACCGTGCAGTGTCTGATTCCCCTAGCCGGACGCATGATCCGGCGCTTCCCTCAGATAGAACGCCTAGCCCTGCGCACTGCCCGCCTCCTGGCACGCAGCCAGCGAGACGCAAGCCACAGTGTTACGAGGCATCGCCCGGATTAGGTTCTGCGACTCGCTGGCACTCACGACTCTTCTATGTTTGTCAAGTGGTGTTGGTGGAATGACGGGAGCATGTCGCCTCCCCTTCCCTCCTGAGACAAGAACAGCATTCTCGGGCATACCTCCGATGGCCCCTAGCCTTAAACAGCTCATGGGACTACGCTTGTGTCGTGACCATACTGAAGCCTCGCAGCCGGTGGCTGGCTCGTATTGATTTTCTGCACCTTGCATCCAGCACGGCGGCTCCACTGGTAGTCGGAGCAGTTACCGCTGCCCTCACAAGGAACTGTGGAGCGACAGGGGCACTCTTAGCGTTGCTTGCAGGGTCACACATAGTCCTGCTGGTTCTTGTTGACCGACGTACCCGATTAGCCATCGAGCGGCTAGTCCGGCAACAGTCGGAGTTGTCAAAGTCGCGAATAGCCGAATCTGTGGATTCGTCAAATCGACTCGCAAAACAAATGGACAAGCAGGCAAAAATACATGAAGACAGTCATGCTGCTCTTGCCCTAGAGATGAGTGAGTTAGGCGCAAGGATGGAGGTGGCAACACGCGAGTTAGGCGTAAAAATGGAGGTGACAATGCGTGAATCGACTGCAGCCGTAAGAGAGACTATCAAGGAAACCGCGAATCACACGGATAAAAACCTTCGATCCCGGCACACTGAACTATTAAATGAAATCCAAGCACTCCTGCAGTTGCTTGATCGTTTTCAAGCGGTTGCAGCGCTTCCCACTGTGGACGGCTGGGCAATGACGCCATCTGGCTTGCTCGCACTCATTGATCTTATCGAACAACTTCAGCCGGAATGCATCGTAGAATGCGGAAGCGGAACATCAACTCTCTGGATGGCGATGGCGCTTAAAAAGTCTGGCAAAGGAAAGCTCATCGCACTGGAGCATGACAAGTCTTTCGCAAACAAGACCCAAGCATTACTTTCCGACCACGGCCTCTCTGAATGGGCTGAAGTTCGGTTGGCCCCGCTAAGGCTAGTGCAAACGCCCCTGGGCGAACAACCCTGGTACACTTTTGACGTTGCTGAGTTGACCAACAGAATACAGATACT
>Ga0131853_10026097_pt1 | contig 10513 bp, 3 predicted proteins | sample TergutLab28metaG_FD_92764 | JGI IMG/M metagenome (GOLD analysis project Ga0131853, IMG submission 92764) | Labiotermes labralis P1 segment gut microbial communities from Petit-Saut dam, French Guiana - Lab288 P1 (version 2) (version 2) | ecosystem: Host-associated > Arthropoda: Insects >... | reverse complement strand
TGTGTGTGTGTGTGTGTGTGTGTTTGTGTGATCATTACAGTCAGCTGCTCGGAAAGTTAGACCTACTACACATTACCAGTGTCATAGTTACGCTGTCGATAGAGTTTGCCACCTTCAAAACATCGGTGTTTATTCAGAGACTAACACTTCCCTCTGAATTATACAGTGTTATAAAGGCCTATAAAATTACTGGATGTCATAGAGTAACAGATATATTTAAAGGAATGAGAAGGAATGTGGCAATTTGGGTGTCTGTTACTTTCCACTAATACTGGTGTACAAATTATTATAAATAGAATAACGAGACGATGAAATATTCATTAGCGTTGAACGAGCGTCAGTCGGCAGCATCGTATGTAACACTTCAGTTTCTTTACTTTCTGCTGATTTAAGTCCAGCACTGGATTACTGGTACCAATATTCCAGTTAAGTTCTTGAGAAACACGTCGATTGACAGTTTTGTGTTCACTAATTTTAAAGCTCAAATCTTACGTAATTGTTTCGTATCTTCTAATTTTACGGTTTTCCTTTACAGTCCGAAAGATAATAAAATGTATCGGGAGCTCTGAGTGACTTACAAAAAATACATATTTTGAGACTTGTTTATGTAGAATTCTATGAGTCGGTAGCGCTGTTTATTTCTTTATAATTCCTGTTTCATTCGAAATAAAGTTGATAATGGTCACCAGAGTGATTACATCAAATGTTCTATCTTTATTGCTGGTCATGTTGTTGTCAAAACCTGTAACTTTCCCTGTTATTTTACATTTTTTGCTTTAATTCTATTAACTTTCACATGGCCAGGTATTTTGTCATGTTACTGTGGAATGAGCAAGCAGAGTTGTAATTTCCAATTAAAGAATTACTGCGTTCTCCAGGATACAACACTGAAAAATGTTACAACTCGAGAATTTATCCTATCAGTTGAATAACCTTTTTAATTGAAAGAACGTTGTTTCTTTTCACCCGACACATTTTTGTATTATGATTGATGGAATTCTGTGATATATAAGTGAAGTAAGTTCGATGTTAAATAAGAACTAAATTTACTTTGGCACTTTTTAAAGAGGTAATTTCTTCAATTAATCTAATAAATGTGCAAATAGTTCTACTTTAAACATTTACACAAATTAAATATCTAAATCAGCTCTTCTACATGGCGATTTAACATTCATATAAATTATTACATCGGTCTTTTGGTGATTTTTGAGACGCTCTTAAATAAATTTGTATTACTGCAAAGCGCAGTAGGACCGACGAACCGGACTGCAATTCCGCGTATGTTAAGAAATTCCTTACTTCGAAATTTACAGACGTGGTCAGGTGTCCACCCGTCTTGTCATTTTGCATACTGAAACTATTTAGCCCAAATAAGAACTAGAGAGGCGTCAAGATGATCGCCCTTTCCTTTCTGTGTCGGGATTAAGAATCTATGAAGCTAAACCTTCATTTCTTCGCCGCGTGGTGTCTAATTAAGTGCATAATTTTAGTTTCAGGATGCGACCGTCGAAATTTACAATTTACAATATTGTGATGCGTCAGTTAAACATAAAACGTGCTGGTAGCTACTCATTTTGCGTACGTGGACAAATATGCGCGCGTTTGCAAAGTATAAATCTGGAAACGATCGTTAAGTAGTTGCACGCGAGAAAATAATTAGAAGAAACAAATTTCCTCCTACTTTTCATTTTTAACGTATATTAAAAATACGCTGCGATTTTAGAACGTATTTATTCTTTTACCAAAATGAAAGGTTTTGATTTCCAATATAAAAATACATTTTAACTCACAGTTCTAAAAAGGTTCCTTTTCTTCAGCTATAAATATCTTCACATTTCTGTCTTTGCCGTTTTGTCATTTGTGCATTTCAGTTGGTGCTGCTTCTCTTATTAGCCACTTGTCTCTCGGCTCAGCACTTTAGTCAACAACAATTAAATTCAACTGAATTACTTTTCCTTCGTTTAATTATTTCAGGCAATGTAATCAGTTGTTCCATTTTATGTATTACTTTACATTCCTTTCATTTTTTAATCTTCCTTCTGTCCTTTCCCTTTATTTTTCTTGTATTGTATTTTACATTTGAAACTGAGTAATTTAGATCTATTTTTTTTAAATATTTTTCCAGTCATCTGTTTATCTACCTATTTAATCCACATTAATTAATAACTCCTTTATCAGCCTTTCGATTTCTTTTCTTCCTCTTACGTTAGTTTCGCGGAGCTGTATTTTCTTTTTTTCTTCTAACCCTCTCTTAACATTCGTGTTTACAGTTTTTGTACAATTCTTCTTCATTTTACGGCCTCGCATCCTCTTAATGTATTCTCGAATTTCCAGCTACTTGTGGGCAAAACATCGAAAAGCTCAGTAAACTGTGGTGCACGTAAGGAGGATTTACATAATTACTGAAATATATTATATAAAGGCTGTACTTCCTACAGGGGTTGTTTGTTGTTCTGTGGTTTTCGACAGATTTCATAAACACATGCTCTACAAAAAAAAGATAAAAGAAGCAGAGTTGGGACTGTGATGAAGTAAGTTTTACTTTCATTTGACTGGACAGCACACAGTAGCTTTAGTCGCGACCTCTTTCAGAGCATTATTACGTTGTCTTCCTGTGTCTGCTGAAGAAAACTATGTTATTCTCAGGGGGAAAACAGCCATTTTCCCAGATATTACACCGAAAACAACGTAGTTTAACGTTGTGTCATCCTAGACGGTCCCGACTTCATCTCACAGGTTGACCTACATTTCAGGTGGCAGACAGCGTCATAGGTTCAATAACTTAATCCCATTATCTTTGAAGTTTATGAAATTGTTTCATAAAATTTACTTCCGTTATCTCTCTTACAATGTCAGTGTTTCTAAGCTTGTGTTTGCCTCTCAATGTCTTTAAGTGTTGAAAGATAAACATCAAGTTGTACCGTTGTTAATTCCATAGAGTAGATGAAAATATTCATCACTTTATGAGCTAATGAAAAAGGTATTTTAAACAAACGTATTGTTATTGCTAGGCACTATTCCAAACATAACACAAGTCTTCAAATTGGCACGTCTCATGCCAGCAGTGAAATGATGCAAGTTTCGGAGTAGAAAATGTGGCAGTTCTTCACTTTTTAAGACAGACGACTCATATTGTTGAAGCAGTTCGAAAGAGCCGCTGCACTAAGCGTCAAAGTGATTATATTTCTCTGAATACAATTCTTGTAGAAATTCTTTGTACACTAAGATGGTTATATCCCATAAAACCTCCGATTCACAGATCCAAGTGTTTGTGCCAAGCATTTAGCTCATAGCAGAACATATAAGGACTACAAGAGTCAGAGTAAAACCGAGGAATAAACAAGATAATTATGTGAGGTGAATGCATTTATACATATTCATAAATATGATTTAATTTTGAAATACTTCTGATGAGTTTTAATTTCAAGATAGAGGCTGAATAGCTGTTGGAAGTAAAAGTCACATGACAAAAATCAACAATCGTTATCAGTTCTTAAAAGCATTTCTGGTCATGTAAATATTTATCATATCGACGAAGAACGAAATGTTTCTTCAACGAATATGCATATTATTCTGTGTAACCACGAACAGGGTGTGTAAGATTTTAGTGTCCAGTACTGCTGGACGCACAGACGGAATGAATCCTCGAAACTGAACTGAGTTTTATACCAATAGTCAGCAGTTTCAAGAACATTTGTATGTGTTACGTGCTGTGAGAAACGGTGAATTCTTTGACAATGTCGGATATAAATATCTCACTCAAACCACTTATTTTCATGTCTAGGATATTTGGTTTGTTGCCTTTATCTTTCTTGGAGTTGGATATTGGTAAAAGAGAAGTGTTTTCTTTTCGCGTTTCAGATGTCTGCTTCTTACTGATGTGGATTGTATTATTCCTTGCAGTGTTTGGTATGGACTTACATTTTGCGACTTACGGCTTACAAAATGTTCCGAAAAAAATGAAAATTGCATACATTGTTTACGCTGTCTTCTTTTCATTAACCAAAATTTTTGTCATTGTAACAAAAAACTTCATTAACAGTGGCAATATTAATAAGTTACTGAAAAAACTTCTAACAATTGATCAATTTATTGACAGGAGAACCAGAATACTTATGTACAAAAAAATACGTTTGAGAATTTTGAAGACGGGGGCAATTGCGTTTCTCACACAAATAATTTTGTATCCTTTAATCTACTTTACGGCAACAGGTGGTGAGACTATTATAATGGTGATTCTAGGGAGTTCAGTGCAGGCTTTAAGTGTTAACTTCCACATAATATTCAGTGTAGAATATGTGAGTATAGTCCACATGTTGAAATGCAGGTATGAGTATTTTAATGGTATACTTTTAGAATATATCAACAAGAAAAATATGGCAACTAAACCTCCATCAAAACACAAATATCTATCACTTAATGTTAACATTGATTACATCGAACTGCCTGCACTATCTGGCAGAGACATAACGGGCACAGCAAGGGCCTTGTATGGACGCCATAGAGTCAGTTACCTAAGAGTGATTTACCTAAAAATGTACGATAGTGTTACATTAATTAATTCATATTTCGGCTTTCCAATTTTACTAGAGACAGTGTCTATGGTAATTATGTGTGTTACTACTTTGTACTATGCAGCTTACTTTTTAGATTTTGACAGTGATATTAGTGTCAGTAAACTACCAACGTATATTACTTCAGGTTACCTCATATCGTGCTGTATTTTGTATATGTCAGTATTTGTCTCGATGATCGTATGCTGTCATAAAACAACACAAGAGGCGAATAAGGGAATATATTTCATTCACGGAATATCTTTGGATCGTGACATACATTACAGCATTATCACAGAGCTAGAAAAGTTGTTAAGTCAAATGATAAACATGAGAGTTCAGTTTACAGCTTGCGGTCTATTTGCATTAAACCCTACATTTGTGTGCACCATACTCAGTGTAATTCTTACGTATATTTTAATTATGGTTCAGTTAACTTAAATGTTTCAAATGTTGATATTTTGCTGACCGTACCTCTCAGAATAATCTTGGCAACTGAACAACTTAATGCACAAATTATTGTTTTATAATAAGTTTATTATATTCCTCTAAATGTTTCGAGCACTGTTGTGCTCATCATCAGGAAGTCAAATTATATTATACAGCATCTGTTAACCTCACACTCTGTAGGTGGCAGTCCGGTGCGCACCGGACGGCCACCTACAGAGTGTGACGATACCAGATGCTGTATAATACAATTTGACCTCCTGATGATGAGTACAACAGTGCTCGAAACATGTAGAGGAATATAATAACCTTATTATATAACAAGAATTGGTGCATTAAATTGTTCAGTTGTTAAGATTAGATGTTTCGGTCACTGACCGTTACACTCTAAAATTAAAAAAAGGAACCACACATTTATAGGGTGATAACACATATTCTTGTAACATTGATATGTGTTACTGTTAAGCTATAAAATATTAAAGTGAAATTTGTCACATTTTCGAAAGAATGCAATTTAATGGCCGTATTTGCTGGTATGAAGTATTGCCTGATTGCTTCTCAAGGAATAGTGGCAATGCTAAAGACCATCTGCCCTAATTCTGCACTTCGAAACAACTTCTTATGACTCATTAAATACGAATTAGTTTCTATTTTCTCGGGACGGAGTGTAAGCAGTATATCAACGCAATTCGGGAAAGTCTCTTTTCTCATAAGAAGTTAAATTTAAATAAAGGGTGATCGAATGTTACGCAACCCATTTTTTTAAATATGATTTATTTGCCAAAATGGGTACATTAATACAAGAATAATTGTATTTAAATTATCTACCATGGTTAGCAATGTCTGGATTAGCTCCTCTCTCATGTTTGATGAAAACCGTTAAAGTGGTTTTTCAGCGATTTCTAAAATGCATAGGTGAAGATTTTGTTTCAACTCTTCTAATGTGTGCGAGTTGTTTTTGTAAATATTCTTTTTCAAGAAACCTTAGCTATCAACAAATAAATACGATAACCAAACAATTAGGCCAACATTTCCATTGTTCAGTTCGCTGTATGGGCTGTGGTTCCATGTTGAAATCAGCAGTCTTGTGTGTCAACTTGCAACAAGCTCGTAAAGGTGTGCGCCGGTACAGTCAGAGCTACATATATTTCTATGAATCCAATCGAACTTATTTCAATTACAGCTTTTAGTTAATATTTAAACATCGACTGCGTAATTTTCGATGGCACTGTATTACCGGAGAAAGTAGAAACACACTGTGCTCAGTTAATAAAGATTTAAGCTTGTAATGAAGGGTATCGGAGCGGAGGTAGAGCTCCATTAGAGCCAACTGTACACCAGACCGCGTTGTCTTTGAGGAAGAAGCTCCTGGATCCCCCTATAACATTTGGTTGGGTGGTTCCAAGAAACGGATGCGACACTTTATCCACGAAGAAACGCTGTCCGCACCAGGAATCAAACCCATATTTTCAGGTCGTCTAGGCCATTGACTAGCCTTTATATCTATAAGCAACTCGGTGGAAAATATGTTTCAAAATATGTTTCAAAATCAATATAACAAATGTGTTTTTCAAGACATTTTCTTTTATATATGCAATTATAGATGTTAAATGAAATAAAGTCTGATTATTAATAATTTGTAATTCATTTAAATATATAATATGTGCTTTTAAATAAACAATTAACAAAACATACTTTTTGTTTCTCTGTTTTTGTGCATTTCATGCTACATGGGATTTCATGACGAGGTTACTCTGTAACGCCAGTTTTTATTCAAAATCTCCTGGATTAATATCTCGGCCAGGAGAAAGGTTATGGTGTTTTACGTCTGCGGTTTACACCCGTCTCTCCTGGAAAACGCCCGATATGTGTTCCATTTAGACCACGTCCGCTTCTATAACGTCCATTCCAATTCACTGACCATCCCAAGCTGGTGTTGCTCAATTGGTGGAACGCGTCTCACTGATGGAACTTGACGGTGTACTGGGTGATACACGGAGTCTTAAGTAAGACGAAGTGGTATGCTTTGGAAAATAAAGTTACTTTCTGTGGTATAATATTCATTGTAGACATGGAGTTGCCAGGTCAAAAGGTTTCATAGTCACTCTTCCAAGCTAGTGAAAACTTCGCTGAACAGAGTGTGCTATAAAGGCAAGGAACGTGCTAAATGAATTCATACTGTGATAGTCCTACCCTCCCTTGAGTGTGTCGAGAGATGTCATGTTCAAAATTTCGATGGATTCTTTTATAAGAAGTTCGTTGCGAAAGATGTTACACAAAATGCGTTGTGATTCCCAGTGATTCACACAGTATTTACTTTATATGAATCTCAAAAAAATTATTTTTTCTCAAAATATTTTAATAGTAAATAACGGATGTACCGCTACACCAATAAACGAATACGGAAGAAAAGAAAGGAACGCGTTGAAGGGATTTTTAATGAAGAAGAAGAAGAAAGATGAAAATATTTTAAAATATCAACTTGAAGGAGAGTGAAGTATAGGGAGACGGCAAAGCGATGCAACGGTTCTATTCCATAACACTTACAACAGATCAAAGGTGTAATATTATTGATGCTGGTGATAATAATAATCACAATCATCATTAAAATAATGATGATGACGATGACAAAGGAGAATACGTGTACTTAAGATTTAAATTCGAAAAAATGAAGGTAATCTTACAGAACGTTCAAAGTACTTACTTGCACATAGAACCCCAAAGCTAGCATGATACAAAGTATAGTATTTTTATTGAATGTGGCTTTAGTTATTGTTAACAATGTTTAAATACATTTAACATGAGACACCCTAGGCTCGAAATGGACTTTTGCGCTACAGAATATATATATATATAAGTGGTTTTCTAAATAGACAGTATTCTTTCGCCTGTATTATCGGCTACACTTCGGAACAAACATGTAAAATCATTAGCAAAAATTAATTTACACAAAACTGGATAACTTAATTAAACTGTCATTTTCCGAGTAGTTTGCTAAGGAGCTTCTAATATAACGACAGCTCGTAATTGTGTGACACAAACATAAGAACGAAAAACTGACCGCTTATTACTCACGTAAAGAAAAACAATGTTATGTTTATCAAACCGGTACTATCACATTAATGGAAAACATTTATCAGCCAGAGAACTGTACAGGATGATATAAGAAATATGGGTTTTACATCAGATTAAGTTCGAAATTTGCTCATGCAAACAAGTTAGTTATCGATTATATATATATTAGCTACATGATGAGGATTAGCATTATAAACTGCAAACGATTTTTCTTAAAAATTTTCATCTCACGATATTTTTTATCGAATTCTACAAACACATAAATTACAAACAATTACAGATACAGGGATAACAGGCTACATATACTGAGCTTCAGCAGTAGGTACTCAAAACAATTTTTCAAACGTGTTCTTTTCATGATGTTCTACCGAAAATTACGATATCAAAATCCACTGTTGAGGTTGGTCCTCAGCTGAGATTTATAACAGAATGGAAAGCCAGACCGTATGCTATAATGCACAGTTGGTGCATCAACGCACAGAAAATTCCACAAAACGAAAAAATAATTTTGTTTTTATTAATTTTTTTAATCCACCGACTGATTGTTTAAACAAGAACATTCGTACTTGCTTTACATCTGGTGACTATAAGTGTACATACATAAAGTTCCAGACTCACCTCAAGTCTCGAAACACCCTGTATATAATGTTTAATCTTAACGATTATGAAGAAAGTAACAGCGTAATTTATTACGTACGTTGGCTGCCTTTATGAAATTGAATTCTATTTTGGGAAATATTATAAATGTTTTCAATTCTACGTGCAAGACAACAAGTCAGTGTAGCTAATACCATAGCAAGATGTACTGTATGCTCTAAAGTTTCAGTTCAAGGTAAAATGGAGACTACAGGACGCATAATTGATACATACACTTTAGTCAAACCAGTACAACGAATATCAAAGGTATCTGGATTCACTCCATTAGTTTTCAGCAAGAAAAGTACCTGCAGAACCAACATTCTGCGATACCGTCTACTGGAGATATTCGTGTTATTAATGACGACAGCTGGACTTATTTCATCGACGTGTTACAGAGTACATTTAGTCATTCAGTCACCTTCAAACACTCCAGAAAAAATCAAGATCATGTTAATTCTTAATGATATATTTCTAAAATTAACGAACGTTATTATTTTAATAATGAAGATCTATTTAAATAAAATGGATATTATTAGAATATTCAGAAAGCTGACAAATGTAGATAAAATAATATACAGACGAGGCAGAATTGACACACAAACAAGAAAAAGATTAGTTTCTTCAAGGCAGATAATCATTTTAATATTTGTGTTAACGTTATCATATTCTTGTAATTACTACATTACTTACACTGACGAAAGTACCTCAATTCTTCTAACTTCAGTTGACAATGTATGTTACACCGTAAACTTTGTCATGGTTTTACAGTATGTGAACTTAGTACGCATGGTGTCGCAAAGATATAAGTTTATTAACAACAGAATTAAAGAATATTCCGAGACTGATGGTACTGTAAAAACGTCTCTTAAAATATACCATATTTCTACTAGTGTAAATACATTCTGTAGTGAGGAATGTGATTTACCGAACCTAACAAGTCCACGTGTGAAAAGTGAATTGTGTGGTATACCCATATTAAGATTAGCTTACATAGATCTCTTTGATACTGTGACACTAGTTAATTCACATTTTGGCATTCCAATTCTATTGCTAATAATTTCACTGGTGATTGTTTGTGTTACTGCTTTCTACTGTGGATTATACTCTATTGGGAGCTCTAGCGACACGCACTTGAAGGCCTGTATGCTAGTATTCTCGACTTTGTGGTATGCAATACCCTTCGCTTGGTTAATCGTAAGCTGTGACAGCACTATACAAGAGGCCAACAGAGGAATGATTGACATCCAGAGAACCACTGCGTGCCCAAATATGAAATACGGAACCCTATTACAACTACAAACTTTATCAAATCAGTTGCGAGATATGAGAGTCGAGTTCACAGCTTGTGGGTTCTTTGTACTGAATTTGTCTTTACTTGGTACAATTGTGTGTGGAATTTTAACGTACGTGTTAATTATGATCCAGCTGGAGTAGCTGCCATATTCAAAAAGCAAGCACATTAAGGTAGTAAATATTGAGCACGTATTAATGTAAATTTATGTCGAATATTCTACACACACACACACACACACACACACATATATATATATATATATATATATATATATATATATATCACTAAATTTTAAAATGTTTTATGATACGTTGGGTTACTCTATGTACTACCCACTCACAGACGACGAAGTTACTTGAAGTGTCTCATATATGCCGTGAGTAACCAGAGAGCCTCGACATGTATACATTTCACCTATTCCGATTTTCCTCAATATGGCTTTCGGTGTGATCGTGAATCGGTATTGGTGTCCGCACAATGTGTATTGGTGTCCGCACAATGTGTA
>Ga0131853_10026096_pt1 | contig 10513 bp, 6 predicted proteins | sample TergutLab28metaG_FD_92764 | JGI IMG/M metagenome (GOLD analysis project Ga0131853, IMG submission 92764) | Labiotermes labralis P1 segment gut microbial communities from Petit-Saut dam, French Guiana - Lab288 P1 (version 2) (version 2) | ecosystem: Host-associated > Arthropoda: Insects >... | reverse complement strand
AGAAGAATAAAGCTAAAACAGAAGCAGATTTCCTCGCTCTAGCTAATGAGTTTGACGAACTTGCCGATTTTAGCGATAGCTCTGATATGGCTAAGAAGTGCCGTGACAGACACCAAGAGTTAACGTCTGAAAGAGAAGAGCAGGAACGGCTCGAAGGCATATACCAAAGGCTTCTTGAGCGAAAAGCGAATTCTGGAAGAGCAGAGCTTGTTACTTTAGCTGTGGAATTTGAGGAGCTAAAAGGTTACGAAGATTCTAAAACCCTTGCTGAAGAGTGTCGTCAGGAAGCAGAAGCATTAAGATACAAGATTTCACTGGCTCCAATAATCCACTGCCTCGACAGATACGGAGATAAACTGAATAAACAGCCAATTGAAAGTTTCATTACTACAATAGAAACAAAAATAAATCAACAAAGCAAAGAGCAAATCTTAACCCAGCTTACAGACCAAGAAAAGGACGAGTTAAAAAGGGCAGACGAGGGAAGAAAGCTCGAACTAATAGCGGAGAGGAAGTGGGAAATAGTGTCTCAAAGCATACTGGCGAAAAGACTTTTTCAAGATAATGCTGTGGATGCGTTGAAGGATGCGCTTATTCCTAAAGAATACACTAATGATAGCGATTTGCCAGACATCGAATCATTTGTTGAAGAAGCTCTTGCAGTTTTAGGGCGAATAGGGATAAGGAAGTTGGAGGATGTGGCAGTTGGCATGGTATTTACCGATGCAATGGCAGATAAAGACTACAAAAAAAGCAACAAAACTAAACAAGCCAAAACAAAGGCTGACCACTACAGGATTTTCGCCATTGCTCCCCCAGGCATTATGGTGGACGGTAAAATTATGCAAAAACCTACATGCAGCGTTTACATTTACTACGACAATTGAGCAAGCACGTAATCACTCTACGGCAAAACAATATAAAAATATAGGAGGTATGCAAGAATGGATTATTTTATCACAATAGCGGTCATAGTTGGCTTATGGCTCTTCGTGGTTTTGGGTGGCTTCCAGCTAATAACTGGACTGCGAAAAGGAAGAACAGGCTCAGAAGGTGTGCTTGTTAGGGTTTTATGGTTGATTTTCATTGCGTTAGCGGGTGGCTTCTATCTGTTCGCTTCTCCAGCGCGACCTAGTTTCGGCAATACAGTTTTCTTGATAGTTACTGTACTTGTATGTTTAGCGATTGCTGTATTTGCAATTTTAGCATTCCGCAGCGCAGGGAACAGCAATAACGATGACAATAAAGAATCATAGGAGGATAACAGCATGAAATCAGCTCTAATTATTGGTTTAGGTGGGACAGGCTGTAAGGTCATTAAGCGCTTGGAAGATGTGGTTTTGTGGCGCGACAGCAAACTTTTGTCCGAACACAGCGAAATTAAATACCTTGCGTTAGATACACACAGAGGCCAACTTTCTGACGTTGGCCTAGGTGATGGCACAAATTCGTTTCATTTGGGGGTAAATGCAGGGCAAGTACGGTCTGTGTCAGCCTTGCCAGAAGAAAACAGAAAATGGTTGTCAAGTGATGTAATTACCGAGATAACTGATGGTGCAGGTGCCGTTCGTATGCAGGGCAAGTATGCCTTTTTTGTGAATTATGCGAACATCAAAAGCCGTATAGGCAATGCTTTACAGTTATTGCAAAGAAAACTTACTAATGCTACGACAAACGAGTTGCGTATTTTCGTGGTTGCCAATTCCGTTAGCGGTACGGGTAGTGGTGCTTTTGTGGATATGGGTTATTTGGTACGCAAAATAATCAACGAAGACCCATCTTTGCAAAAATTGAATATAAAGCTAATGCTTGTACTAACCATGCCTGTCAACCTCTTAAACCTTGACCATTTGTCCAATGCGTATTACGCACTATCTGAACTGGACTACTACATGTCAGGAAACGAATATTTTATAGACGATATAACCAAAAGCGGGGATACGATAACTCATAAGCCAACAAGTGCCGATAATCGCAAGCCTTTTGATTTTGTTTATTTGACTGGCAGTAGGAATTTTGGTGCTAATTCTACAGATGCACAAGTAGACCAGCTTATAAGCGAGTATATTTATAGCGAATTATTCTCTACTGCTGGCACTAAAGCATCTGCACCAAGGGACGATTTTAGAAAATATCTAAGAGAAAGAGATGTTTTTGGTTTGTCTACATGTTACTCGGCCTTCGGTCTTGCAATTATTGAGTACCCAGTATCGCAAATCACAAAACTATCTTCCATCTTGTACACTAAAGCGGCCATAGAGGAATGGGGAAAAGAAAACACAGACCCTCCGCAATTTGAAATGTCGAACATTTTTTTGGGTGGCTCAAATGCAAGTGATTTCAATGCCCAGTTGCAAAAAGAAATTAACATTAGGCGTTCCGATGATAGTGTGATTAATAAAAACTTAGTCACGCTTCTAACTAACACAAAAGAGCTTCATTATGAAAATTTTTTAGCTGATTACGATATTGGCGAATTGAAACTGCTAGTAAATCGGCTCAATGAAGGCTTTTCTGACAGATCGAATATTGATATAACAGACAGCACCCAAATTACCCAAGGGATTGTTGGAGAAGTCGTTCGCCGTAATGCCGAGAAGTTATTTAGTCATTGGTTTGAAGGCAAAGCCTCGTCAACTGAGCCAGGTAGTTTCGACGGCATTAAAGTTGCTGTTTTGAAATACATGTACGGAAACAAAGGCGGTGTTGGTTTAGCGAAAATGACCCTTGATAGAATAGTTAATCAACTTAACACCTTACAAGGAAGGTCACAGACTCAATTAACTACTAGGGTTGAATTAGAAGTTGATGATATTCTGGAGCGGATAGAAACTGTTAAGAGTGATTTACTTCTCCGTCCTTTCCGTGCAACCTTGATAAAAAAACATTTGAATGAGTTCAAAGAGCGTATAGACGAATACACAATCAAAAAGTTGGAAGCTGTTGTGTTCAGTCACTCAAGCCATTTAATTTCAGGCACTTTAAGTTCTGTTAATGACATGAGAGCCAAATTAAATGACTTTGAGATAAAAGTCAGCGAGTTAGTTAATGAGCTTGACCGCACAGCGATAACTCTAACGTCGCCACAACCATTAAATGGCTATGTGGTCAAAGGAAATCATATTTCAGCGAACGCAAAGCACGTTGCAAATGGTGTTGCTATTGCCAAAAGTCACCTTAACTTTGTCAAAGATGATTTGCAGAAAATCTGTGAAAAAGAATGGAATAAGGCTGGCGAAGGCTTTGCGTATTTGAAAATTGATGATGTTATAGGGCGAGTGCGAGATTTGTGCGTTGCCAAACTTGCATCACGCGGGGTAATAGAAGAATTGAGAGAGGATTTGGAAGAAAAGCAGGGCGAAACCAACGAGCTTCAAAACATTTTGGCAGATATAAATGATGTGTATTCTAAGTTGTCGATGGAGCTTGACCCCAAAGACCCAATATCCGCAGCCTTTAGAGCTAGTTCTACTGATTCTAACTTTATGAGATGCTTTTATAATGGAGCCAATTCTGTCACAAGTTCCGATGATGCAGAACGTAGTGATAATTGGCTTACAAAGCAACTGTTTGTAAAAGGTATCATCGACCACAATGGCTGGGGTAAAGCAAATCAAGGATTGGAAAATAACAATATTGTAGTTTTTCTTAGGGAAAGAGGCGGTTATCCGTTGCATTTTTGGAATGACCTTTCAGCTACTAAGTGGCAAGAAGCCTTAGATGCAATAAAGAAAACCCCTGACTCCTCTAGCACTCCAAGATATTTGGGTAGACAAGATGTTGATTTTCCAGGTTTTATGCCTTCGGACAATCGCAGAGTAGCAAACTCGAAAGAAACTTTTTGGCTGTCAATAATTAGTGGTGCTATCCAACCAATGCGAAATGGATTCGACATAGTGGGTACAAATAAGGCTACTATTAAAAAAGCTGGAATATCCTTGCCAAAGGGGTATAACAACGCCATACGTAAATTAGCCGCCAATAGAGACCTCTATAAAAAGGCTACGGAGGCTTATATTCTGAAAATTGAAAATTTAGGCATCCAACAATTCCTTGCTCGGGTATATGGCGTATTAACAGGCGAGTTTCCCGAGACAGTTGTAGGCATTGATAACGACATCAAAAATGAGCGACACAACTTAATCATCAGATGGATACAAAGAAACGAGGCCTACAGAACAGAGTGGAACTCCATCTATCCCGATGATGCTGTGGGGGATGATATAGCTGATTTCATTATCAAAGCCAGTGAGCCAGATGATGATAACAAGTTGCCATCTGTAGGTTGCTATTGTGCAATTTGCAAGCAGTATCTGGGGCCAATTGACTTATCTGATGAAGACCTAAAAGATATTCTTGAAGGTGAAGATGGACATATATGCACATCTCCATCGGATGACAATTAAATGATGCAGAAACAGCAATACATTATTTAGGGTGATTCCATAAAATGTTGCAGCTAGGTCAAGTTTGTCTAAATGTGACAAGCGAGCAAAAGCAGATGTTTTATGCAGTTGATTTCTGACATTCTTGGGTGCAACAATTTTTTGGAATCACCAACTTTTATTATTCATTCTTCGTAATAACTACCGCATAGGAGGTGTAGGTTAAATGTCTGATAACATTGAATGTAAGCGATGCTCATGTGTAGTTGATAAAATCTACAATGGCGAAAGAGTTGAGTATTGCGAGTATTGCGGCAACAAATTATACAATAGTTGTCCGTATTGCAATGCCGAAGTCACAGGCGAAAAATATTATGCGGATTGGGTTCGATGTGAAAGATGTCATGTACCGTTGCTTGGTTGCGAAAAATGCGACATTTTATTTCCCCTCGGAACTACCGCTTGTTCAGACTGCGGAAGCAAGATTGGAGATACAGGACAATCAAATATCTATCGCAGTCCCGAGCCACCTAGAGAAATAAAACTGCCTCCTGGTGGAGTAACGGCACATCTAACAAGTTCACCTTCATCGGTAAATAATTTCATATATTTTTGGTCATCCCAGGATAGGAATAGTAATGCATGGAGACTAACTTGTTTTGATGTTTTTGAAGGAAAGGAAATCACTGTAAATGCAGAGATTACGTCTACAAAAACATTGTCTATCAATACAAAAATATTTGGCTCATATTTGATGTCTACGACAGATAACGAGTATTGGGTTCACGATTTGTCTCAAAATGGTAAAAAGGTTTTTAGCAAGGCGATTAACATGCCTTTCGTTGCATGTATCACTGAATCGCTATCGCTAATTACTTTGCATTACAACAAACGCCAAAACGAGGAAGTAGTAACCGTATACTCCGATATGGCGATGCCTTCTAATGCGATAGAGTTTAATAGAAGCCTGTCTAGTACACCTTTTGATTTATCTATTTTGGTGTCCCCGATTCAGGTGAATGGCACAATATACTTGTCTAGCTTTGTATCTGGTATATTAGTTCTCGAAAAAGATGGGGAGCAAGTGTATAGGCTTAGTGACAAAGTAGTTTTGCAAGACAAAAGGGTTTGCCATCTCGTAAATGCAAATTCAAAGATATATTTTTCTTGCTACGATAAGATTAAAAATGAAATGCGGTGGGGCGTATACACGGTTGAAACCGATTACTCGGACATCAATCAATCCAATCTGTTGCATTACCATCAATTTGGTGTACACGAAGATGGTGTCATAATATGCGAAGAAAAACCAGAAGGTGCTTCGCTAATGTTTTATGAATTACTGAACGACAAGGTTGTTTTGGACACTCATTCAAAACTTCTCATCAACATGGAAGAGTTCGAGGAATTCTCTTTGATGTCAACTGGAGGTGGGGGACTGTTCTGTATCTATTGCTACAAATCAACTCCCCCAAACAATTATTATAGAGTTGCTTGGTTTAATTTCAGCAATACGAGCCTGACTCAAAACATTCCAGGGGCTACATTTACAGATACTAAGCACAGTTATTATATCAACATGTGCAATTACTTGATTCTATTTATACATTCAACAGGAAAAACAACGATAAAGACTTATCAAGTGTTTGAATAGGTGTTGGCTAAAAATTAAAACAGGACGGTGAAGCGAGTATGATAAATATAAAAAGAGGGGTGAGATGGAGCCGTACAGTCATCATAATCCTTATAGCTTTGATGTTATCTATTTCCTCAACTCAACTATTTGCCACTACATTATCGGAGGATGACGGAGATGAAGTTGGTATAGATATTGTATTGGTGATTGACAACAGTGGTTCAATGAGACGTGCAGACCCCGATAGACTTGCTCATGAAGCCGCAGTCCTTCTATTAGATACGTTATCCGGGTATTTTTTGACAAGGGAAAACCCTGTTGAGTTTCGATTTGGTGTTGTTTTTTATGATGCAGGCGTAGTAGAAGAAGCAACCATTGGTCTAACTACAATTGACAGTCCTGAAATCAGGGAATATATAAAAAATCGAATGGATGTGAGTTATACCCAAGCAGGGCGTAATACTGACACTCCTGCTGGTCTGCATGAAGCGTTAAATCTGTTTGAATTAGACAATATAGACAATCGGAGATACATAGTCTTGCTAACAGATGGACTTGATAATTTCCGATTTCAAGGTGACCAGTTTCTTATAGACCCACTTCGCAATGAAACCCTTGATGCGTTGTCAGCGTTAAATATTCCTATCTTTGTAATTGGTTTTGAGTTTGACCCTGAGCAACCAATGCTAGAAGAATCATTAGTAGATATGGTATCAAGAGCGGGTGATGGCGGTGAATACTTTTTCGTTTCAAATGACGACGAGTTCACCATCACAATGCTCGAAATACGAGCTATTATCACCCAAAGTCACCTCGAATATATACGAGGTGGTATAACCAAGCGAGAACAATATTTTGATTTGCCTATCCCTGACCCATATGTAGCGGCTGTATCAATAAATATTTTCACTTTCGCCAATGTCGAAATTGATGTGTTTTTTAATGATGAAAACATGACAGCAGACGACAGGGTAAGTATTGTCCAAGATATGCGTTCATATATCATCGTTCATATTATGTCACCTGATAAGGGCTTATGGAGAGTTCGCATGAGCGGTGAAGAGGGAGTTGCCTACAGTATTATATACATCTACGACTATAGACTGACGGCTGGTAGCGATGTCGTTAATGGTTTGGAGGAAACAACCAATCAGTTTTACTTAGGTGAAGGGCATTTGCTTGGGTGGCTGTCAACCGACGGAGGTCGTGTTTCCGATTTAAGTATATATGACAATGTAAACCGAGCTTTTTTTAGAATCTTAGATGCAAACGGAAATCTCATCAGAGATGTTGAGGTAGAACTTTACGACGATACTTTTCGCCTCAGCCTAGCTGACTTTGAAAATGGAGATTACGGTTTTGAATTTCACATAGAGCATGAACACTTTAGCAGGCACTCCCCTACACCTACGAATTTTACGATATTGAGTACAGAGCGTCCTGCATCAGACACGCTAGATGATAATAACTATGAGGGCGATGATGATTTGGAAGTCAAAACACCTTTAGACGAAAATTATGCGGACAACTCTGATAATGCAAGCAACAATGAAGGGTTTGATTTTGACTTGCGTTATTTGGGTATCGTTTTAATTGTTCTCGGCATCATCATTCCGCTTATAACAAAAATAAACAGAAAAATTATGATTGATGATTCAATAAATTACGTTTTAGATAGTCAGAAAACTTTCAACCTTGTTGGAAGAGGCTATCCTACAGTTGAAAGTAATAATGTAAAGATTATTACAGACGATGCAAATTACGAGGGTTGTAAATTTGCTAAAATCAAACTCTCATCTTGCATCCTTCCGCTTTACAGGTTGGGCGTAAACATTGAATCGCTCCATGCTGATTATATGGTAAAGTTGAGAGATAGGAAAGGAAAATATCTTCCGTTATCATCGGGAAACAATACTGTTTCCGTTATTGATGCAAAAACAAGTAAAGACATTGGATTCGCAGTAGTAAAGGTTGATAAAGTAAAAAGAACTGTAACAGGCGGTGGAGAAAGAGAAGTTATTACACCCTCTTTCGGCAATACTAAGGTATTTTTGATGCTACTATCACCAACATTGGTGGTGGCTGGCGTTATTATGCTATTCGTGCTGTAAGGGCTTAACGTCAGCGATAGAGAGAGTGGCATTTTGAATTGCTCTTAGATGGAGGGAAACGGCATGGCCTTAACCTATATAATCGGAAATGGTTTTGATGTTAATTTGAAGCTAAAGACACGTTATGCTGATTTTTATGAAGTATATATCAACGAGGAAACTCGCAATGGCAACATTGCAAGGTTTAAGCACAGCATATTGAAATATATGAAGAACTACTACCAAGAAGATGTAGAAGTTAATAAAGAAATCTTGGAATCTTATGTTAATTGGGCTGATTTTGAACACCAAATGGGTATTTATAGTCAGAAATTTACTGCCGATAGAGCAGCATCAGAATTTGCAGAATGTCTAGCTGATTTTGTTATGTCGTTCAATAAGTACCTCTTAAAGCAATGCAACTCCATAGACTGGAACTCTGTAATTGGGGCAGATGGGACTAGAATAAGGGAGGAATTTGTCGCTTCAATAGTAAGACCTCAAGACAAACTTATAGATGAGGAGTTAAAAGATATTTTAGATTGTGCGATAAAAAAAATTCGCACAGTCAATTTTCTGCAATTCAACTACACAAATGTCTTTGACAAGCTGCTAGATATGAGCGGATTTTTAGACCAATTGGTGTTAAATTATATTAAATACGGCAGAAATGAAATTCGTAATCACCTTGCTAAATTTGGGGTAAACTTGCATGTTCATGGGGAGATGGGATTGGACAACTTCATAACTATGGGTGTGGATAATCCGTCTCAAATCGACAATCCATTTTTGCGCGGAAATGCGGCCGTCCTAAAAACGTTTGTAAAGCAATCTAAACTAGATGTAGACGAAAGAAGAAGCAGAGATTTAAGAATAGAGCGGGAACTTGCTAAAAAAACAATCAAAGATACTGATGTCTTTTGTGCATTTGGCGCATCTATAGGCGATACAGATAAGTTTTGGTGGAAGCTAGTTGGCAAAAGGCTTCAATGTAATACTGAATCACTTTTTGTTATATTTGATATATCAGGTATTCAGTCAGTAAATCCAGTGCTTGATTTTTTTAATCGTGTTGATTCTACAAGGGAAGAAGAGATTACTCATCGCTTTTTAAGGAACGCAGAAATGCCCATTGATTGGGCTGAAAAAAATCCTAATAGGATTATCGTGCAACTTGATACTGGCATGTTCGGGATGAATGAATTACCGAAACGAACTTGAGTGGAGGGGGAAATGTGCGAAACAAGCAATTATCAAGCACTCAGATAGAGCGAAGATGGAAAATATGTATTTTGGTTATAGTTGTTGTTGTGGCTCTCGCCTTTGTTTTATTGTTTGTTTTTTCTACTAACAGAAGCAGCATTACTATAATTGATGATTGGAATATTGAAATAGAATTAGGAGAAACCACTATCACTTTTCCGATAATTTTTACTGACGATGGCGAAGGACGAGAAACACATATTCATGTTCAACAGCGCGCCGACAGCGAGCTAAATTTTCATTTTGCTTTCAATGGAGTGGCTGATATATCATTTTATAGCCAAGAAGGTGTGTTTAGGGGTGAAAGAACTGTGTTTTTCGATGAAAGTTTCGTAATATCACCAACGGGGAGCAACGAAGCTCACTTTCTTGTTATAACCCCAAGAGTTAATCTAGCTCATGACGATAGGCATAGCAATATTTCAAACTATAGTTATGAGTATAATTTGATTACCGTACAACCTATAAGAATCAGAAGATTGCATTTAGAGGAGGAAAATGCTGTAAGGATAAATTTTTATTCTCCATCATGCTTGCAATTGGCTTTATTTACACATATGGCATACTTCCCTTTTGACTTTAATGCTGGCGAAAAGCCACAATATCACGACTTTAAGCCTTTTCACCATGAACCATTTTATAGTCATGTTATGCAACATAACGCATGGGGATTTAATTACTTTGGGTTTAATTTTTATCATGAAATGAAAGGGTGGTACTTGTTAGATATATTTGATGATGAACGGACTGGATTTAGACTTGTAATATATCATAATGAAGATTATAGCAAGATAGTTGTATCTATAAGAGGTTCATATGGCGGTATTATTGAATCCCTATCCTCACAGGATGGTACTTGGTGGTATAACTTTACCAGCCTTTCTGGTAATCGGCACTACCATGTGGATTCTTTGGTAAATTTTCTAAATGAGCCAAGTTTTAATGAATTGCTTAGACATGCAGATATATATATTACGCGAATCAAGAGTTAAAATAAAAAAATAAAGACAAAAGGCGAAAAAAGCAATAAATTGGTTCTATGCGAAAAGACATCCAACTTATAGAACTGTATTGCGCCATTTGCCACGACTATGATACATCAATAGTGAGAGTAGCACAACGTCAAAGCAATAACTTTT
>Ga0131853_10026095_pt1 | contig 10514 bp, 9 predicted proteins | sample TergutLab28metaG_FD_92764 | JGI IMG/M metagenome (GOLD analysis project Ga0131853, IMG submission 92764) | Labiotermes labralis P1 segment gut microbial communities from Petit-Saut dam, French Guiana - Lab288 P1 (version 2) (version 2) | ecosystem: Host-associated > Arthropoda: Insects >... | reverse complement strand
TGGGTGACAAGATTTGAACTTGCGACCTCTAGACCCCCAGTCTAGCGCGCTACCAAGCTACGCCACACCCAGACATTAGGGTGCCGCTCATAACTTTTGCATTGCAAAAGCAACATTGCTTGGCGGCGAAGTTAAGTATATGAGAGTCAGGGTAGTTTGTCAACACTTAATTTGAAATTTTCTTAGAAAACTTCTTCCCAGTTTATGGTACAAACAATACAGCTATCCATCGCAGCCTAAATATGCTATAGTCATAAGAACAAAGTGGCAAGGCCACTTTGCACTAGCCATTCAGAATTCAATTTCCTAGAGCAAAATAATAATTCACTTGGAGGTGGCCTATATGGACAGAGTTAGTTTAATGGAGGATTTTGCAAACCTCAACAAGGATGAGACTATCAGACTCCTTAAACGTATTACTGAAACGCCTGCACCATCAAACGACGAGGGCAAGCGTGCCGAATTTTTGAAGGCTTGGTTTTCAGAAGAAGGAATAAAAGGTGCTTTTGTTGATGACGTGCTAAACGTCGTCTACCCCATGGGCGATAACGGCACTAATGATGTTGTTATTTTTATGGCGCATTCAGACACCGTATTCCCGGATACAAATACGATACCAATAATCGAAAAAGACGGGCTTCTTCACGCCCCGGGGATTGGAGACAATTCTGCAAATTTAACGAATATGCTTATGGCTATTAAATTTATTTCGGAAAATAATTTTAAGCCTAAAGATGGTTTAGCGATTATATTTGCGGCAACCTCTGGCGAGGAAGGACTTGGCAATCTAAAAGGCTGCCGCGCTTTATGCGAAAGATATAAGGGCAGAATAAAAGAAGTTATAGGGCTTGACGGCAGTATGAACGGTATTGTTGATAACGCCGTAGGTTCACATAGATACAGGGTTAGTGTTTATACAGAAGGTGGTCATTCCTATGGCAGTTTTGGCAACAGAAACGCCATACATTATCTCGCCGCAATGGTTAATTCCTTATACTTAATACAAGTGCCTAAAAGCGCGAAAACCACTTATAACGTCGGCATGATTGAAGGTGGCACATCGGTCAATACTATTGCCGAAAATGCTTCCATGCTGTATGAATTCCGCTCGGAAAGCGTTGAATGTTTAAAAATAATGGAAGATTATTTTGAAAGCGTTGTAGATTCGTACAAAAAGTCAGGCATAAAAGTCGAGGTCGAAACGCTTGGCATCCGCCCATGTAAAGACGGCGTTGATAAGAATGCATTGGATGAGCTTCGTACGCGCAATATCGCTATCATGAAAAAATATTATGATGGTGATATAAAAGTGGGAGCAGGTTCTACCGATTCAAACATACCACTCTCGATGGGCATTCCGTCGGTAACTTTTGGTACCCGAATGGGCAGCGGTGCGCATACCAGAGCAGAATATGTAGACCCTGAAAGTTTTGTTCCCGGTCAAAAAATAGCGCTTAGCGCTATTTTAAACTACTTTTAAGCGGCATGGTAAATCTAAACAACGACTGGGATGCATTACTGGCGAGCGAATTTAAGCAAGACTATTATCAATCCCTACGCAAATTTCTGAAAACAGCATACACCACCCATACAATTTATCCCAACATGCACGATATTTTCAACGCCCTAAAATTCACGCCATATGCCGACGTTAAGGTAGTTATTGTAGGACAAGACCCGTATATGAATGCCGGAGAGGCCCACGGTCTATCTTTTTCCGTTTGCCCTGGTATAAAAACACCACCTTCCCTGGCGAACATATTTAAGGAATTATCTGTAGATATTGGCTGTACAGTGCCAAACAATGGACATTTAGTGCACTGGGCCGCACAGGGTGTTCTTCTGCTTAACGCGGTGCTTACTGTAGAGGCGAAAAAAAGCCGCTCCCATGCCGGGCAAGGCTGGGAACGGTTTACAGATTATATAATGGAACTTTTAAACCGCCGCAAAGAACCGATGGTGTTTTTGCTTTGGGGACGTGATGCCCATGCAAAAGGGAGCATTATCGACAACCCTGCGCATTTAATTTTGCAAGCCGCGCACCCAAGCCCACTTGCGGGGGGACGTTTTTTTGGATGCAGACATTTTTCTAAAACAAATGCTTTTTTACAGGAGAACGGTATACCACCTATCGATTGGCAGGTGCCGGATATTAGCTGAAAAAGCGGCTACGCCGCTTCCAGTAGGAAGCGTAGCCGGGCTTTGCCCTGCGGAGCGGCGGGGTTTGGGGCAGAGCCCCATTAATTAAAAAACCAGCGTTTAAACACGCGCCCCATCATCACATTAGCAGGGGCTTTACAAATTTCTTCCTGTACTATGAGTTGGCTGCGGCCAACTTCTTCGCCTTCCCAGGTGTAAATCACTTCGCCGGCAAGTTGGCCAGCCTGAACAGGAGCTGTCAAGGCTTCATTTATTTTTACTTCGCCATCTAACTCAACGTGTTTACCCTTGGGGGCAAGCATATTTGTTTGTTCTTTTATGACTACGGGAGCGTGTTCTACACAGCCTTTGTAAATTCTAATCTCACCCATAGGCGTGCCAGCTTCTTCTTTTGCAATAAGCGCATAATTTGCGTAGCCAAAATCAAGCAGCTTCATTGCGGAGTCAAAGCGGATGCCGGGATCGGGTGCGCCTAAAATGACAGAAATCAGTTGCATTCCCTCTTTTTCTGCTGTGGCAGAAATACAGTACAGTGCTTGAGAGGTAGAGCCCGTTTTTAAGCCTGTTGCCCCAGAATAGTTGCGGATTAGCTTATTGGTATTGGTAAGCCCAAATTCTTCCTCGCCTCTGGCGGTTTTGTGCGTAATTTTATCCAGCCGCGTTGTAGCATACTTAAATACTTCCGGGTACTTTAAGATAATCTCGCGTGACATTAGGGCAATGTCGTGCGCTGTTGTAAGGTGTCCGGGCGCATCCAAGCCGCAAGAATTTACGAAGTGAGTATTGGTCATACCAAGCGCCTTCGCTTTGTTGTTCATGGCTGTAACAAAGGCATCTTCGCTGCCCGACACAAATTCTGCCATTGCAACAGAAGCATCGTTTGCAGAGGCAATAACGATAGATTTTACCAAATCCCGAACGGTTTGTTGTTCCCCCACTTCCAAAAATATTTGCGATCCACCCATGGACGATGCATGCGCACTGGCAGTAACTATATCGTCCCATTTAATTTTTTCTTGGTCTAATGCCTCGTAAATAAGCAACATTGTCATCACTTTGGTAACGCTGGCCGGGGGAAGTTGTTCATGCGCATTATGCTCATGTAATATTTTGCCGGTTTCCGCCTCCATAAGCAAGCTGGCTTTAGATTCTACGGTCACGCCTTGTGCGTAAACAAGGCTGCTTGCGCAAACTATCAAAACTAGGGTACAGGTCATTCCGCAAATGAATTTTTTAAACAGAACAAAATCGCGCGAAGCGCGAATTTTGCGCATGTTACAGATTGCAATTTTATTAAACATAAAAAAGTCCTTCCTAATTGATTTTCACACCATTAGGTTGGACTTTTTTATAAATTTTATACATTTCAAATTATCTGCCTGAGCGATTACGCCAATCTCGTAAAAAGCTCGGCGTTTTGATGCCTTCGTTTTCGTCTATCGTAAGAAAATTAGGGAGGTCGTCGGCGTTTTGAGACTCTGTTATTGCCGCTTGAATTTCGGGCGGCTCGTCGCTGCTTGCGGATGTAAATGCGACAGCATCTGCCGAAATAGGCTTAATTGGGGCAAGCGGCCTGCTACCGACAGCATTATCTTCAACATCTTCTATACCTGTTGCAACAATTGTAACCATAACTTCGTCTTTAAATTCATCGTTAATGGTGGTGCCAAAAATAATAACAGCTTCCGGGTTAAGGGTTTTCTTAACCTCGTTGGCAGCGTTACGAATTGCTTTAAGTGCCATGTTGCCATCGCCGGTAAAGGCAATAAGAATGTATCTTGCGCCCTTTGTAGTGGTTTCTAAAAGAGGGCTGGTAAGTGCAAGCTGGGTTGCTTCTTCAATTTTATTTTTACCGGAAGCACGCCCAACACCCATATGTGCAAGGCCTTTATCTTTCATTACTGTTTCAACGTCAGCAAAGTCGAGGTTAATTAAACCATCGTCTAAAATTACACCAGAAATACCCGAAACACCTTGGCGCAAAACTTCGTCTGCCATGCGGAACGATTCTTCAACAGTGGCATCGTCGTCAATAATGGCCTCCAAGCGCTCGTTAGGGACAACAACAATGGTATCCACATTCTTTTTAAGCTCTTCAATCCCGGCTTCTGCATTGCGCATACGAGAAACGCCCTCAAACTCAAAAGGCTTTGTAACGACACCAACAGTTAAAATACCCATTTCACGGGCTATCGCAGCAATAACAGGCGCGGCACCAGTACCGGTTCCGCCGCCCATTCCGGCAGTAATAAACAGCAAGTCTGTATCTTCACCAATTGTTCTTGCTAAAATTTCGCGGGATTCTTCTGCGGCACGCTTCCCGACTTCGGGCTTACTACCCGCTCCTAAGCCTCTGGTAAGTTTTTCCCCAAGCTGTATTCGCAAAGTCGCCCTAGATTTTGCAAGTGCCTTACTGTCTGTATTGGCAGAAATAAACTCGACATCTGCAATATTGTCCGCAATCATACGGTCTACCGCATTTCCGCCGCCCCCGCCTACACCAATGACTTTAATCTTGGCTTTTAAATCATGTGTATTATCAATATCTATCAAGGTCATAACCTCCCCGTAGCATTTTCTCATATAATTTCAAAATTTACCTTGTAATACTATACAATGCTTGTCCAATAAGTGCAAGCGTTTCTATTGTAATAACACAAAAAAATATTCTGGGCGGCGTACCCTCATGTCAACATAACCCCTCATAATTCCCGCACCAGGGGATACTTCCAACATTTGGGAAATTGCCCGCACCTTATAATCTGCATCTGTAGTACAACCGACATGAAATTCCATATAATCTACCAAAATGCGGATATTTGATGGATCCGATACGTTTATGTGGGTAATTGTATGAATCAGGTTATGGGTGATAAGTAGCTGCGTATAATGCACAATACTTGAAAAATCTGTTGTATTTGTTACTTCCAAAATTTCGCCAAGTTGATAACGCGTAAATTGCAAACCCTCTAAAAGCGGCAGCGATACATCCATATGGTGTCTGATTTCCAACACCCTGCCAGAGTCGTCAAGCACTAAAAAATTACCCGGAGTATGTTCTACATATGCACTGGGCCGCCGCTCCCGTATTATCACATATAAACGCCCCGGCATGTCACGGACAAAGTTTACATCTCCAACATGCAGGTTACCCATAATACGGTCGCGCGCACTTCTTGGGTTAAACATCAAGATATTATTGCCATTGTCTAACCCAAGCCTATCTCTTATTTCAGTTTGACAAACCCGAACAGTACCTTGTATTACAATTTCCTGTACATGAAATAACGGTGACACCAAGACCAACACACATGCAAGCATAATACCGCCAATTACGACGGTTACTTTAAATTTCCGGCCTTTAAAATTCATGATATTTTATATGACGCAAACCATGTCATAAAACGGTCTTTATGCAAATTTGCCCATTCTTTGTATACGAGATATTGCTTGCCGCCGAAGTCGAATAATTCTTTCCAATACTTAACTTTTCCGTTGACTTTGCGCTGTTCCCGCAAGTCCCCTTTAGGGTCAAATTCAACCCAAATTGGTGCCCTGATGCCAAACGTTTTTTTTGCATACTCTAGCGTTACAAGCTTGCCTATTTCCTTCGCAGGTACGGCATTTGCGCGCGACAATTCTTCAAACCGGCTTTTAACCAACTTGCGGATAGTATCGTCCGACGTAACCGCAGACTCCGGTATTGTTTCAACTGTTTCTGTTTTTTCCGCTTCAACTACTTTTGCCGAAACAGACTTGCGGCCACGCTTTGGTTTGCGCACATCTTGCTTCTGGATGGTATATACAAACTGCGCACCAACAGGAACATTAAATACCGAATTGTATCGCTCACCTTCCGGTGTTACTATCAACAAACCGCTTACATCGTCTACAATTTTGCCATTTACAGCCTGCGCCACGGTTCGCGGAGCCATTAAAACAACATTGTCTGCAACAGAATACGTACAGTAAATGCTGCCGGTAAGAACAAACCGCATAAATTCTGCAATGCCCCTAAACCCAAGCTGCTTTACATTAAACCCGGGCAAATAGTGTTTTACATAATTTGCGAAAATAGAAATTTCCAACCCCGGCATATCTTTTGTTTCATCTACAAATAAAGCTTCTACAAGTTGACGCACGACCTGTATCACACCGGACGTATCACCTACATCGTGAGAAACATCTATGTTTGTTGCCAATAAAGTATCTGTATATTTAGTTTTAGGCAGTATTGCCAGCCGTTTTTTCATGGCCTTACTTTCCAATGTTTCTTTTTTTGTACTAGGCTTTACGTCACGCACTGTGGATTTTGCTATAATTGCCTCATCTGCTTTTTCCAGGCCAATAAAAAAGTCGCAGGAATTGCGGAAAATTATATTAGCGATTTTTTCAAAACTACAGCCAATTACACGCTTGCCATGTTCGTGCAACTTTTTGGACAGGAACGCAAAAATGCCATCGCCGGAGGCTATAACAAAATTTTGAATTTCCGGCCGCCTGGCAGCCAAGTCCACCGCATCTATTATCAGGCTTATATCTGCCGCATTCTTGACCCTGTCATTTTGATTTGTGTTAAAAATCTGTATTGGCTCAATACCAACCTGAAGCACAGAGTTTTTTAAATTACGGTGCATGGGTATTGCCCAATCTGCATATGCACGCTGTATCGAAACACCAGTCACGCCGTCCATTGCAAGTACTCGCTTGTAAATCTCGTCTAAATGTAAACCTGTATTTGTTTTTCCGTTAAATATTCCCATTAAATTTTCGATATCGTAAAAAATCGCGGTATTACATGCCATAGAAACGCTCCCCTTAATTAGGCTTCTCTCAAGCCTATTAGAGCTTTAACCAAAGCTCTGTGTCAAATTATTATATCACACGCGTAGAAAATTATAAATGCTTTTTGAAATTTTATGGAAAAAACCAGCAGCGAAAAAATCCTCTGGTGTATCTCCAACATAGACGCAGGCTTATACTAATGATGACGTAAAAAACGGGGTTGTCTCGTTAAAGGAAATTTCCTTAACAAGACAACCCCGTTTTCACTAACAGTGTAGTACTTCGGTTACGGCATTACAATCCATTGCCACTCGCTAACCGGGCGCACATTCCAATTATCATCAAACTGGTTTATGGCAACGACACCGATGCCCATCAGGTCAAACAGCCTAGAGGAAGCAATCACTCTGCCGTCTTCGGACATAAATGTCATATCTTCATCATGCTGCAAATCATATACCATACCGTTTATTAGGATTATTGTGCTGTTTACCTCTAGCACGAAGGTAGAATTACGGTATACGATTGTTGCGGTGTTTATATTGCTATCCCAGCGGAAGTCTGCGCCGATATTTTGGCTAAGCTCCTCAAGCGGTATCCACATATGCCCGTAGATATAGGGCTGCATTACAAACTGTTCTATTGCCGCATGCCGTGCAAATAGCGAGGTTTGCCCTGTGTGTATGTTATGTTCTACATTGTCTAAGATAATGCTTGCAAACTCTGACATGCTTGTTATTTCCCTAAATGTTGCGGTCAGCTTGCGGCGATCATATTCACGGTCGTAACTGCCAAAGTCGATTTGCCCAACACTGTTAATACGTAGTAGCTGGCTAAATGTATAAACTTCGCCGTTAAGCATACGGAAATGGAGGCCGGATATGATATTGGCAAATAAATCACCCTCGCTGCTTACCGTTCTTTCCAATGTTAACCCAAGCGGTGTAAACCTTAGTATTGCGGCTTCGCCTGTGGCGCAGTTAAGCGTAAATTCGTGCGTGTCTATGCTTGTTGACATTGGGATAATTATTTCTTGCGGGTTTGTCATTTTGTTTAAGCGGATGAAGAAGTCCACGCCCTCTTCATTTACCATGGAGTCTACAGCAATAGCGAAGTAACGCTTGGTTTCGGTTCTTCTTTCTGTAATTTCACGCTGCGACCATCCGCCAAACTGAACCGTGCAGTTGGCGTGAAAAGGGGATAACCTACTTACAGGGCCGAAGCTAGTGGTATCCATACCAATGAAGGTGTAGAAGCCATTTTCGCATTGTGCGTTAAGTTCTGCAATCGCATCGTTGGTTAGCGCTTCTACAGAAAAGATAACAAGGGCTTGGTGTATGGTTGCCAATGACTGCTCAAGGGTAAGCACATATCTGCCGTCTGTAACATATTCTCCGGATGTTTGCACATGTTCTTCCAAGTATGCTGTATCTCCGGCAAAGAATGTCCTTAAAAAATCAGAGCCGGTATTTACATAAGTTGCCGCCGCTACAGTTACAACCATAAAGCACGCAGCCAAAAATCCCATTAGTATACCCTTGCGGGCGATGCCTTTTATTGGTTTCATTTTCATTCGCTCCTCAACTCCTTCGACAATATCAAAATCAGGTGTGCAGACATTTTCCAGCGCATTTTTTATTAGCATTTCGTCTCTGTCAAGCTTTTTCATTTATCTGTCCTCCAAACCGCGTAACGCATCCGCCAATTTTTTCTTTGCCCGTTCGTATCGCTTACGCAATGTTGCATCTCTTATGCCGTAGATTTGGGATAGTTGCTTAAAATCCATACCGTCTATGACACGGCTTATTACCAGGGCCCGGTCTTCTGGGGTTAATACGCCCAGCGCAGCTTTTATTTCTTCACTCATCCCTTCTTCCATCTGGTACGAGGCTTCGTACTGCACATCCTCCATGAAAGTTTGCTTTTTGCGTTTGCGCAATATGTCTATGCAGTTGTTATACGCCGCCTTGTACAGCCAAGGGGAAAGCTCGCCCTTGATGCGGCTGCGGCTTATATATGCTTTTAAAAAAGTAGTTTGGACTACATCTTGGGCTTCGTGATAATCCCTTAAAAGTAGGTGACAGTATCGTAGTATTGATCTGCCATGAGTATCTACCATTGATTCAAGTGTTACATTACATGTGGGATATATTTCTGACACTATGGCAGCCTCCATTTTGCACCTCCGTGTGTTTGTATTATCGTGTACACATATATAACACGAATGAAGGTGGGGTTTTGTGACCGAGAGTGAAATACTTTTTTGCAACTTATGTGAAAACCGGGGCTGTCTTGTGAAAGAAGATTTCATTAACAAGACAGCCCCGATTGTACGTCAACTTGAATACAATTACAAGAAGCCCAAAACCGCTTGTGTTCTGGTTTTTTTGCTTTGCCGGGGTTTGATTTCGCGGTAAATTAGGACGGGAAACAAGGGTAGGCTTACGGCATTGCTTCATTTACATATGCACACCCTAGATTTGACTTGTATTTTCATCCAATGCATGTGATATATACGACCACCGCTTGCAATGTTTCCATTTGGGTGATTTATTTTCAAAAAAGTAGCGTGTAAGTCGCTTTACTTCATGAGATTTCGTCCAGTATAATTAAAGCATTGGAGGTGCTTGCATTGAGAGATATGAGTTTAGCAAACATTTTGATAGCCAAGCGGCGCGAAAAGGGAGTTACACAAGACGAGTTAGCTGACCACGTTGGGGTTTCTAAGGGGTCTGTGTCAAAATGGGAACGAGGGCATACTTTCCCCGATATTATGCTTCTGCCGATTATAGCTGAATATTTTGGCATTACCATTGACCAGCTTATGAGCCACTCACCACAATTATCAAGAGCCGAAGCTATAAAAATTTACACACGTTTGGCGAAAAATTTTGTAACAAAGCCTTTTGAAGAAGTTATTGCAGAGTGCGATACGCTAGTAAAAAGGCATTATTCTTGTTTTTCATTTGTGTGGTATGCCGCCTTGCTATATAGAAGTCACGCACACTTGGCGGCAACCGCTGAACGTAAAACCCAAATATTCCAAATGGCTATAAACCTTTGCGAACACATATTACAAAATTGCCGTGAAGCACATATTTTGCAATCGGCAATGTATTTCCAAGCCTTGTATTATATGCAGGGGGAACAGCCCGAAAAGGTGATTGAATTGTTATGTGGCGAAAATCAAATGCCTTTGCAGTATTGTAATGGCGGCATAGACAACAGTATTAGCAGTAGCAGTCTAATTGCCAGTCAAGCCCACAGAATGTTAGGCAATACTGAAATGGCAATCGAAATCGAGCAAGCTGAAATTTACTGCACCCTTATGACTATGATTAACAGCTTGCTTGCCTATATCCGTTCAAATTTTGAAGATTATGAAGTTGCAAGTTTGGCATATGAAAGAGCGGTTAATTTGGCTGAATCTTTTAATATGCAAAGGCTGTACCCGAATAATGTTGCAGATTTGTACTATTGGGGAGCGCGTATGTATCAAGCCGCAGGGGATAGCGAAAAATCTATTGAAGCCCTTAGAAAATATGTAGATGTATGCGTGAATGGATATT
>Ga0131853_10026093_pt1 | contig 10515 bp, 13 predicted proteins | sample TergutLab28metaG_FD_92764 | JGI IMG/M metagenome (GOLD analysis project Ga0131853, IMG submission 92764) | Labiotermes labralis P1 segment gut microbial communities from Petit-Saut dam, French Guiana - Lab288 P1 (version 2) (version 2) | ecosystem: Host-associated > Arthropoda: Insects >... | reverse complement strand
CATCGGAATCTGCCCTGACGCTGCCAGAATACCGAGCGCAATGGGTAAATCAAAACGCCTGGATTCCTTGGGTAAATCGGCAGGCGCCAGGTTGACGGTGATTCGCTTGGCAGGAAAATCAAATCCTGAATTTTGCAATGCCGCACGCACCCTGTCTCTTGACTCCCTGACCTCGGTGTCAGGCAAGCCAACCAGCGTTACACTTGGCAACCCTCCCGCCAGATGAACTTCAACAGCCACCTCTGGCGCGGAAAGCCCAACGAGGCCTCGACTGTGGACAATGGCAAGCGACATAACACAATAAAAACCTTATAAGCTAGCCAGCCCTTCGAATAATGATTGAGGGGTTTTGATCAGGCGTTCTGATCTGCCACCTGTAAATACCAGACGGCCCGCGCGGTGCTTTTTGGGCGTTATGCTGGGTCACCTCCAGGCCCTTGGCGACTGAGACAGCCAGCTTCCCATCGATTTTAATCCCGAGGGACTTTAACTCCTTGATCGTATTTTGATCTGGACGAAAAGCAGAAATCGCCAAAGAACCATCTCTGCGTGGCACAAGCGAGATAATCGCGTTTTCCCGTGATAGAAAAATGAAGCGCTCTCCAGGGGTGCCTTTCTTCTCAACCTGAACCCTGTATCGCCCCTTGCCAAGATGGGTGGCTCTCTTAAAATTGGGGTCTTTGACAAGCTCTTTTTCCGCTTCCTTGAGCTTTGCTTCATCCTTGGCTGTTAACTGCCCTTTCCTGTGCGCATCCAACGCTGGAGCAAACGCTAACACACCATTGTAGGTAAAGGTATAACTCAAATCCTTATTGACTACGACCTTGGCGTCAAATTTTTCAGGAATCCAGCACCCTGAAAGCAGAACAAAACATAAGGTCAAAAATCCAAGTTTAATTCGATCCAACATACAGGAACCTCCATTAATAAAACATTAACCAATGCCAATGGTGAGCAAATAGCCGACCCTGCATCCAATGCCGCTGATAAACTTTTCAGCAAAAATTAAACGCTGATTTTTATTCGCCTGCTTCTTGAGTTGTTTCAGTCTTCTTCCGGCGATTTCGCGATGCGGGAACAGGGGAGCTTTTGGCTCCGCCAAGCTTGGCACATGTTCCGCCTCTCGCGTTATCCATGACGGGGCTTGCTTCCTGCGCACCCTCAAGCCTGGATACTCTCTTCTCAAGCTGTGCAAGTGACTCTTGCACATGCCGCAACATTTCAGCCTGAATTTCATACTCCTCGCGGCTAATAAGATCAAGTTTTGAAAAAAAGCTCGCGGGAAGGGTGCGAATATTTTTTTCAATATCCGCCAAAGGGGATTTTTCAAGCATAGCATTGAGATACGCCTTAAGTTCCTCTGCCTTTTTAGGATCAAACATGGCTCTTTTTTTCCTGACAAGATTGACAGAGTCTAGCATAGAGAATCGTTCCACAACAGACAGGGTTATCGATAAACCTGCCTGAAAAATCAAGGAGATTTTAAGGTATCATCCATGCTCTTGACTGTTTCAGAATAGCTCCAGGCCAATCATGTCAGAATCCGACCCCAACCCCTCCAGCGCACCTTCGCCGCCTGTTCCAACAGAAATTGTACTTCGTCAAAAGTCACGTGTTGTTGAGTTCGCTTATGAAGACGGTAAGCGCTACGAGCTAAGCTATGAATTTTTGCGCGTTCTGACACCGTCTGCTGAAGCTCTCGGACATGGTCCGGGCGAAGACACCCTGCAGGCAGGCAAACGGGATGTTGACATCATTGACCTTGAGCCAGTGGGTCATTACGCCATCAAACCTACGTTTTCCGACGGCCATGATAGCGGAATCTATTCCTGGGATATTCTGCACACCTTGTGCACCCGAAAGGATGAGCTGTGGCAGGCTTACTTGCAAAAGCTCGATCAGGCTGGCGAATCCCGCGACCCTGACCGTTATCCTCTGCAAACCGCGAAATCACCCCTTTCCTGCGGGATTCGTCGTTAGTTCTCACAAAGCCGACATGGAAGAAAACACGCATTTTGGCTTTGAAAAAGTCAAGGAATCTGCCAAGACAAAACGTGTCACCGACGTTTTTGATTCGGTCAGCCCTCGTTATGACCTGATGAATGACCTGATGTCTGCCGGGTTGCACCGGCTGTGGAAATGGTTTGCTGTTGAGAAAAGCGGTGTTCGGGAAGGCTCAAGAGTTCTTGATATTGCTGGCGGTACAGGCGATCTGGCCTTGGCCTTCGCCAAAAGAGCCGGAAAAAACGGAGAAGTCTGGCTGTCTGATATTAATTATTCGATGCTGGCCCATGGTCGCGACCGCCTGTCTGATAGCGGCATTCTGACACCCGTTGTCCAATGTGACGCAGAAAAACTGGCATTTTCGGATAATTACTTTGATTGCGTCTGCATAGCCTTTGGCTTGAGAAATATGACCCACAAGGATCAGGCGCTGTCAGAAGCCTATCGTGTGCTGAAATTTGGAGGGCGAATGCTGGTTCTTGAATTTTCAAAAGTCTGGCAACCTCTTGCCCCCGCCTATGATTATTATTCGTTCAAGGTTATTCCCTTTATTGGTGAAGTCATCACAGGAGATCGCAGCAGCTATCGTTATCTGGCCGAATCTATCCGCGTTCATCCGGATCAGGAAACCTTAAAAGGGCTGATGGAGCAGGCTGGATTTAAAAAGGTGGATTACTATAACCTGAGCCTAGGTGTGGTAGCATTGCACTATGGTTTTAAATTCTGATGGAGAGTATTCAAGATGAAAAGACTTTTGTTGGCCCTTTTTATGTCCCTTCTGACTTTTGGTTTTGTTATTGAAGAAGCAGAAGCGCGCCGTATGGGTGGCGGACGATCTGTGGGCATGCAGCGCCAGGCAGCGCCAAAACAAGCGCAACCTGCTCCTCGTCAAGCAGCACCGAACAGACAAGCTACGGCCACGCCCCAACGCAATTGGATGGGTCCGGTTGCCGGTCTTCTGGCAGGAATTGGGCTTTACTCCTTATTTGCACACTTTGGCCTTGGCGAGGGCTTAGCCAATCTTTTCGTTATAGGTCTGATGGTAATACTTGCCATATGGGCCTTTAATCGCATATTTCGCAGGCCTGAACCTGTTCCGCACGCCACGTCCTATTCACCTCATGCTTCTGACAATCAGGCATCTACGTTTTTTACTCCTCAATCTTCCCTGCCAGGCAGCTTTGGCGCCACTGATGAAATAATGGATCCAAACATTCCGGCAGGGTTTGACAGTGAAGCTTTCCTGCGTGTTGCCAAGCTTAATTTTGTCCGTCTCCAGGCAGCGAATGATGCCAAAAACATTGAGGACATCCGTGAATTTGTCAGCCCCGAGGTCTTTGCTGAAATAAAACTGCAAATGGTTGAGCGTGGTGATGCGCCTCAACAAACGGACGTTGTGACTCTGGATGCCGAGCTTCTTGAAGTGATCACTGAAGGCGCCCGTCATATTGCCAGTGTGCACTTTAGCGGCATAATCCGCGAAGAGGCTGGAGCTGCCGCACTCCCATTTGAAGAAATCTGGCATCTCTCCAAACCCGCGGATGGTAGTCATGGATGGGTGGTATCGGGAATCCAGCAGATCTAATAAAGGGCCTGTTACTTGACAGGAAAAATAATACCTTTTTACTCCCGAGCCGGTTTTTGATCCCAGAATCCCTGTCCTTTTTGATCGGGATTCTGGATTCTGGAAAGCAGGAAGTCAAGGTACATAAACAATTTGGGTTTTGATTGCCTGTGCCGTCAAGTGACACACAGATAGGCAGGATTATTTGTCGTCGCGTAATGAGAGCGTTCGATCAAACGGCCATTTAATCAATGTTCCTTTATAAAAATCATGGGTCATCCTAGGCGTTACATCCGCATTCTTACTATCGCAGGCTCAGACAGCGGTGGTGCTGCTGGCATACAGGCTGACCTGAAGACCATGTCCGCCCTTGGCTGTTATGGCATGAGTGCCATTACCGCCATTACTGTGCAAAATACTCTGGGCGTCACAGGCATCCACAGCATCCCGGCCGACATTTTGGCTGGACAGATTGAGGCAGTTATCACGGACATTGGCGCAGATGCAGTCAAAATCGGCATGCTCCATACCCCTGAAATTGTCGATGTCGTTACCAACGCTATTTCGCATTATTCGCTCAGCAAGGTCGTTCTTGATCCAGTCATGGCCTCTGCCAGCGGTTCAGCTCTGATAGAAAAACCAACGATTGCCAAGATCATCAACCAATTACTCCCCATTGTCGACATTATCACCCCCAATCTGGATGAAGCTGCCATATTGCTGCAGAGGTCAATTGAGGACGAAAAGGCTATGGAAAAAGCGGCGCTTGATCTTCTTACTCTTGGTTGCAAGGCCGTTCTGCTCAAGGGCGGGCACCTTGCAGGCAGTGAAGTCATCGATATTTTAATCATGAAGTCACCCAACGAAGAAATAACACAATATATCTTTCGAACCCCACGTATTGATAGCAACAACCTGCATGGCACAGGCTGTACACTGGCTTCAGCCATAGCCTGTTATCTTGGCTTTGGTCACGATCTGCGAACAGCTGTCGATAAAGCGTGCGCCTACATCAGGCAAGCAATCGAGCAGGGCAAAAACCAGCAAACAGGACATGGGCCGGGGCCGCTCAATCATGGATTTGCGCCGCAGGGCATGCACATACTGCCCCGTTAGCCACTATCACAACCAGGCTGGCTGCTCTCTTTAACCTCAATCATCAGCGCCGACCCGGTAACACACACTTTACCGGCGGCCAACAGCATCATTTCAACAGAAACTTTGCGTCCTTTTATTTCAACAGCTTTGGCTTTAAGCGTAAGCTCTGCATCTATTGGCGTTGGTGTAAGATAATTAACAGTCAGAGAAGCTGTAACAAAGCGCGAGACAGGCTTGCCATCCTCGTGTGCTTTAGCGGCAGCGGCTGTTGCCGCCCCATGACAATCCATCAAGGACGCCAGGATGCCGCCATAAAGAAACCCGGGGAAAGCCGCCTGTATATTTAGCCTCAGGCGTAAAACGGCAGACCGTCTCGCTCCCCTCCTGGTAGCTTTTAAGATGATACCCCTCGCTGTTTAGTCGTCCACAACCATAGCAATGAGCATAATCATCAGGATAATGGTCTTGAATAGCTTCTTTTGGCATAGGCATAACCGCTTTTAAGACAAGCAAGATAAGCCAGCTTACGCGATGGAATTATTTTCTACGCTTGTTTCCGCTTCTATCCAGGAAAGATAGGCAGGCAGCCCACTGACAATGGGCAAGGCTATGATTTCCGGAACTTCATAAGGATGCAAACGGAAAATGGACTCTTCCACTGCCGGATAACGCTCCTGGGTCGTCTTGATGAGCATCATGATCTCAGATGCGTTTTCTATCTGGTCTTTCCACTGATAAACCGACTGGATAGGCGGAAGAATATTCACGCAAGCAGCCAAGCGCGCTTCAACCAGCGAAAAAGCCAGCACTTCTGCACTCTTTTGATCAGGAAGGTTGGTTAATACAGTAATCCACATGCAGTGCATTTTAACTCATTAACGAACCCGTGTATTCACATTCTCACAGTCAATAGCCAATTTTGCAGTGGCTTTCAATAAAGATAGCAAGGAGGCTAACAAAAAGCCGCACCACCCTGTGATGCGGCCTTCCGAATTACCAAAAAATGGGCTTACCCCATTATTTTAGCATAGGCATCAATGACTTCCTGAGGCGCCTGAACCAGCTCAATCAGGACACCGTTGCCGGAGATTGGAAACTCATCATTACCTTTTGGATGCAGGAAGGTAATATCATATCCTGCAGCGCCCATGCGAATCACTTTACCTTCCCTGTTGGCGGCAAAACGAACACCGTTGGCGGTGAGCCATTCAACTGCCTTTGGCAGGTCATCTACCCAGAGGCCAAAGTGACCGAGCGGCGTTGCGGAAACATCAGGCTTCTTCTCAGGGTCAAACGGCTGCATGAGGTCAATTTCGACCGCAAGGGGGCCTGTGCCTATTTTGAGGATGTCTTCAATAACGTTTTCACCCTCCATGGTTTTTTCCTTGATAAATTCAAGGCCAAGCATGTCCCACAGCTTGCGCGGCTTGGTTTTATCAGGCGCGCCGATAGCAATATGATGGACACCAAGAACTTTAAATGGACGCTCACTCATTGTTTAACACTCCTTGCATGAAAAAAGAAATAACTCACTCATTGTCAATAACCAATGAATGAGAATGTAGAATCTCATCCTCGTGTCGACAGATTTAAACAGCAGTAGATAGTATAAAACAGGATTCGAAACTTGCAAATGGATAGCTGTCGGATAGTCCAGAAGCGCGTGTTTTTATGATTTTCTCCAAAAAGCTGGCAGTCCGAAACTTTCTGAATTTGAATCCATGACTTGGTTCTAACATGGTCTTAAAACACCGCCAAAGATGTTTAAGGGCGTTGATTTGATTTTTTCAGAGCCCAAATCAAAATGGCTGCCCCCGCCAGGATCATTGGTATTGAGAGCCACTGGCCCATACTGATTGCGTAGGATTTCCCGAAAATTCCCTCATCCGGGGCACGAAAGAATTCCACAATAAAGCGAAATGTGCCATAACCCACAAGAAACACTCCGGATACTGTGCCGCGCTGCCTTGGTTTGCCTGAGAATAGCCACAAAATGATGAACAGCAAGAATCCCTCCAGGAATGCCTGATAAAGCTGCGAAGGGTGGCGGGGCAAATCATCCACATGTTTAAAGACCATACACCACGGCAAACTCAGACCACAGACACGTCCCCATAGCTCACCATTGATAAAATTGCCGATTCGCCCTGCCGCCAAACCTAAAGGAATCAGAGGCGCAGCAAAATCAGTAATTGTCAGGTAAGAGAGTTGTGTCTTCCTGGAAAACCACCCAACGGTAATAAGAACGCCAAGAAACCCGCCATGGAAAGACATTCCGCCTTCCCAAACCATAAAAATACGCAAAGGGTAACTAAAATAATAACCTGGGCTATAAAACAGAGCTTCACCGAGCCTTGCTCCAACGATCAGCCCCAGTATGCCATAGAACAACAAATCCTCCAGTTTCCCAAAGCTTAAGTCATTGTGCCCAAGCTGTGACTGGAAACGAATTCGCCTTCGCCCCAACCACCAGAACTGTGCAAAGGCAATAAAATACATCAGGCCATACCAACGCACAGCAATAGGGCCTATAGCAAAAGCAACCGGATCAATATCGGGGTAAATCAGCATGTTTTATAGCATGTAGCGCACATGGGTTGTTTTTAAGAAATTCATGGATGTGTTGATATTTTTTCGTATCCGCCATCAACACGTTCGGTGGTTTTTGCTATTGCCCATCGCAGACTTGCCACGTTATGCAAGCAAGGAGGCAAACCACATCTACATCTTCCAGCTTATTTTCAGTGCACCATATCGGAGTAACCACTCTTTTTATTGCATCACACTCCCATTTGGAGTATAACATAGGCCTCATTTTTGGTATAGCGTACCGTCCCTTTATCCTAGGAGCAATTATGCCGACTCGCATCCTTGAAAAGGAGTGCCTCATCCCTGGCAGAACCAGCAAGCTGCTGCTTGATGCGCCTCATATCGCCAGTAAGGCCCAGCCAGGACATTTTGTCATCATGCGCATATCCGAGCAGGGAGAGCGCATCCCGTTGACCGTGGCTGATTGCGACCCGCAAAAAGGAACCATTACCATCGTCTATCTGGTTATGGGCAAAAGCACCGCATTGCTGGAAAGCCTAGAACAGGGCGACAGCATCCTTGATGTCTGCGGCCCCCTGGGCAAACCCGCGCATATCGAAAAACTTGGCACTGTCATCTGCGTAGGTGGCGGTACAGGCGTCGCTGCTATGCACCATATTGCCAAAGGACATCACCGCAAGGGCAACCATGTGGTGGCAGTGATAGGCGCACGCAGCAAGGATCTATTGCTTTTTGAGAAGGAGCTTTCGTTATTTGCCGACGAAATGCTCATTTCCACAGATGACGGCAGCTACGGTTATAAAGGACTGGTAACCGAGCTTTTACGTGAACGCCTGGAGCGGGACAAAAGTGTTGCTGAGGTCGTGGCCGTTGGTCCAGTGCCTATGATGGTCGCCGTGGCTGACACCACCAAACCGTTCGGCGTCAAAACTACAGTGAGCCTGAATTCCATCATGGTTGATGGAATTGGCATGTGCGGAGCCTGTCGCGTGAGCGTGGGCGGAAAAACCCGCTTTGTCTGCGTAGACGGACCGGAATTTGACGGACAGCTTGTGGATTTCGCGGAATTACGCCAACGCCTTGGCGCCTATGCCGCACAGGAAAAACTCTCCCTTGACAACTATAGGTGTGCGTGCCATGACAGAACCTAAAAAAATCAAACAGCACCTTCTTCCACGTGTGGACATGCCCTGCCAGGATCCGCTGGAGCGCCGCAGAAATTTTAGTGAAGTTGCCCTCGGTTACACTCGCGAGATGGCCATGCAGGAAGCTTCGCGCTGCCTGCAGTGTAAAAAACCCAAGTGTGTTGCTGGATGCCCGGTCGAAGTGCCGATTAGTGAGTTCATCACGGAAGTTGCCAAAGGCAATATGGATGAAGCCTATCGCATCATCACAACCACCAACAGCCTGCCTGCGGTATGCGGGCGTGTCTGCCCACAAGAAATCCAATGCGAACAAGAATGCGTCCTGATCACCAAAGGGAACCCTGTGTGCATAGGGCGTCTTGAGCGTTACGTAGCTGACCAGTATATCGCAGCCAACCCCAGCGCTTCCGTGACCAAAGACACAGTCCGCGAGAGAAAGCGCACTGATCTTAAGGTCGCTTGCATCGGCTCTGGCCCTGCATCCATCACCGTTGCCGGGTATTTGGCGGGTCACGGCATCGCCGTAAATGTTTACGAAGCACTACATGAACCGGGCGGAGTGCTTGTCTACGGCATTCCGGCATTCCGTCTGCCCAAGGAGATTGTGGCCGAAGAACTGAACGGCCTGCGTCAAATAGGTGTCAACTTTCTTACCAACTGGGTAGGCGGACGCACCGTGACCGTGGCCGATCTCCTGGAACAAGGCTATCAGGCGGTATTTATCGGTGTCGGTGCTGGCCTGCCCATGTTTCTTGATGTGCCCGGCGAAAATCTGATCGGCATCTTTTCCGCCAACGAGTATCTTACCCGGGTCAACCTGGGCCGGGCTTACGCTTTTCCCGGCTATGACACACCTGTCTTTCCCGGAAAAAACGTTACTGTCTTTGGCGCGGGGAATGTGGCGATGGACGCGGCCCGCACAGCTATGCGCCTTAACGCAGAATCCGTGCATATCGTCTACCGCCGAACCAGGGAAGAAATGCCCGCCCGGCATGAAGAAATCGATCATGCGGAAGAAGAGGGCATTTTGTTCGAACTGCTGGCCGCGCCGATCAAATTCAACGGCAATGCCGAGAAGCGGCTTGAGTCCGTCAGCTTGCAGCGCATGCGCCTCGGCGAACCAGATGCCTCAGGCCGTCGTAGGCCAGAGCCCATTGAAGGCGCTTTTTACGAGCTTGCAACCGATCTGGCCATCATAGCGCTTGGCACCAATGCCAACCCTATTCTGCTTGAAGCCACACCCGGCCTTGAGCGCAATAAGTGGGGCTATGTCGTGGTAAACGAGGAAACGGGAGAAACATCCATTCCTAACGTCTTTGCCGGGGGCGATATCGTTACCGGCTCGGCCACGGTTATTCTGGCCATGGGTGCGGGACGCCGTGCGGCAAAGGAAATTGCTCATCGCCTCCTGAAATAATCCAGGTGACAGCGCACTGAAAAACTCCAGGTTTCGCGCATGCGGTGCGCTGGTTTTATTTTTCCTGTCTCTTCAGGTTATCGCGGATCTCACGCAACAGAAGAATATCTTCTGGTGCTGGTTTTGGCTCTCCTGGATCTTCTGGTTCTTCTGGCGGAAGGGCATCTCTCAGGCGATTGATCTGTCTTATCATAATAAAAATAATGAATGCCAGGATAATGAAGTTCACCAGGATCGTTAAAAAACTGCCATAAGCAAAAACGGGAACCTGGGCACTTCTCAGCGATTCAAGAGTCTCCGGGGTTCCAGAGGGAGCATGTCCCAGGATAAGAAATAATCCTGAAAAATCTATTCCTTTTCCCATAATCCAGGAAACAAAAGGCATGATCAAATCAGATACAACAGAATTGACTATCTTGCCAAAAGCGCCGCCAATAATCACACCGACAGCAAGGTCTATTGCATTACCTTTGACTGCAAATTGTTTAAATTCATGCAACATTCGTTTCATCACCAAGCCTCCTCAATTATTAATTTTGATTAAGTATTTTTAACTCAGATAATCATATCCAATGAAGCAGCTATGTTAGTTTTTGCCAGAGGATTTTCAGAGCACGGTCATGGCACTACCTGCTGTAACGCGAAACTGTAGCCATCCTTGCCATCAATAACACATTTTGCAGCGCCTTCCAAGTAAGCCAAGAGAGACTAAGCGCTGCATATAATCAGCCACCTCT
>Ga0131853_10026092_pt1 | contig 10515 bp, 6 predicted proteins | sample TergutLab28metaG_FD_92764 | JGI IMG/M metagenome (GOLD analysis project Ga0131853, IMG submission 92764) | Labiotermes labralis P1 segment gut microbial communities from Petit-Saut dam, French Guiana - Lab288 P1 (version 2) (version 2) | ecosystem: Host-associated > Arthropoda: Insects >... | reverse complement strand
GTAACTAATACAGCAACCTGTTTGGAGACAACCTTTTTACAGGTTATCAAAATTCGGATCTCCACTCCATCGAAAACAGGAGGTAACTAATACAGCAACCTGTTTGGAGACAACCTTTTTACATTTTAAAGTTTTATGTTTTAATGCTTTACGTTTATTTTAATCTGAATAATTTTATTAATTCTGTACATTAATTTATTGTTATATAATGTTAATGTATACATACTCTATCATTTACTGACATATGGTAAGCTGCTCGTGTCTTTATAATATAGCTGTCTTATGATAGCTACAGTATGTGGCCGAAACATGTAGAAACACAAAAACGAGCTGTGTGCAGTAGTTGGAAATGAAATTTGCGTGTAGTAGGGCTTAGTTGTAACAGACTAGCACAGAAAAAATGGATGTACCTTTTATTATGATTAGGTTGTGTTAACAATTTGACTTGACGATCGATTCGATATGTTGAAGAAGTGAAACACAAAGCTATACTGTTGGTCAATAGTTGTGCAGAATGCCCAGGTGATGGTATGCAGTGCCACTTATGGAAACTGTCTGGGAAATATTTAATTTGCAATTTCCTATTTTGATTTGTTGTGTAGTCGAAAAATATTCATTTCCAATCAGCCAGCTAAAACAGACAGAGAGGAAGAGCAAATGACAACACGCGAACTGCTCTATTGAAGCAGCAGGAGACAAGCCACGAAGCACGTTTCATTCGCAATAGTCTGAGAAGTCGTGCGTTGGCTGATTGCACATAATATTTCGATCGATGTTTAATAGCCACAAGGCAGATATGAAATTCTTCTACAGTCCTCAGATTCATAAGTCCTCTAATAAAGGATCAGTCCGAATTTTACCCGTTGGCAAAGTCGCAGTATGCTCACACATACTAAGCAGTGTACTGCGAAGAGAAACTCACAGTATATTGCACTGATTTCTAAACACTGCTTGTAGCGCTTGAATTGACAGACAGGGGGAGACTGAACCGCAATAATAGAACTAAGCCGTGATCCTAAGAGAACTGATGTACAAGAGGATATTCGGCGGAAATGTCTGAACTGAAGTTTGTTTGTACGAGAAATGATCAACAAACAGTTGTGTCAATCAAGATATTGCCATGCGCAGATTTTAGTTCACCTTTATCAAATAAATTAATTTTTCTGAATGCCTTAAATCTGTTGTAACGCAGGCATTTATTCACAAATTTGGTGAGTTCTGTGACAAACAGGAAGGGTTTTGGACTCCCGTCTTTCCGTGCCCCGTCTGAGAATAAGAGATTAAAATTTACAGTGTTTTAATTTTGCTTGTTGTTTTGTACAGGTGTGAAAATTGGCCCCTCGCTTTACGGAATAGCACAAAGGGCTTCTGGCAATAGAATGTTTAGGAGAATACCTTGAATTTATATGAAGTTTTAGTAATATGTAGCATCGAGGATGATAAGCTTAGCGGAGCGTTTGGCACGCATGAGATTTGAGAAATACACACATCGTTATAGGCTGACAGCGTGCGTACGAGAAACCACAAGGGTGGTGATGTTGGGATAAAACGGATGTTAAGATTAATGAATATGAAGATGTGGTCTGAACTAATGAGGCAGAATTTGGTGTCAGTTTGCTGCCTGTCTTGTGCGCTAAATATCTTTCCTGTCTACCTTTAAAGTACGACCCTTCAGCATAGAATAAAACCATCCTAAAGATTACAGTTCTACAGATGCGTCGATCTAGTTGTCTCTTAATCTTCGAAATTATACCTTGATTCAATACAATGTGCACACACGCCATACAAGAACACAACAAAAAACAACACACAGAGAAACGTAAGGAAATAATTACATAATTTGATAAACATTTCCTAGAAATATTTAAGAAATGATTCTCGTTATATTAGATAACGTATGTTAGCTGTCTGATTGCCTGACTGATTAAGAAGGTAAATATATATATATATATATATATATATATATATATATATAGCTCCATTGAGAGGTTTGTCCTCTTCTTGAGGAGGTAATAATGTCCTAGCTAAACTAGAAGGAGCCCAAATGTTAATTCCGTGTTCCACCGCTTGTCCCTCTCTTGAACCAGATGACTACTTGAGGGTTGTTTGACCATGCATCTTCCTCATGAAATAATCTGAAATGCCAACTTGATGCAATAAGGTAATTTTATTACTGTGTTCTTAGCTCGACATGTTTCGGGTACATACGCCTATCATCAGAAGTATTAGATTTTGAGTTGCAGCATGTGGTTTTCTGCACCGAGTTTTTGGATGGGTGGTGGTCTTGAGAGCCGCTGCGTAGGTCGTGTGTACGGTATCTACGCAGCGGATGTCAATACCCATCCAACAATTCGGTGCAGAAAACCACATGCTGCAACTCAACATCTAATGCTCCTGATGATGGGCGTATGTACCCGAAACATTTCGAGGTAAGAACACATTAATAAAATTACCTTGTTGCATCAACTTAGCATTTCAGATTATTTCAGATGACTACTGTACGCGCTCCCATCCGATTCCTTCTTAAGATTACATCTTATCAAAATTCGACAAATAATCTCACACACGGGTTGCTTTTGAACACTTCGGAAAGTGGATCATACGTAACTGGAAATTTTTTAAGTGTGGTGCTGGAGTAGGATGGAGAAGATCATTTGTGCCGATGGTGTGAAGAATGAAGTATTTATTGCATAGGGTGAAGGATGAGAGTAATATTCTGCATATTGTAAAAACTAAGGAAGACAAACTGGAGTGGTCACATATTGCGTAGAAATTGCCTCCTTTAACATATTACTGAAGGACGGCTAGAGGGAAAGATAGAAGTGCCGGAAAGACGAGGAAAAGACGTAAGCAGCTAGTGGATGACCTTAAGGAAAAGAGAGGTCCTGGAAGTTGTAAGAGGAAGCACTAGATCGCACTCTGTGGAGAACTGGCTTTGGAAGAGGCTATGGACTTGTAATACAGAATATGGAATGAATGAACATGTTACGTTGTAAGAATGTTCACTTAACATTTGTAACTGGCGTTTGGCGTTTTCCTCAGTTTTGCCAAGAAAATGCTGCGATGAAATTTTTGTTCAAGGTTTATCATTTACTGCCATGCATCCCTTAGACTCTGTATGAAATCTAATGTGTGGTTGACCGTGCATCGTAATTCATTGTGGATAAGAAACCAACTAGATGTCACTTTTGTATTATCCTTTATTTCTCCTTTACAAGTTACTCAACATGTTTCGGGCAACCATGTGACCATCTTCAGGAGCTGACGACAGCGTAGTGTTATCGCCACGTGTTGATGTTGTGCCGTGGCTGCAGGAAGGCTGTCAGAACCAGTTAGCGGGACACACTAACTGATAACCGGTTCTGACAGCCTTCCTGCAGCCACGGCGCAACATCAACACGTGGCGATAACACTACGCAGTCGTCATCTCCTGAAGATGGGCACACGGTTGCCCGAAACATGTTGAGCAACTTGTAAAGGAGAAATAAAGGATAATACAAAAGTGATATCTAGTTGGTTTCTTATCCACTCTGTATGAAATGTTATACTACACAACACCAATAAATCAAGGCACAAAAAGCTTAAGGACAGACTCGAATGTCACAAGATAGGGGACATTTTAAAGTATGCCATTAATTGCTGTAAAATTTTCTAACCGGCAGTGGCTTTAGTCATTATGTCAGAGACTCATCATCCATTTTGCTGTATATCCATAATAATGTAGCCTAAGTTACAAGTCTTCACCTCACTACTTTAAATTTTCCATGTTTTGTCGCGAAAATTATAAACACATTGTTTGTGGCGTGATATATTTTGCATGACACAGGCTATTATTCTATATTGCCCCGCTGCAGTTCTGCTTAATATTCGCGGCACAGTTCCTGTCCAAATTCTTTTTCGTATTATTAATGACCCCACTAATTCACTTCATGGAACAAATATTGTTATATGAAATTAATATTCGTTGATTTGGTCGAAAATTTTACCACATTTTATGGGAGCCAAAAGTTCACTTTGTCAACATGAGCCCTCAATTGGACCACGTTCTTTGCAAAAAGAATCCAGTCTACACTCTCACAGACTATGAAATGTCTGCATACCTTCACGTAGATTCATACGTTGCAGGTAAGCTTACGTGTGGTGAATAGACGGTTTTTGCAGATTCATGGACACGGTTTCATTACGCTGTATGAAAGGAAGTAATGAGTTTCTTCATTGTGGATTTCAGCAAATCACTCTTTTCGGTAACCACTAAATGTAGCCAGTATTCTTAAATTTCTGCATTATAGCAAAATGCTTGTGGTCTTTTAAACCTTCGAAGTACGTACTTCATCCAAGTATTGTTTAATATTTATGCTCGTACTTTACAGTAAATACATGTACGGTGCATCTCCATTAAAAAGAACAGCGGTTAATGCTGGATGGGGAAATAAGCACTGTATTTGGTGCGAATCACAAGAAATAAACAAGTACACTCTGTGCGCAGAATGCATGGCTTGTTCTAAAGTTAAAAAATGTAGATGGTTTTTAAAGTGTTGCGTTTGGAAAGGCAAAATCGACATCTGAAGCTTTAAAACTGTATCGTTTTTTCTTAAATGCGCTTTCTGCCATAATGTGTTAGAGCGAGAAACGTTGAGTGCCTGATTATACATGAGTGAGTATATATATATATATATATATATATATATGTGTGTGTGTGTGTGTGTGTATGTGTGTGTAATTTTGAACGACAATAGCCTAAATCAACTTTAATTGTTTTCCAATATTCTCGTAACTTTGCAAGTTTTTGTGACGTTACTTTAGTATTAATCGAAATTGATAATTATAAATTACATAAAAATGAGAAGGTGTAAGGGATGTTTGAAATTTGCGGCATAGTAAAATTCATAGATGCACTAGCAAGCAACATACAGCACGTATCGTAGCATGTGTTTGTTTTGAGATACTCTTATATGTATTTTAATAATAATTGCATTAAAAATGCGAATTTTGTTAAAGAATTTTTACGCGTAGCGGCGCAATTTTTCACACATTTATTGTTGTAGGGTTGGACTAGAACTTTGATGCTGTGTTCGCGTATATTTGTAGAGAATAAGTAGAAATGCTCTTCATATATGTTGTCCTTGTTAACTGTACAGCAGCACATAATTCTGTATAGTCTATTTATAATCATATATATATATATATATATATATATATATATATGTGTGTGTGTGTGTGTGTGTGTGTGTGTGTGTGCGTGCGTGCGATGAATGCGCATGGGAGTCAACAAGGTACGCAGTAATCCCTTTTTGGTACAATATATTACTGTGTTGGATTTCAAATTTCCACTTGATAAATTGAGGTCGCCCGGTACCAATGGCCGCGCGGTCTAAGACGTAGGTATGCGTCCGTTCACCTGTTGAGATTGCGGGTTCGAACCCCATCGGGGATATTTGTCTCCTGTGCGTGGTGTTTTGTCAGGTATAGGTCTCTGTGACGGGCTGATCATACGTCCGGAGGAATCTACCGACTGTGGTGCGTCGTTGTGTGTGAGCTAGAAACCTCAAGAATGACGAGGCCATGGCCTGCGTTGGGCCTCAGAGCTACGGCGAGGAAGTAAAAAATGAAGGTCGAAAGATTTTGTTTGACGTGTGTGCAAAGATTTCAGTTTACGCGTTAGAGCAGTGCTTGGCATCAGACACTCTACATTATGCTGTACTCAACAACTGTATCTTTGTCAAAGTTAACAGCTAACCTTTTACTGCGTACGTATTTACTTTTAATTCATGTTGTTGGATTGTTTTTATTATGAATTATTATTATTATTAATTATTCCCATCGACATTTACAACAAATACAGTGTACTTGCGGTCCCACATAGTACAGCCTTTTGCAGCATCTACCAGCGACCACATTGTGACGCTGTTTGCCATAAACAGCTGTGATTGCAGAATGATCTGTTTTAGGTATCTGAACCATCTTAACGTCATCCTTTGCTGTTTAAAGTACACTATAACATCGTTAAGTGCATTTATCGTGAACAGAAGAAACACCAAAGGCATAGTGTTTTTTGGCACAGTATAAATGTACTTTTTTAAAAATAAAATTCGAGACATTTCTTGGCTGTTTAAGCGACTATTAACTTCTCAAGAAAAATTAATCTGAATTGAGTTACTATATAGTAAACAGATCTTCAGTATTGTACATATTTTGTGTGTAATTTGTAATACTTTCAGAACTCTAATTTTTTACGTACTCAATTCATTACGGATTTTCAAAGTCTCTTTCGTTTATTGTGAACGTGGATATAAGCCACGGATATTCCAGATGTTGCTATCCTGTGACTGACGCGGTACATCAGTTTTTGTAACGTAATAAGTGCCGACAGCTTTATCCTGACGTCACAGACTACGTACATAAGCAAGCCTTTCAGGACAGCTTTCCCTCCCATTATCTTTACCTTTTCAATATCTTATATTTGGCTTCTTTCTTTCTACATCAGGAGTTCCATCACGATAGTCCGAAGTTTTTCATTGTGTGTTTCCCCACGCATCGCCTTGAACGGTCTGTTTCGATTGGTGTTCCGTGCAAAATGCAGGAAACTAACAAACACTCACGTAAGCCCGACGGTTTGGCAATTCCTGCTGTGCCGCGCTACTAGCCAAGAGTTAGCGGTGGCTCTCAGGAATGAACTGTAATATTTGAACTTTGAAACTTAGACCGAATCACCGTATCGAATGTTGAGCGGTGTGTGGGCGTCCACGTGGTGCAGACTGAGATATTAGAGGACATCGCTTGTCTCTGTAAGATCGAATCCATATTAGTGCGCATTTCAGCCTGTGACAAGACTGGCTGCCTCGTCCTATGTTCCTTATTTTAGCCGGTTACATTACATCCTGAGACATGATTCCAACATACACTAGTCGACGAAAGGAGACGTCTGAATCTGGAAATCTGGATTTGTAGCAGTGTAAAAAACGACTTACACAGAATAATTATTTAATATTGGGAGTACGCTTATAACAGTCATCCTGAATCAATTACAGACAGTAGTTTGGTAGCACAAAAGCGCTGCGAATTGACAGCATCGCCAATTTCTGACAGCCATTGGTTTTAAGAAATTATATTCAAAGGTAAAGTTATCTTATTACAGGCCTGGATAGGTCATTTGGGCTTCAAGAGTTTGAGGCTCCCAGAATTTCTAGCCATTATCCCACATGAGACGTGCCTGGTACTCATATTTGTTAAAGGCTGTGTCGAACCCACGGCCGTAATGCGGGCGGGAGGGTTAGGAAATTATATTATTTTACTATTTTCTTAATTATTATCTAGGATAGGAATACAGAAACGTGGCATCTCTTCGCCAGGGATGGTAAAATTTGTGCATCTCCGGAGTGATGTCAAGCGTTCCAGGAGTAGCATTTATATAAATAAAACCCCAGTTCCTATCTTGTAGAGAACACCGGCTGTGGCTGTGTAGGGAACTGATGTTTGTTGTTATAATTATAGGAAACAAGTATGTTGTGTGGCAGAGTACAGAGTATCTTGCTGTTACAGCAGGTGGTGCAAATTTAACACGTCGAGTTGATGTGGGTAGACGGGTTCTTGAAGTAAAAGGTACAGGTGTAGCTCACTGGAACAGTCGAAACGTGTACAGCTGCAGGTTTTAGGCGCGTTTGCAAAATTGCGGACAGAGATTATTAATTTCGTCATATTTGTCTGTCCGCTCGTGTGTACGTCTATCCGTCTGTCCGCCTCTTCCCACGCAACAACTGCTAGACGGGTTTGCATGAAGTTAGAGGATTTTTCCAAAATCTGCCGAGAAAATTCAAGTTTTACTTGAATTTGACACGAATAACGGGTACTTCACGTAAAGACGTAGGTACATTTATGATGATAAAAAGGTAAAGTGATCCCGTTACAGACCCGGTGTAGCCCAGAGGGTGGGTAGAGGTATAGCTCTACTCTTCCATGACCGCGGCACTAGAAGGGGGTGAGTGGTCAGCAGCACGCTCCGCCCGCACTTTACACCCGGGAAAGACCCGGTACCCATTTTACAGGAGGCTGGGTGGGCCCCAGGGCCGGTCTGGACAGGCGGAAAATCTCATCCCCACCGGGATTCGATCCCGGACCGTCCAGCCCGTAGTCAGTCGCTATACCGACTGAGTTACCCGGCCCACACATTTATGATGATATGTCGCTGAAATCTTCTTAGAATGAGAAATTTTTGAGACAAAGTTGCAGAGAAAATCAGAACACACGTTTTATGTTCGCTAATATTTTCCCGAAAATTATGCAATTTTTTAGATAATGTAGGAGAATATGGTAGCGCCAGACAAACCACAGATAATATGGCACATGCAACTTGTATGCTGGATAACTAAGGCTGCAGATACACTCTCGTCATATGAAATACTTACTACTTTTCCACGGAAACAGTGGTTACGCGAACGCGCTTCGATGTTAAGTTAGTATGTGCATTGACTGTCTTGTTGCATATAATGTAAGATCTAGGTCTTGCAGAGTGTAAGATAATGATCTGAATTGGCAGGGGTTGGGGACTGACGGGAATTAATCCATTACGTAAAATATCGGACTACACAAAAGTCTTGAGGGTTGTTTGACTGTGCGTCTTCCTCATGAAATAGCGTAAAATGCCAACTTGATGCATCGAGGTAATTTTGTTGATGTATTCTTAGCTCTACATGTTTCGGGCGCATACGCCTATCATCAGGAGCATTAGATGTTGAGTTGCAGCATACGGTTTTCTGTACCGAGTTTTTGGATGGGTGGTGGTCTTGAGAGCCGCTGCGTGGGTCTTGTGCACGGTGCGGACTGTGCCGTGATATCTGATAATGCGTAATATTGTCGTATTTTGATCTGTTCTTTGGCCATCGCTCTATTTTTCCATTTTAAATTTATCTGTTCGCCCTAATCAATGGACATGCTGCGCCTGCACACACACGCTTTGAAACTCAGATGTCCGAATTTTATCCTAAGGCCTTGCATATAGTTTCAGTGACAGGCGGATTGCCAGAGAAAGGATTCCTGCAAACAGTCCCAGTGTTTAGATTGTCCTTATATTTCGCACTACTCTGAGGGAACATCTGATAGACATACATGTTTGTCACGACGCTAATATATGAAGAAAATTAGGGCGTAATGTGGACATAATAATAATAATAATAATAAAAATGCAATAGATTCAACACTGAAACTAACGATATAAGCGCCATGAATAGTAAGAACAGAAAAGCTGCAACACTGTATTCCTTAGGGACATAGTTTGTCTCAGGAATATAAGTATAAATTCCCTGCATAAAGGAGATGATGATGATAATAATAACGATAATAGTAATAATAGTAATAATGTAAATTAGTTTATCGGTGTCGAAGTAAAATTGTAGCTTGGAAACAAGTTACACGAAACGTACTGTTCAACTTTCTTCTCTTCAGCGTTTGCCATTCAGACAGACAAATTGAATTATGCAAAATTTCAATCAAACTTTTATTTTACATTTCGCATCAGTCTTGGAGGGCAAATCAATAGCTGAGTAATAAGTAGAACATATGGAATTGCATACAACAAGTTAAATTTGAGAAAGACGAAATTACATAAAGGGGTTCCTGTACATCATGTTTTGTGGTTGCAGTGTTTAAATCGAAAGCGGCGAGGCGTGCCAAGTTTAGTAAACGAGTCGCTGCTGTCACAGAACTAGTACAATATTGTTCGGACCGGTTTGAAGCCAAAGTACGAGCCGCTGCTGGAGCAGCTTGTGTGCTATGATAAATGAAGTGTAGTTGCGACGAACTCTCCTGTCGAAAGAGCGTCACAAGCGCGGGGTGCGTTATCAGTCACATGTGCAACTCTCCTGACAGGACGTATTTGAAAGATCCATCCACCTGCCATACTCTCTTTCGCTTTCTCCCATCTTTGAACATGTAGTTTATTAGATTTCCAGAGCTCCTTTCCCTCTTCGCGCATATTCATCTACCAGTGAATACCCAAATTATGTATGCACCGCCCGGCACTTAACTGTACGTAAGAATCCGCTCTCGTTCACAAGGGACAGGAAGGATGACGACGACAATGGCATTTCCATCGGGGAACAAAATGCTGATTTTCGTAATAAATGTAGTAAATTGCACAGCATTTAAGTCTTTGATGGACGAAGTTTAGCTGAATAGAATAAAAGAATTGTTTGTGCACGTCACAGGGTACGCATTTCGTCTCCTTTACTAAAACCAACAATCTTAAGGGGATTCGTCGCCGTTGTGCTTGCAGTATCATAAGAATTGTGTTTCTTCTGAATACAACTTTGTACTCAAGATTAAGATGTTTCGGCTAGCTAAATTAGACATCAGGTTGTATATAAAGACAATAAAAAGGAAGAAGAGATTATATTACGTTATAATATAATATAATATAATATAATATAATATAATATAATATAATATAATATAATATAATATAATATAATATAATATAATATATAATATAATATAATATAATATAATATAATATAATATAAT
>Ga0131853_10026091_pt1 | contig 10516 bp, 4 predicted proteins | sample TergutLab28metaG_FD_92764 | JGI IMG/M metagenome (GOLD analysis project Ga0131853, IMG submission 92764) | Labiotermes labralis P1 segment gut microbial communities from Petit-Saut dam, French Guiana - Lab288 P1 (version 2) (version 2) | ecosystem: Host-associated > Arthropoda: Insects >... | reverse complement strand
GAGGAGCTAAATGATTTGTACTGCTCACCCAATATTGTGCGGGTGATAAAATCGAGAAGAATGAGATGGGCTGAGCATGTGGCGCGTATGGGTGAGGAGAGGGGGGTGTATAGGGTCTTGGTGCGGAACGGGAGGAAAGAGACCAGTGGGGAGACCTAGGCGTAGATGGGTGGATAATATTAGGATGGATCTCCAGGAAGTAGGATGTGGGTATATGGACTGGATTGGGCTGGCCCAGGATAGAGGCAAGTGGCGGACGCTTGTGAGTGCGGTAATGAACCTTCGGGTTCCGTGAAATGCGGGGAATTTCTTGAGTAGCCGCAAACCAGTTAGCTTCTCAAAAAGGACTCTGCACCATGGAGTGGGAGCAAGTAAGTAAGTATGTAAGTAAGTAATTAAGTATTGTTGCATCTAGTTGGTTGTTTACATTATTGTATCAGTGGTGCAGGATCACACAAACATCAAACAAATTAAAACCTTCTTTCTCATTTCAAGAAAAGAGGGTCGAATGTGGTAAGCAAAACCTGGAGAATCGAGAGGTGGTCCTTACAGAAACTAATGTCCTCGAGACACATTATCTTGAGTCAGTTATTGTAGCCTAGGAGTGATCAATAATAAGCAAGAGTCTTAATGATTCTCTGCGACAATTCAGAGCGACTTTAAAAGAAGTGACTTCTCTGTGTAACGTTAAATTAAGGACACGATGCAATGAACTGACCCTATTTTGAACCGAACCAATCGCCGATAATGATGAAGAGCGGTTAAAAATCTTCTTAATCCTTATGTCTGAAATAAATAACAGGGCTTTCAAAAAAGGAAAGAAGAAGGAAAAATTAAGCGTAATTATGTGGGGAGAAGAAGACAGGAGCACAGAATAAAAAAAAAGAATAAGGGACTAAAAATTATAAAAATGGAAGAAAAATGTGTAGAAATGAAAATTTATAGAAGAAATTTAATAGACCAAATAAATATATAATGCAAAAATCGTGGACGGAACACTGAAAATAAAAGAAATAGGTATAGTAGACAATAAACTTAAAAAGCAAAGAGAATATTTAGCAATACAATGTACCTATATATATATATATATATATATATGTATATATGTGTGTATGTATATATATATATACATACACATACATATATGTATACATATATACACATATATATGTATATATATATGTATATATATACATATATATATATATATACATAAACATAATAGTCTTAACGCATTTTTGGAACTTTAAATGATTCTTTACACCGTTTAGTTTTCCAATCCCGCATTTGGCAGTTTCAAATAAATTGTTCGTGGCAATATTTTATTTCAGTAATTATTTTCCTGCTCATTCCTGGGAGAGGCAAAGGTGCTCTTCATGCCTACGCTATCATTCACCTTTTATATTAATTTCATTTCATATAAAGTACCTTGGGATGAGGAACCCAACACTCTCCACTTAAATTCATTATTGCCGGCTAGACCAAAATATACGGGATGTCAAACATCTGGATTCTTCCTTCTATCAGAACAGAGAGTGGTTAATGCCCTTAAAGAGTCATTGTGAAGCTAAAGAATACTGCCATTTGCTTCTATGGATAATATGTTGGACATTAATTATTTAAGGTCAAGATTCAAGTCGTCTGGTATGTTAAACTGTGTCGATTGATGAACAGTATCGAATTTTCGGAGACATCACGATCCTTCGAAATGCCGGTAACTATTTTCCAGTCGACAAGACGTAACATATTAACACCACTGAGATAAGAACCTTACTGTCTGATGCTAGTTTTGAGCGCTTTTAGATATTTATGTTTGTTCATAAGAATTAGAATCAAAAAATTTTATTATGGTTATTCCATACAGACAGAAGGTTTATCTTTGGGAAATTAGTAATACATTTCGGCTGCAAAGCCAGGACATTTGTCATAAGTTCAGGTCCCTCAGGAATTCACATTTGCAATACATAATTCTTTGTCCATTCTAGTATTATTTTGAAAAGTGAATTATATAAACCACTTCTCAGCACATGAAAGCAACTTTCAGTTAAATATGTCTGAACATGACACCCATATTTATTTCAGTAATTAATCAACTTGATGCACAAAATTTTTGTTTTACAGTAAGTTTATTTCATCCCTCTAAATGTTTCGAGCACATGTGCTCGAAACATGTAGAGGCATGAAATAAAACTTATTGTGAAACAAAAACTTTGTACATCAAGCTGGTTAATTACTGAAATAAATATACTGAGATGCACAGTCAGCAAAACGTCAAAATTTATGACACTCATAGTAATATGTATTTAAACATGACACGTACATAAGTATATATTCATACATGGTAAACAGAACAGTATTTATTTAAATAAGGCACTTAACAGCAAGATGTTTTCAAGCGTGGCACACACAGTAATATGCATTTTCTACTCTTTCAATAATCTGGTTTCGCAAAAAAAACGTCTACAATTTTTTTTTTAATTTGTGACATTCTCAGTGTTAAAGAGTATAGAGGATTAAGCAGCTCTTAATAATTCAGTAAGAACTGGGTAACGTTGTAATTTAGAAATTTATAAATATAAAATGCTTTTTTTTTTAACTGCGTAATTTCCTTTGGTCTCAGCAAAGGTGTCGATGTTTGCTGTCTGGACACCGTAAGGAAGACCACTTAAATTCTAAGCGGAAGTGTACACCCCTGCAGCGTATACCGTCTTATCATGTGTTACGGTTTTCCAACATTTCGATAGCGAATTTGTGTACAAGTCATCTCCTGCTTATCCCCCCCCCCCTTCCCTTTCCTGCCCTGGAGTCACGTTTTGAACAACTATTTGTAACTTATTCCTAACTCGAAAAATAGACACTTTGCAAGACGTTCCACAAGTATTCTGATTCGTTTAAGAAAAATGGGTTAAGTATATGCCTTTTGTGACAGTTCTTATACCAAACGACGTTACCAGCCCACAGTACTTTATTTTCTTTATCAGCAAAATTCGACACGTTTTTCTATTTCTATACAAATTACTTGTGGCCCGGGTATCTCAATCGGTATAGCGACTGACTACAGGTTGGACGGTCCGAGATCGAATCCCGGTGAGGACGAGATTTTTCGCTACTCAAGACCGGCCCTGGGGCCCACCCAGCCTCCTGCAAAATGGGTGCTGGGTCTTTTCCGGGGGTAAAATGCGGCCGGAGCATGCTGCTGACCACTCACTCCCGCGGTCATGGGAGAGTAGAGCTATACCTCTACCCACCCTCTGGGCCACATCGGGCCTGTAATGGGATCACATTACCTTTATACAAATTACTTATTTCACACCAAAATCAACGTATATATATAGCTTCACTCCCGAATAAATCTCTCCTCACAGAAGAATATCGAAAGTCAACTTTCGAGCAATAAATATCGCTAACATTTCAGTAGTCCAGACTGATTTTCTGTGACAGCATAACTGCATCTGCCATGTTAACAAGAGCCTACAGATTCCTCGCTTTTACCTTTTCCGTGCTTCAGTTGACCCGCGACATTATCTGACCCAGATCACGATATTGATATAACGTTTAGTATCACTGGATAATCCTACCCGCAAGTAAGAGTAAATAAACGCAGCTTAGACATTGGGAAGGAATTAAAAGATTATTAGACAGAGAAAATTTAGTGAACAATGGCAGCGCTCTGCATAACTTCAAGGACACAAAATCTTATGGCAGAGCTGTTCCTGGCTAACATTGAAATCATCAGGATTTCATCCAGTAAGCTAAAAATAAAATTAGCAATATTTCTAAAGTGATTAAATTTCAATAGAAGCCTAGACACTGTGTTGGTACATTAAAATTTAATTGAATGTTTTATTTTTTAATTAATGAGCCCATACACAATATATTTCATAGAGTAAATCCACAAATTCCTCATTACATTTTAAAAATTCATTGTATGGTAAACAAAATAAATACTAAAATCTGAAAAAATTAAACACATTTCCTTACCTTTTTTTTAGTTAACAACAATTTCCACAATACTGAATATTTCTGTTTGTTTTGTTTATCGTGTAATTAATTACTAAAATACGAACAGGACTTTTTTATAAGCTCTGTAATGTAATCATATTCCACGCACTTCGAAAATCTCCTCCATACTGTCATCACAAAGTGTCACGCAACACCCAAGAAGCCATCTTGAAAATAAAGAAAATATAAATACACGAGTGTGGTAAAATAATCTATTCTACGAATAATAAAGCGTAACCGGTTTTGGGGGTTTTACCTGCATGAGAGTTTCATGATAAACCTTTAGACGCCTAATGTCAACTATAGTTGACGTACCGCACCGCTAATCTCCAAAGTTGCATTTTATATATTTATTCAACAAATACAGGTACTGAATATTTTAAACGCTGTATATACTCTCCGTTTTTTCTCTTCAAAATGCAGTTTGTTTCATAATTCTAACGTATTTGGTTCCTGTGTTATTCACATTTTATATACAGGGTGTGCTAAAATTTAAAAAAATAATTCCGACGCCAAAAGGTTAAGATATTTCATAAAACTGACGCCGCAACGTTTGATTTACGCCCCTGAAAAAAATATTAAAATTCAGAGACGGAGGTGGTGTCAGACACTACAGCCATTATTCCACTGCGACGTCACAAAATGACAGTGATATAACTAAGTTTTATATTACTCTCTTCAGAAGTCATCATTATCATCATCATGTTCCTGAAGGGTTAGGCGTGTTTCCTCTTCCTTGATCCTCCAGTTGAAGTTGGTCCCTCCATCTCTTCCTCGGTCGTCCTACGTTCCTTCGTCCTTTTGGTTCGTATTGTAGTGCTTGTTTTGGTAGTCTGTTTGTGTCCATCCTCTGTACATGTTGTAGCCACTTTTTTTGGTACTGTTTTATTTCCTTTACTATGTTCTGTGCTCCCGTTTTTCTTTCTTCAGAAGTAAAACACGTTACTTACCATTACATGTCGAATTGACCTCACTTCCCCTAGGCTTAACCTTTTGACGCCTAATGTCAACTATAGTGGTCGTACCGCACCGCTAACCTCTAAAGTTGCATTTTATACATTTATTCAACAAATATAGGTACTGAATATTTTAAACATGGTACATACTCTCCTTTTTTTCTCTTCAAAATGCAGTTTGTTTCATAATTCTAACGTATTTGATTCCTGTATTATTCACATTTTATATACAGGGTGTGCTAAAATTTAAAAAAATAATTCCGGCGCCAAAAGGTTAATAAATCGCGTGTTTTGATATCAGATTAAAGTAGCAGAACATGATTCCACGCGACTTGTCTACTGGTTATTATCACATTTGTGTTTTGACGAAATATTTTCTGTAATTTCAACATTTTTCGCATTTATGTCGAATACCAACTACACATTACATATCAAAATACCGTGAGCACTCGCAAAAAAAAAATGAACGATAGCGCTCTGAAGCGAGAAGATTATTATTACAGAAAAGATAAGTGGTTGTTTCTTGTTGACGATTGTTAATTTGTTGCTATGGCAACCCGTCGACAAACATAACTCAAGCAATTTTTATTGCCTGCTATGATTATGTGGGTAAGTTATACTTTCACTGCACACATTTCATGTCATACAGCTTCTGGGCAACAGTATAATTTAAAAAAATCACCACCATCTAATTCCACATTTTTTAATGTTCATTATACATAACTCATACACCTTTCGGCCATATAATTTGGCCATCTTCATGGAGTTATATTTTTGGTAGACGTGTACAGATTACATGGCCATATAATTTTGACTTTTTCTGACAGTGCATCTCAATATATTTATATCAGCAATTAACCAAATTGATGCACAAAATTTTTGTTTTAGAATAAGTTTATTTCCTGCCTCTACATGCTTCGAGCACTTGTGCTCATCATCAGGAGGTCAAAATTGCATTACACATCCTCTGGTATCATCACACCAATTTTGACCTCCTGATGATGAGCACAAGTGCTCGAAGCATGTAGAGGCAGGAAATAAACTTATTGTAAAACAAAACTTTTGTGCATCAGTTTGGTTAATTACTGAGATAAATGGCCATATAAGTTGTCCACATGTAACTCGTTCAAGATGGCCAGGATATATGGCCGAAACATGTGCGAGTTATGTACAATAAACATAAAAGTATTGTGCAACTAGTATTTGGTGTAATTTTATATCTCTTCGCACTTTTTGTAAGTATGTTCGTATAAGCTTTATTTTATTTTATTTCTTCGAAATCGCCTTTAAATTAGCTTTCGAATAAGTTCATTCATTTATGAAACTAAGTCCAATCACAAGTTAACGACATACATAAAATGATGGTCTTTTGTCTTTCCCATGTTTTTCGGCACGTCTGTGCCCTTCTCAGAGAGTACGTACAACACAATTAAAGCCTGCTAAAATATAATTAATTTTATCTACACTATTCATTAAGTATAGCATTCAGCAGCTAAATTTAAAGTGAAGAATGACTGATGTATATAAGCATATTACAGGTATAACACTTTACAAAATTTGTACATGAATTATAATATGGTATATACATATAACGAGGGCCGGGTAGCTCAGTCGTTATAGCGACTAAGTACGGGCTGGACGATCCGGGTTCGAATCCCGATGGGGGACGAGATTTTCCGCCCGTCCAGACAGGCCCTGGGGCCCACTCCTTTCCCGGGGGTAAAGTGTGGCCGGGACATGCTGCTGACCACTAACTCCCTTCTAGTGCCGCGGTCAAGGAAGAGTAGAGCTATACTTCTGCCCACCCTGTGGGCCACATCGGGTCTCTAACGGGATCACTTTACCTTTACCTTACCTTTTACATACATATAACATCAATTTACATATATATATATATATTAATGATTTATAAAAGAAGAGAGGGTAAGTTTCTCTAATGATGTTAATGATGACTGAAAAAAGGCAAAGCTGAATATCGGGGCACAGCTTGCAACAGAGACTGTCTTCTCCCGTACACGGCTTGTAAACACTGACACTTCCAGCGACTTCCATCGCATTAGAAACCAATAAATATTATATTTTAAACAAGATTTAAAATATTTATTTCCTCATCACAATAACAACGTTCCATAAAAAGTAAGAAGGTAAAGCTAACCCCACCCACATCATGGCGGCGTGGAGGGGGTTTTAAGTAAAAACTCCACTCATTCTTAACCTCTTCACTGGATGGATGATAGTAAAGGTTACGCACCGGCCGCTAGGCCCCAGTGCCGATTAGAACGTACTTTAACTTACTCCATGCACCCGTCTGGACGTCTTGCAAACGAGAAAACTTTCTTGTCGCAGCCGGGAATCGAACCCCTGATTGTCCAGCTAGTAGCCTAACCATTACACCTTCTACGGTAAGGCAGCACACCGTTAGAAGTAAATGGCACTCTATATATTTGTGTTATCACAGTAAGCATCTGTGTAGTGTTGCAGTCACGATTCCTACTGGCACCCTGTCAATACACTGCACTTAGATCAGGTATTTGTCATAATACAAAAGAGAGTAATCAGTTGTTTCATCAACCGATATAATGACGGTGAAAGAAACAGCCATATTGCCACATTTTCTCTCAGATATATGGATAAAGAATAATGATATGTGACTGACGTTGCGGCAGTACCTCTTACGAACAGGGTGCACCACATTTTAGTAACGGCCAAGAGGCTGCACCTTGTGTAATCCGAGCAACATCTACACTCCCGTACAGGAATAGCAAGATAATTCCTCGAGTGCCTTAAACGTAGAAGCAGAAACTACAAAGTATGAAAGTACTTGGTCGTAGCCAATAAATCAATGTTGCACAGCAGCTGCTAGCCAGCTCATTGCTGTCGGCCGGGAAAGGGCGCTGACACAAGGAGAGATGCCCTTATTTCAGTGGAAAGAAGCGGTGGTTCCATCCCGGAATTAGCTGGTGATTATATACATTCCGTCATAGTAATAATAATAATAATAATAAAACTACAGAAAACAGTCATATTGGGCACTGCACACGTACTTCGGAAAGTACTAATGTTAAAGTACAATAGATTCAACACTGGAACTAACGATATAAGCCTCATGAATAGTAACAACAGAATAGCTGCAACACTGTATTCCCTAGGGACATAGTTTGTCTCAGGAATATAAGTATAAATACGCTGCATAAAGGAGATGATGATGATGATTATTATGATGATGATGATTATTATTATTATTATTATTATGATGATAATAATAATAATAATAAGGTACAGTTAATCGTATAACAGACCTTGAAGGCTCAGATGGAGAGCAGAGTTACAGCTCTGCTCTTTATTTAACCTCATCGCTAGGTGAGTGTAAGTGGTCAACGCCATGCCCCGGCCGCTTTACCTCCTGGGAAAAAAAGATCCAGTGCCCATTTTACAGGAGGCTGTGTGGGCCCCAGGGCGAGTCTGAAAGGATAAGGATAACTAGCCGCCATCAGGATTCGACCCCCGGACCGTCCAGCCCTTAGCGATTCGCTATACTGACTGAGCTACCTCAGCTCATAATAACAATTATAATAATAGTTTAGTAGGTAGGATGGACTGGAAGGTATAATTTACAAACGGCGCAGGGGATTTTTTACGTTCAAACTTGTTGGAAGAGTGTTAAATCTTCTTGCAAGAAAGTGTTGTACCACAAACTGAGCAAGACCCTCAAACAGATCATTCAAATGATTATAAACCTATCAAGATTTCATACAAGTTGGTTAACCTCACAGCAGTTGATCAACATACCTACAGCAAGCAAGCTGCGCACGGTGGCCCCTAATGTGAGCAGTATCTCGTACAATAAAATCCCAATACAACGTGGAGTAATGTGAAAAACTTCACACAAATTCATCATGGCTTAAACGGCTCATAAATCCGTAAAATTTGTACAATCTCTTAAACCTATCAAGGACTGAGAGATCCGAAGAGTCAAGTTACTTTGGATATGACGCCGTGAAGGTTGGCAAATAGTTATGACGTTTCGGCTCAGCCCACCCAGCCTCCTGTAAAATGGGTACCGGGTCTTTCCCGGGGGGTAACGTGCGGCCGGGGCGTGCTGCTGACCACTCACACCCTTTTAGTGCCACGGTCATGGAAGAGTAGAGCTATACCTCTACCCACCCTCTGGGCCACACCGGGCCTGTAACGGGATCAATTCACCTTTACTTTTTACATAATAATAATACATTTAACTGCAAATGGGCTGTCACCCGGTGGCAGTGGTTATTATGCATGGTCATAAATATGAAATAAGGATCTAATAAATTTAAGTCGGGAGGGCTAGATGAGAAGCACGCAGTAGCAACTTGGAGTCTTGGGAACCATCTCAGCATTCGCTTATAGACACAGGGAAACCAAGAAAAAACTGTGCCGAGGTGGCCGGTCGCAGGACCTTCCGGATACTGACTTCTAGCCAGTAGTCCGGCATCTAAAGTATGTAAGACAGCAATAAAAATATTTCCTTATCAACATGTTTAAGATGGCAGTTCTATAACAGATGTGAATAATCCTATAGGCCTTAATTCTTTTTACTGTGTGCAATATATTTGTTTGTTCCTTGGCTCCTTTAATATTTCTTGATTTTTAGAGATCAGTCCAACTGATCATCTCCATCCTTCTCATGCATCACATTTTAGCACTTTCTAGGTATTTCTGATCTACTTTCCAAGGCGTCCAAATTTTAGAACCATACAAAGCTTAACTCCAACTGTAACGATTTACTGGAGTACTCTACAAGTATTTCGAGGTATGAAGTTTATTCACTGCAAAAAGTGTTTGTGTGGTGCAAAAGGTACCTCTTCGATAAAATAAGTTGACTACCTGAAGACAAAACAACCCATAATTATCTACTTCATGGCAAGAAAACATGCTACATGAAATGTATAATTCATGTATTTCGATCAACTGCGAATGTTAGCTACCAACCCCACACTAACACACGATTATGCAGACATGCTATGTGTCATGTTTACCTTACAGTCAGAGTCGTGGTGCTACTGATGACGACGATATACATTCTTCCGATGGATAAAGAGGCAGAAATCTAGACGTTCACACACCACCAAGATTTTGAAGGGTTAATAGAACGCAGTGGAATATGATCAATATACCTGACGATAATAGTTGCTGAATATATGTCGAAATTTATATAAAAAATTTTTCAGAGAAAACTTTGTGCACAGTAAGCGACTAGGCAAATCAAAATTATATTCCGAAAGAAATTAAGAGTAGATTGAGGTCAGGAAATGCTTGCTATCATTCGGTGCAGAATCTTTTGTCTTCCAGGTTGTTACCCAAAAATTTAAAGATCAAGATATATAGAATTATAATTTTGCCTGTTGTTTTGTATGGGTGTGAAATTTGGTAGCTGACATTGCGGGAGGAAAGGAAGTTGAGGATGTTTGAGAACATGGTGTTGAGGAGAATATTTGGACCTAGGAGGGACGAGGTAACGGGGGAATGGAGGAGATTGCATAACGAGGAGCTAAATGATTTGTACTGCTCACCCAATATTG
>Ga0131853_10026089_pt1 | contig 10516 bp, 2 predicted proteins | sample TergutLab28metaG_FD_92764 | JGI IMG/M metagenome (GOLD analysis project Ga0131853, IMG submission 92764) | Labiotermes labralis P1 segment gut microbial communities from Petit-Saut dam, French Guiana - Lab288 P1 (version 2) (version 2) | ecosystem: Host-associated > Arthropoda: Insects >... | reverse complement strand
GAAGGCAATATGCTTCCTTTTGGTCGCAATATACAGAATATCAGCGTATTTGGCAGAGATGCACATAGGTTGCCGGCTGTTAATATCGCTCAGCCTCGCGTACATCTTATGACGCCAGCTTATGGCTTAATGGATAGCTTAAGGATGGGAGGATTTAATGTAAATCCTTATCTAACTGCATTTTATCGCAATCATTCATTTGGTGCATTCCGCTACTACAGTAATCGTTTAGGTACACCAGCTGGTGCACTCACTCCAGCGGGCACATATGTTGGCAGAAACCTTACTGCCGGCGATCTAAATTCAGCTGACCAAATTATACAGCCAGGTGCAACAGATATGATTAGAGTTGCAAGGAATAGCTCAGGCGACCCAGATGGTGAAAACTACGGCATGGAAGCCAACCCTGATTTCTACATGGGCGATGTATTTGGTCACAGAGTAACAAGTTCATTCAGAGGTTTTAACGATGCTGCTTTAATAGTATTGAATCGTGAAAACAATTCTTGGTCAGTCGCCGGTGCTGCTTCACATGCATGGAGATGGTGTATGAACGCCGTGTTGCGTAATGCAACATTCCATCCTGACGATAATGAAAATACTGCTTTACAGCTTGTTGCTTCTGAAAAAGCGCTTATTGACTATGTTACAACTCAGTTTAGAAATGTAGTAGTATTATTACATTACCATGCACCAATGGAAGTTCAATTTATAGAAGACCATCCTGGTGTTAGATCTATCTTAAAAGTAGGTAAGATGGGTACAGACGGCGTAGCGGCTATTGGCAGAATTCTAAACGGTACGGTTAATCCCTCCGGTAGAGTGGCAAATATGCATGCTAATCAAATGATGGCTCCTTCAGTTGTAAACGCAGGATTGGGTACAAGAAGACATGTTGACCCAGATGCGCCTACATCTCAATGGAACTATCCAGACGTAGGTAATGCGATTCACAGAAACATCAACGAAAACGAAGAGGGTATCTACACAGGCTCTTGGTATTTCGAAACCCGCGGTTGGGAAATGGGCGGCAACAATGCCGGCTTTAACGACCAAGCTCAAGCAGATGCTTGGCACAATATGGGCGACTGGGCTTGGTATGATGCAAATGTAACCTATCCTTTAGGCTTTGGTTTAAGCTATACTAATTTTGAGTGGACATTAGAAAATGTTTATCCTGCAGCTGGTTCAGTAGTGTCTATGGATACTGAAATCACAGTTTGTGTAAGAGTACACAATCGTGGCGCTGTTGCAGGTCAAGATGTAGTTCAATTGTACTATACAACACCTTTTATTGAAGGCGGCGTAGAAAAGCCTTTTGTAGTTTTACAAGGTTTTAGAACAACAGATTATATCAACCCCAACGGCAGTCAAGTTGTTTCTATCAGCCTCAGCGTAAGAGACATGGCTTCTTGGGACTTTAACAACCTTTCAGGCATGGGCCGTAACCCCGACCAATCATGGGGCGCTTGGGTTATCAATGCAGGTACGGCTCAAATCCGTATGATGCGTAATGCTAATGTTAGAAGTCAACAACTTGTAATCAACTATGAAATTCCTGCCACAACTCCTGGCGGCACAAACAGCAGAGGCATTGCTATGCCTGGCGGTTTAAGGTCAAATGTTGATGCACACACAGGTAATGAAGTAAGAAACCGCTTTACAGTAAACAATGCAAGCGGCTCAGCTGTTCGCTTTTCAGAGGGTATGAGATACAGAAATCCCGGCACTATGGAAGGTCCCGTTGGAGAAGAAGTTTATGTTCCCGGTACTGTAAATAATGAATTATTAGCTCGTCGTCACCAACTAGGTGTATTTAACACTTTAAGTGACCACATGACTATTCTATCCAGAGGTGACTTTAATCAAGTCAATTTAGAAACCGGATATATCAACCCTGCATTGCCAGAAGGCACAGGTGTAGGTCAACGCGGTCACCCTGATAACAGAAACTCATGGCCTCGTACTATCACACTAGAAGAAACACAGGCAACTCCTGAAGTAATAGCTGCTAGGGCTATGAGATTTAACTTGGCTGATCCTCTTCATGGTGATGTTGCAAGCCAACCTTGGTTTAGAAGTGCAGATGACATTCCTGTCACTTGGACTCAAAGAGCGCCAGTAGGCACAGGTAACTGGAGTAACAGTACGCGTGATTTGGCTTCTGCCGATGGCTTTATAGCTCCGATTCAATTGCACCAAATGCGTGGTGTTCCGTTTGCTGATGATAAATGGATTGATTTTATGAATCAGCTAACACCGGAAGAAATGCTAGCCCCTCTTATCAATTCAGGCGGCTGGGGTACAGGTGCTATTCAGTCTGTCGGAAAACCCCGTACACAAGCGGCTGACGGCGCTCATGGTATCGGTAACTTTAACAGCACCACCGGTGGTGACTTCGGTTTCAATAATGTTTTGGCTCCGGCAAACGCTACAGCGTTCGGCTGCCCTGCAATGAGAAGCCAAACATGGAATCCTGATATATTCTATGCTATAGGTCGTCATCTTGGTCACATTAGTCAACTTATAGGCTCTCAGTATATGTATACCAATGTTATGGATATTCGTCGTACTCAGCTAGGAACCCGTCTTTGGGAAGCTGCTTCAGAGGATCCATTCTTATTAGGTACATTCGGTATGGAATATGTGCTTGGCGCACAAAATGCCGGCGCAGTTGTAGCAACTAAGCACTTCTTAGGCTATAGCGGCGTAAACTCAGGTCAAGGCGTTGCTAACGCGGTATTTATGTGTGAGCAATCACTTCGTGAATTACATGCAGCACCGTTCAGAATGCAGTTTGTTCCTCAGTTAGGCGGCGCTTTAAGCGTTATGTCTACTTACGCAGCAGTAGGTATGATGGGCGGATACTCAAGCTATGCATTAAATACACACTTACTAATAGAAGAGTGGGACTTCCAAGGCTTTATGCTGACAGACTGGCAAGGTAACATTGTTGGTACCGGTGCAAATGCAGTAGTATTTGGACGCGAAGCAAACTCAACGCTGCTTTCGGGTAATCATAACTTCATGACTGCACCTGCTAACTTTGTTAATCAGTTCCGTTGGGATGCAGCGCACGAGCGTGGCGGTAATCCAGCTGCGCTAGGCATGCTAATTAGAAACCCTGCAGCATTAGGCGCTCCACTTGGTGCTATAGATTATTCTTATAGTATGTATTATGCTGTGAGAATGTCAGCTAAACGCATAATGTTTACTACCGTAAATACTCATGTGTTTACCGCTTCTCCTTTCTTGTATAGACCTATACTAGATTCATGGATGGGTCGTCCTCCTTTACCCAACACCGTACCTAATCCTAATTATAATCCGGCTGACCCTGAGTGTGATGAGCCTGAATTTATTCCTGGCTTAGCAGGCAATGCTACATGGACTAATACTGAAGCAATTGTTTTACCTCATATAAGACAAAACAGTATGAATGCTAACGAATGGGCTGCTCCTGCGGCTGGCGGTATCACCAATGTAAATGTCAGAAACGGATTTACAATGACACAGCTAAACGCAATGCTTCCTGCAGGCTCTGATGTTTCATTCCGTTTATCTCCTATCCCTGGCAATTATTTGCCCCAAGGCTTAATGCTTACTGCTGACGGTAATATAACCAATGTAAGAAATTCTACTCTTGGTGATAGGGGTGGGTATAACACCGGTAACAACCCTTCCGGCGGAGCAAATGCGTATGCACAAAGCTTAGAGCGTCCGGTTGTAAGTAGCACTGTTCCGCATACTTTCCAAGTAGATATCTTAACTAATGGTCTATATCGCACAAGGCAAACATTCCAGTTTGCGCAGTATAGTACATTTAGGATGGGTGATGCGTTTACAGGCAACCAAACGGTTAACACTTCAAATCTACAAAACGGCACATGGATGCATGAGCCCTTCAGTCGTCCTAATCTTGTTGCAGGACAACCGTTCACAGCTCAAATTGCAGGTGCGGCAGCTGCAAATGGTAACCGCACAGGTACTCGTACTGCATTCCACGCTAACGGTGCTCCTGGTAATAACGGCGGCATAACTGCCGGTGCTCATAACCGTTATTGGTTTAATCTATATGGCGGCTTCATTCAAACAGACTTTACGGTTGTAGGCGGTAATTTCCCCGCAGGTCTATCTCTAGCTTTATGCGGTGCTATTAGCGGTACTCCTCTAGCTGCAGGTCAGTTTAATTATACTATCCGCGCGCACAGAAGAATGGTTACTACGCGCGCGCCTAGTGCTCGTATTATAAACGATGTGTTCTACATTCACCATACTATGATTGTAGCTCCTGATATCCCTCAATGCACTGGTGACAGCAGCCGTTGGTTTGCAGAGCCCAATGCTCCCGGCGCAGCTACAGGTGTTGCTGGCGATATGTTCCTTAACACACTCACTGGCGATATCTTTACAAGAACTGCTGCTGGCTGGGGAACAGCTGTTGGCAATATCAGAGGCGCAGATGGTGCAACAGGTGCTACAGGCGCAACTGGTGCTGCTGGTACAAACGGTACAGATGGTGTAAGCCCTCACATTGGCGGAAACGGCAACTGGTTTATCGGCACTGCTGATACGGGTGTTCGTGCTCAAGGTCTAGATGGCGCAGACGGTCAAGATGGTTCTGCAGGTGCGATTTATGCACAAATTGGCATTAACGCCGCCGGCAATTGGCAAGTACGCGAGTCAGCAGCTCATGAGTGGATTGACACAGGCGTAAGTGCGCTGGGTACAGATGGTACAGATGGTGCTCAAGGTCCTCAAGGTCCTCAAGGTCCTCAAGGTCCTCAAGGCCCTGCTGGTCAAGACGGCGACGGTTGCGGAAGCTTTGCTTTAGCAGATTCCATTGCACTATTCGTTATTCTAGCTATTGCATTAGGCGGTGTATTGCTTGTTGTTGCTCTTCGTAATAAGAAGGCAAAAGCTGAGTAATATTATCGCGTGATGTAAAAAAAAACATTGTGAGTTCCACAAGCGGGTTTTCTCGCTTGTGGAACTTTACAAGGTTTTAGCCTTTTAATCTGATAATTCGATTTTTGATACAGCTGCAATTAAATTGCGGCTTGAATTCAACGCTAAAAAAATATGTAAAAATTTCTTAAAGGAGAAATAACAAAATGAAAAAAAGATTTAAATTATTAACGGTTATAGTCTGCATTGCGTTGGCGATGGCAACATTTGGCGCATTCGCTGGCTGCAATGGTTATGACAATGGAAATGGTCCTCCTCCTCCCCCTCCTCCGCCCCCAGGCACACTATTATTTTCAGGTACCACTTTAGAGCACGGCTTTATGGGCGTCGCGATGACGGTAACATTGCCAGGGGCGACAGCTGCAGGGGTTGCAGCGGCCGACCAGCCTGATATTGAATATGAGTTAACTTTTGGGCAGACCCTCCCTGCTGGACTAACGCTAAATGAAAATACTCTTGTGCTTTCAGGTACGCCTACAGAGGAAGTAACAGAGCATACTTTTAGTGTAGGTGCGTTTGCAGAGTATTTCACTTCTGCCACAGCAACATTTACTATTTCTATATTTAACCCCAATGAAATAGGTTTTCTTGATGTGACGATTCATGGTCCCATTAATGAACCGTTAACACACAACCTAGTAGCGTCTACTCACTCTGGTACAAACATTACATTTGCTACAACGGATACTATGCCAAACGGTTTAACTTTAGATGCAGATGGTCGTATTCATGGCACACCAACAGTGGCGGGAAGTACTACTATTGAGATTATAGCCTCTGCTGATGGTTATGGTGATGTTGCTGCTCAAGTAACTATTACTATTACAGATACAGCGACATTTACCTTTGGCGTACAGCATGCAGATTTGGACGGTTTTGTAGGAAATTCTATTTTTTATGGTGGCTTATTTACTTCCTGGTACACTTTAGAAAGGACTGGGGCTAACCCCGGCAGACCTTTTAATTCAACTGGTTTCTATGATCCCAATGGTTATTTTTTGGAGGGTACAAGTAGCAGCACGGGAAGTGTTATTTGGCGTGTTTGGTCTACAGCAGCCACTACGGCAACATTACGCATGAGCTTAGGAACAATAGTCCCAAATGCTAATGTTACTATGCATTCCGGTGCAGGTGGTGGCGGAAATCTAATTACATTAAATGGTTTGCCTGTTGAGTATGGTCCTCTTGCCTTACCGCGTAGAGTTTTAGATGTAGATGCGGTTGAGGATGAATATTCATTTATGGGAGTGACTATCCCTTTTGCTCAATTTGAAATGGCTACAATCAATTTGGTTGCAGGATTAAATACCTTTGCATTTAGTGTTTCTTCAAATGACTGGGATGATTTAATCGATCCTGAACCAATAGTTCCTACAGAGGCGAACCCATGGGGGGTTGCTATTGAAAATATACAGATTATTACTAATGCTACTTTAGCATGGTATAGCGAATATCTTGGTCCTAGGGATAGCAATTTGGATTATTGGTATAGAGAAAGGCTTGGTGCACCCCGCCCAGCGACTTCACTAAGACCGTTTGCAACATTGCCTAGGGTGTTGACATCGTTTAACTAGTGCAAAAAAGATTTATATGTAAGCTGTTTTTGCAGTTTGCATATAAATCTTTTTTTACATACTATCACAAACAAAAAAAGGAGTAAAAGATATGAATTTTAAAACATTGGTCTGGAAAGACCTGCACGCAAGAATATGGTTTTTTGTGTCAACAATTATGCTGATTTTAATATTTACAGTTAGTATGATTGCAACGCAATGGACTTTTTTGCGTGAAACTTTGTACATTGTTGCTGGCTCTCCGCCGGCGATTTTAGACCCCGATCACGAACAAAGATTTTTTGGAGAACACGAAACTCAAGACGAGGCATATGCTGCCGGTACTGAATTAAATATTAGGATAGCAGAAGAAGGCTTTGTCATGCTGCAAAATGATTTTAGACAAGGTAGCACGACACAAAGGTCATTGCCGCTTAGCATAAATGACAATATTAGTGTATTTGGTAGAAGCTCTGTCGATTTGGTGCTAGGTGGCTCGGGTTCCGGTGCAAGACAAGACCAAGGTGGCGCCGGTTTTAGCGATATTTTTGATAGTCTTGATGCCGCTGACTTAAATTACAATGCGGCACTAACAGCATTTTATAGGGATACAAGGGCTACTCATGGTGGACCTGGTCGTCCTAATTCACCCTATTTTGGCGATATAATTCAAGGATTTCCAACAGGTGAAACTCCCATTGCTAATCTTACAGACAATGCTGCAGTGACAGCAACTTATAGCAATTATAATGATGCTGCTTTGGTTGTTTTTTCACGCATTGGCGGCGAGGGCTTCGACCTTCCCCGTAGAATGACTGGATGGGGTTATGAGCTTAATGCTGACGCTAGAGGACGGCCTGTGCGTACAGGACCCCCTGCGCGAGTAACTAGTGGCTGGGGCGGCACATGGAATGCAGCTACTAGACCCGGTACTAGAAACCACGGCAATGGTGTCGGTGAAGATCAGCATGGTTTGCAAATTGACGAAAATGAAGCAGAATTATTACTGCATATTGCTGCACATTTTGACAACATTATTTTGGTTATCAACTCTAACAATATTTTAGAAATGTCGTTTTTGGATGACCCAGAATATTGGTTTGATGTATTACTTATTGACAGAGGTCGTGCGACAGAAGTAAATAGAGCAATTGACATGATTCGTAGTGTTATTTGGATAGGAAGTCCCGGTTCGCAAGGCATTATGGCGTTAGGCCGTATCTTAAATGGCACAGTTAATCCATCTGGTCGTACGGTGAGCACTCATGCGCGTGATTTTAGATTAGACCCTACCTGGAATAACTTTAGCGACAATCGGGTGTTTGCTGGTAATGCATATTTAACACAGGTAGGCAATGCACTCCCAACTGACAATGCTGCAACATTGTTTCGCCGTAGATTTGTTGAGTACGAGGAAGGTATCTTTTTAGACTATCGCTATTGGGAAACCCGTGCATTTGAGATGCAAGGAAGAACCGGTGGGGACAATTGGTTTAACCGCCATGTCGCTTTTCCGTTTGGTTGGGGACTTTCGTATTCTACCTTTGATTGGGATATAGAAAGTGTATATGTTGCTCGTCGCGATGCCGAAACAGGTTACTTAGTGCGCGAAGCTGCTTCATTAAGTGATGGCGGCACGCTTACTTCTGCAGATTATGACGCTTATATTGTTGTAGATGTTGAGGTCACTAACACAAGTCAGATAGCTGGTAAAGATGTTGTGCAGCTGTATGTGCGCACACCCTATACTCGTTATGGCATTGAAAAAGCTCATGTTGTTTTGATGGATTTTGCAAAAACTGGTCTATTAGCGGCAGGTGCTTCCGAAACACTTACATTGACATTTAATATGTTTATGCTTGCATCTTACGATGACATAGACCGTAATCAAAATGGATTTAGAGGCTGGGAGACGGAGGCTGGGAATTATACGATTTATATTTCTCGTCACTCAAACTCATGGGCGCGTAATGGAGAATGGGACGAGGCTATATCTCATGATTTTGTTGTCCCTGCAGGCACAGTTGCTGCAATGTATGCTGTTAATGCAGGTACTGATTATGGCAGCTATGGTAACACAGGCTTTACTTTCCGCCGTGACCCTCATACACCGAATAGCGGCGATATTATCAACCGTTTTGACGATGCAAGGGAAGGCGGACCTAATAGCAATATTCAATTCTTGACTAGGGCAGATTTTAGGTATGCTGATTTAGAAACAAACACAAGTCGCTCATGGCCAACTACACCGACTCTTGCAGAACGCATCATGACTACTGCATGGAGAGATGCAATACCAGGTCGGGTGTTTGATACCGATGCCTTTCCGGCTTTGGATAGACCCGGTGGTCAGCCTGCCCCATGGTATTCATCAACAATGCCAACACAAGGTGTAATATTGGCCCGTCAAGACGAATACGGAAATAATAAAGGACCGATTCAGCTTGTAGAGATGATAGGGGTCCCTCGTACAGATAATAAATGGGATACTTTCTTAAATCAACTTACGGTATCTCAAATGGTAAACTTTATTGATAGGGCGTCATTTGGTTCAGGTGCTATTATGGATTTTGGTATTCCAAGGGTTACTCATGCAGATGGTCCTGCAGGATTTGTTAACTTTATGGGAGACGATAGAATTGTAGGAGGTCGAAATGTATCTGTGTTCTATGTGTCTCATCCAGTAATTGCCGCTACTTTTAGCAGGGATTTAGCAAGAGAATTTGGTCGCTCAATTGGCGAAGAGTCACTAATTGGTGATGTGCGCCATGGTGGTCTGCCCTATACAGGATGGTATGCACCTGGTGCTAATATTCACCGCTCGCCCTTCTCTGGCCGCAATTGGGAGTATTTTTCTGCAGACCCTATTTTGGCAGGAAGAATGGCTGCACAGGTTATTCTTGGTGCTAATGAATTTGGTATGATTACCTTTGCTAAACACTTTGCTTTAAATGACCAAGAAACAGACCGCATGATGTTTGGTCTTATAACTTGGGCCACAGAACAGTCTATGCGTGAAATTTATTTTAGAGTGTTCGAGCTTCTTGTAAAAGAAGGAAGGTCTTTAGGAATTATGAGTGCATTCAATCGTATAGGAACTGTTTGGACGGGGGCAGATTACAGGCTTTTGAATGAAGTGTTGCGCGAAGAGTGGGGATTTGCAGGCGTAATTATAACAGACTTTGCAAACAATTCTTATCAGGACCCTAACCGTATGATTCGTGCGGGCGGCGACATTAACCTATATCAAGGCGGTAGGTTGATTGACGACGATACATCGGCTACCCATGTTACTGCACTTAGAAGAGCGATGCACAACAACCTGTATGTGTTAGCTAATTCAAACCTATTTAATGTTTTGGTTATTGGCTATCGCTGGCCATGGTGGATTCATCTTATGCTTTGGGGACAAATAGGCTTACTAATTGGCTTCTTAGTATGGGGATTCTTTGCGTTAAATGTTAAGGGTATCATTAAAGGTACGCATAAATTATCTAAGGCAAAGGCAGGGGCAGATGGTGTCAATGTAGATGGTGAGGCTGATGGTTATACCGAGCAAGCTGCTACGGTGGATGCAGCAGAATCTTCTTTGGAAGACGGTGCAGCTGATACGGCAGTCGAGGATTATCCTGAAACTGTGGTTGTAGAAGAGCCTGCGGCAGAAGAAAATGTCGAACCTGTTGTGACTGAGGACGCACCTGCGCCTAAAAAAACAGCGGCAAAAAAGAAATCTAAATAATAAAGGTTATTATACCCCACCGCCGTAAGACGGTGGGGTATTTTTGTACCTTCGCATTTTTGGAAAGGAGAATAAAAACATGAAAAAGAGAATAACGGCAATAGGAATCGCATTAGTAATGTGCTTTTCTGTCATAACATTTACGGGGTGTAATAATCCTCCTCCGGATTGTCAAGTTAAGCAATTGTTTTTGCTTGCGCAGGAAAACGGGTTTGAAGGCACTTTTGAAGAATGGCTGCAAGCTATAGTTGGACCT
>Ga0131853_10026086_pt1 | contig 10517 bp, 8 predicted proteins | sample TergutLab28metaG_FD_92764 | JGI IMG/M metagenome (GOLD analysis project Ga0131853, IMG submission 92764) | Labiotermes labralis P1 segment gut microbial communities from Petit-Saut dam, French Guiana - Lab288 P1 (version 2) (version 2) | ecosystem: Host-associated > Arthropoda: Insects >... | reverse complement strand
TACAGTGCTGACTGCACTACAGTTTATACAGCCCATGTTACAGTGCTGACTGCACTACAGTTTATACAGCCCATGTTACAGTGCTGACTGCACTACAGTTTATACAGCCCATGTTACAGTGCTATGTGCACTTCAATTTAGACATTATCATCGATTTCCAATGACGTTAATCTAAAGTTGTGAACAAAGCATTATATGGTGCTTCAAAAAGGGGCTAACTCTTTTTCTACAAGAAGGTTCAAAACTAAAACTCACCATCGAAAATATTAGGAAAAATATGAATCGGATGTAAAATCACGACATTACTTGTGTTCTGCCTAACTTACTTAGTAATAGTATATAAAATTTGTAATTATGTGTAGTTATAATTAAAAACACAAAAATTTCAGTATATTATAATACTAATTTTAACAGTTAAAGCTATAAAATTCCATCATGTTTCGGCCCTTTGTGGGTTGTCGTCGGGAGTATAAAAATATTTGTGTAAACATAGATTGTAAGTAGATAAAATATGTTGATCTTTTCCTCATTGTTGCACCGTGCATTTCGTAGAATCACTTTAATTATTGACTAACAAATGCACTATATAAAATTTCACATTAAAACACTTAAAATCGGTCCGACACGCTTCGATCCTACGATCTTCCTCATGGAGCTACGTTGTTCCTTGCTAAAGTCATTTTAAAAACATTCGCAAAATAATTCCATTATATTAACAGTGTGTTGTGGGAAGCATATTAAACAGCATGTTAAACTTTGATTAAAATTTATTAAACTCAAACGACTTTAATTCAGTAAGCTAGAATAAATTAAAATTGAGTTAAAAGTGTATTAAAATCAAGTGACTCTAATATAATTTTAACTTATTTTATCTGTTTGTAATCTTTTTTACAAATCTTGATGTGCACTCCTCGAGGGTGACCCATAAAGGGCCGAAACATGTCAGGGTTCTTGTGTTTTAAATGTAAAACCTCTCTACTTGAATACCGTGAATATGTTGGTGTTTTCGTGAACTATAACAATTATTGCAGGGATAGGAATACCATAAAATTATACACGATTACTTAATCTGTATCCAGACTTTCTATTCTTATATACTGTAGATAATGAAGACCTGTAACATATAAAATCTGAAAGCTCTAACGCATCTGTGAGGCAGTAAATTTCGACACAAATCTGAAGAGCAGTGTGTGTATGGCTTTGTAAATCATGACAGAACACATGTAAATGAAATCTAGAGAGATAGTACTAGTGTGAAATTGGTAAGGATTCTCACGTGAAGTTTCCAGATTTTCCGATGTTTCGTGGTTCAGGCCACACACACACACGCACGCACACGTGTGTGTGTGTGGGCCTCACTTCGCTTAGTCCGAAGCATTAGGGGCCCGGCGAAGGCTTCATCCGACGGAAACAGTGTTCTGTGCCCACCCTCTGTGCATAATGTACCGATGGAAACCTGCCAAAGGCCGAAGCGATTGGTTATTGGAGCGGCTATTAATGGGGAGTTCGTTTTGTTGCTCAGTTGAAAACCTGCTGTCGTCTCAAAGTTGTGGAACATGGACGATGAGCATGACTTTAATGGGACGCTTTGTGCCTACTGTTTGTAATTTTTCATTTTTTATAAAGAGACAGAAATCGATTTTAATAGGATAACTTCCTTATTTGGGGGGGGGGGGACGGTAATCATGTAAATAAAACACAAAATAACTTACACTTCCTTGTATTTGCTATCAAAACAAACCCGAAATTTGGCCTTTCAGTACTTGCCCGTGTTTTTGTTAAGCAGCAGTGGAATCATGCGGAGTCTGGAGGAGAGCATGGATGTTCGCCTTGTTAACCTCGGCACTGAATGTTCACTTCACGGCTGGGCCTCTCCGGAACCACACGACTGGGTGGACCCAGAGCCCATCTAAATTCAACGGTTTCGGAATATTCCGAGCACCGAACCCCTATTTCCCGGACCCCATACTAACACTATAAAGCTAAAGCTGCAACAAGTGCATATTTTCGTACTTTGTCCTTTACATTCTTTGTGTTGCGTCACATTTCAGGGACTTTATCGTCATATGTTGATGCTCTTAATTTCCGTTCTACATTACAATCACCATCTTGACTTTGAAGAAGGATATGAAGATATACCAGTTATGTGGTTAGAAAAGTTTTGTAAAAACTTAGGCTTTGCCTATTTTAAAAGAGGGAAAAATGATAATGAAAATATTTAAACAGGGGAGGGATTCGTTAGTTGGGGAACGGGAAATGGGCCCATTAAATGTGTCATTTACGTGATTTATGCAGCCCACATGTTTGTTAGAGTAGCTCAGTTACTTTAGTTTAGACGCTGAATTTGAAGAATGGAGACAAAAAAGAGCCCACAGTATGTTTGTAGGGAATCCACTCTGGACATGTAGAAGAGAATATGGAAGCATAATATTAAGATAGATTTTTACGGAAATAGGTGAAAATTTCCGTTTCGTTTTAACCGCATAGATAAATGTATACTGGAATGTAACGCCGTGTAGTTTGGTAGAAATGTACCGAATTTTAAAAAAAAACTCTGCTGCATGACCAGTGTTTAAAATATAAATATCTACTGGTTTGTATTTTAAACATTTTTAGCAATTTTGATTGAAAATGTTGCACGTAACTGTGCGCCTACATCTGTGACAGAACGTGCTGTACCTTTATACATTTGTATGTACCTCCGTGATGTTGACTTTGTGGAGGTCGAAACATGTAGGAGGGAAATAAGTGAAAAGTGATTGCGCAACAAGAACCAACAGGATGCACTATTTACTTTCAATTTATTTCAATAATTAACCTGTACATGTTTCGAGCAGGTTTACTGCTCATCAGCAGGAGGTACTACTCTGTATATACAGTAATTGGTATGTGTCATGTGTTTATGTTGACTGGCTGCTAGCAACCATTCAACATAAACACATGACATAGTGCATTCTGTTGTTTCTTATTGCCCAAACATATCACGTTGAACGGTCCACAAAATATTAAATTTGACAAACGATTATCTATTTTTGATTGTGCTATTTGTTGGATTAAATATTGCATAAACTTTATTCAATCAAATTCAGAATTGTAAATAAGTTGCGCATTCTGCAGTTTCGTCTGGACGGTGAACAGAGCAGTAACAAATCTCTCAACTCGCTGGTACCCATCTGGAATCCGACTCGGGAACCGACTGCTAAATAGACCTCAATATTTTATGTTTATGGTTCCGTGCATCGCTGATCTATATTAATAATTGTCCAACTAGTTGAAACACAAAGCAGTCTATTTATTATTCTGCAAGTTCACTCTACATGTTTCGGGCGTCAACCACACACATCATCAGAAGTACACAAAACTGTAACCACAGCCTCCGGTACTTGTGCAGCTAGCTCCCTCCAACTTTGCCAAGCTAGCTTGGCCACGTTGGAGGGAGGTAGCTGCACAAAAAATAAAATAGTTACAGTTTTGTGTACTCCTGATGATGGGTGTGGTTGACACACGAAACATGTAGAGTGAACTTGCAGAATAATAAATAGACTGCTTTGTGTTTAAACTAATTGGACAATTATTACTATATGCCTCAATATCTTTACGCTCTTCGCTAACGTTTCTGGAAATAGCTTGAAGTATTTCAGGATCGCTTCTTTTGATGGATACTTAGTGCCATCATACACAACAGTTTCGATTTAAAATCTGAAATTCTTATCGCCACTGGGCAGCCCATCACTTCGGAGGCGTGTGGCGTCACAAATAACTGGAAAATTTGACACTTGGACGCAATCAATTGCAGCCGACACGCCGCTTAGCGTGGGCAGGTTTGAATAATGCCAGGTAGTTTAATTACGATGTGACATGTGTATAAGTTATGTGGGTCATGAGATCGTACGAGGCGAGTGAATAGAGACGCAGGAAGATGTTCATTCTTGAGAAAACAGTTTTGAATGTAGGGTGTGATGCAAGCAACGAAACGATTTTCTCTCCATTCAATTGAAAGTGATGTCATAATCTTCCTGCTAGCCTCTTCCGTCAGGTTAGGTTAGGTGCCTTTTATACATTTTAAAATATGTAGGCGAAAAGAAATAAAGTATACAGGCGGACCCCCACATCCGCGGTTTACCACGGCCCGAATAAAATTTGGAAAATGTTCATAAGTTTCAAAACGCGCGCCAAACGAGAACGGGCCCTAACATGATGAAATCCAGCAGCTTCAATGCGCCCAGTACTGGACTCATCTCCCTTTGCCCCCGTACCCACTCTTCCCTGCAAACTTGCCACCATTCTGCTTCTAGCGTTCTTGCTGTTCGTATTAGTTGCCTCTTTATCGCAGTGTTTTGTTAAGAAACCCCTTATTTACCGTAATAATGGCCCCGAAGCGTAAGTTTAGTGATGCTGGCAGTGCTTCTAAGCCTAATAACAGCCGTGATGCCCTTTCCATTAGTGATAAAGTGAAAATTCTGGATATGATTGAGATAGAAAAAAAAATCATATGCGTAGATTGCCAGGTTGGATGGCAAGAACGAATCTTCCATTCGTGAAGTGATGAAGAACAAAGAAAACATTTCATTGCTCTATCGTCTCTTGAGGATTAGGCTAAAACGTCAGAATCCCTTACATTCATACATACGACAGAAAGAGAGAGAGAGAGAGAGAGAACGTACACTGTAAATGTACAGTGTAGTGTACAGTACACTTTATTATTACTTTATTTAATGTTGGTAATGTCGTACTGTGCGTAATTTATCAATTAAACTTTACCGTATATATGTATGTTACACGAATATCACTTTATATATAGCGTTCGGTATTATCCGCGGATTCACGTAACCGGTTTAGGTCTTGGAACTTATTACCCGTGGATTTGGCGGTCCGCCTGTATTTTCAGTATTCATATCCTCTATAGCACAATCCACATTTCATTTGTAGTCTGGCTTCCTTCAAGAGGTGTTTATTCAGTGAGTTGGAAAAGACAGGTCATTAGTGAACACATTCATAACTGTGGGTGTCATTGTAGTGCCATATAAGCCTGCGCAGTCTTATATATAAACACCAAACGTTCACTGAAGAATAAAATCCAAATAGATGCCACTTATAATTTTACTATGCTTATGTTAGGCTCAATATGTTTCGAACACCATTATGCCCATCATCAGGTGCTCACGACGATAGTGTTGGTTACCACATAGGCCGTCTGGTTCTCGTGTTGCTGCTGGTCGGAGGTTAAGTGCAGGCAGGATGGGTGAGTGTCCGTACCGACACTCACACTATCGTCGTGAGCTCCTGATGTTGGACATAATGGTGCCCGAAACATGTTGAGCCTAACATAAGCATAATAAAATAATAAGTAACATCTAGTTGGATTTTATTCTTCAGTTATCAAAATGATGCACGGCCCAATACACATCAAAACCAAACGTTCAGTTTGTCAGGAATAGAAAATTTGACAGAAACATTTCAGTTACCTTCTTTATGTCGTTACGACTGCTGATGATTATTGGGGAGAAAAATTTGAGTCAAATGTCGAATTAGGGCATCTTTGCTGTTGCCTCGAGTTAGGAGTCGAAATAATAAATATTGCAAAATAGCCAATCCCTCAGTCAAGTTTCAGACTCTATCAATCAGAGGCCTTGTTGCTGTGACATATTACCCAGTGAGGGGATCCTAAAAGTTATTGAAGAAATAGGCAATACGGATAATATTTAAGTGTTTTCATATGAATGCTGTTGTTAAACTAGAAGGCGAAAAATCATATTGCTACTTGTGATAACCGGAAAGAGAGTAAACTGGAAAGTGATGGAGTTTTTTTTTGTCTAGGAGATAGTGCAGAAGTAGCAGCGTAACTGAAGGAAAATTAATTAAAAAACAATTTGTACAGGTATGGTAATTGATGTTTAACAAAAATACGGCAGATTAATAAAACGAATGAAGCCCCAACAATATTTTTTTTAACTTGCAAGGTAATTGTATTTCTTAATGTGCCAGAGTTTAGTAAGTGCGATTGACACTTGAGTAACATTTCAATCAAAGGTGGTGAGCTCTGAATTCAATGGTGAGAACTTCCCTTCAGACAACTCCCTTCACTTAAGTTCTCAGACCCTCGAATCACAAGTCCGCATGTTCTCTCTCGTTTAACGCCTTGATGTAGTTCCATTTATCTACGCTGCAGTAAACCACCAAAAGGGTACGAGAATAAGCGTCTTGACAAAAAAAAATAATGGCAGTTTGTCAAAATAATGTAAATGAAAAGCGATTTTTTTTTAAAATTTTTGGGCAAGGCATCCCCATTATGCTATATTCTAATAAATAAAGTAATAATAAGTACAGTCCAGCACAACTTTAATTAATTATTATTTTAAATACTTTACAGCGACATGTTTCGGCCCTTAAAAGCCGTCTTCAGGCTGAGTTTAAAGGACTGTACATTATACAGTGTCATAAAATGGACGAGATCTTACATAAAGTTTCAAATTATTAAAAGGATATTATTAAAAATGTGAGTTGTGATAAAACTTGTAAATACATTGAACTTTAGAACTTTTAATATTATAATATGGTTAAAGATGAAGGGAGTTGTTGAGGTGTAGGCTATCAGACTTGAATAGTTGATGGGTAGCACAAGTGTGTACTTCTGCAGAATTTGTGATGTGATCTGTAACTGTATGATATAAAGGGATATATAGGGACGTGGAAAGTGTTTTGCTGTATTATAAATGGGAAATGTATATTATTATTATTATTATTAGTAGTAGTAGTAGTAGTAGTGGTAGTAGTAGTAGTAGTAGTAGTACCATAATAAAAGGACGCTAAATGAGCTAGAGGTTAGGAAACAATACCAGACTGAAATTTCAAACAGGTTTGCAGCTTTGGAGAACTTAAGTGATGGCGAGGACATAAATGGGGCTTGGGAGAACATTAGAGAGAATATCAAAACCTCAGCTGAAGAGAGTATGGGTCTGCACGAATTGAAGCAGCAAAAACCATGGTTTAATTAAGAATTTTTACATTTTTAGATCAAACGAAGCAGGCTAAAATACAGTGGGTACAGGATCCAAGACAAAGCAATGTAGATAATCTGAACAATGTAAGATGTCAAGCTAGCAGATATTTCAGGCAAAAAAAGAAGGCGTATCTGAAAGCTAAAATTGAGAAATTTGAAACTAACAGTAAGAACAAACACATTAGGGAATCCTATAGGGGCATCAGTGATTTCAAGAAGGATTACCAGCCGAGAACTAATATAATAAGGGATGAGAAGGGTGATTTGGTTACGGACTACCGCAGTATGTTGGCTAGGTGGAGGAACCATTTCTCTATCTTTTCAATGCACATGAGCTTAGTGATATTAGGCAAACAGAAATACACACAGCAGAACCACTAGTGTCTGAGGCGATTGCCTTTGAAGTTCAGATGGCTATTAAAAAGCTAAAAAGACAAATCAACGGGTATTGATGAAATCCCAGCAGAATTTACTAAAGCACAGGGTAGAACAATTCGCTCTGAGATCCAACAACTTATTAATTCTATTTGGAATAAGGAGGAACATCCTGAGGAGTGGAAGGAGTCAAACATTGTATCTATCTATAAGCAGGGCGATAAAACAGACTGTAGTAATTATACAGGCATATCACTTTTCACAACTATGTACAAAATTTTTTCCAACATCCTGCTGTCAAGGTTAACTCCCTATAGAGAAGAGATTATTGGGGATCATCAGTGTGGATTTCGAAGCAACTTGTCAAGTGCTGATAATGTAATTCTGCCTTCGTCAAATACTTGAGAAAAAATGGTAATGGATGAAGCAGTGCATCAGCTATTTATCGACTTGCAAAAAAGCGTATGATTCAATTAGGAAGGAGGTATTGTATAATATTCTCATTGAGTTTGATGTCCCATGAAACTGGCAAGGCTAATATAAATGTGTCTGAATGAAACTTATAGCAGAGTGCGAGTAAGCAAATATTTGTCTGACATGTTTCCTATTAAGAGTGGTTTGGAACAAGGAGAAGCTTTATCGCCATTGTTTTTCAAATTTGCTTTTTATTTTACCATTAGGAGGGTTGAGGTAAACCAGGATGGTTTGAAATTAAATGGTGCACTTCAGCTTCTGGTTTATGCTGATGATGTTAATATATCGGGCGGAGTAATACATACCATAAAGAAAAACATAGAAGCTTCAGTAGTCGCTAGTAAGGAGGTTAGACTATAAGTAAATGGTGATAATATAAGTACATGGTCATGTCTCGAGATCAGAATGCAGGATGAAGTCACAATATAATGACGGATAATAGTTCCTTTGAAAGGGTGGAAGAGTTCAGATATTTTGGAACAATATTAACGAATCAAAATTCTATTCGGGAAGAATTAAGAGCGCCTATCTCAGTGGCCGCGCGGTCTAAGGCGTGGGGTCTACGGCCGCTCGCGTGCTGGGATTGTGGGTTCGAATCCCGCCGGAGGCATGGATGTCTGTCTGTGTTGTCAGGTAGAGGTCTTTGCGACGGGCTGATCACGCGTCCAGAGGAGTCCTACCGATTGTGGTGCGTCGTTATGTGTGATCTAGAAACCTCAAGAATGAGGAGGCCACGCCCCGCGGTGGGCCGCAACGGCACAGGGGAGAAAATCAAGAGCACATTGAAGTCAGCGAATGCTTGCAATCATTCGGTGCAGATTTTTTTTTCTTCCAGTTTGCTATCCAAAAAATATAAAGAGTAAGGTATGCAGAAATATAATTTTGCTTTTTGTTTTCTAGGGGTGTGAAACTTGGTCGCTGATATTGAGGGAGGAACATAGGTTGAGGGTATCCTTATTGTTGCACCATGCATTTCGTAGAATCACTTTAATTATTAGCCAACAAATGCACTTATATAAGATTTCACATTAAAACACTTAAAATCGCTCCGACATGTTTCGATCCTAAGATCATCCACAGGGAGCTACGTCGTTCCTTGCTAAAGTCATTTTAAAAACATTCACAAAATAAATAATATTATTAAAATATTAACAGGTGTTGTGGCAGCTTATCCTGTTGTGTAACAACGTACTTTTACACAACACGATATGCTACCACAACACCCTGTTAATATAATGGAATTATTTTGTGAATGTTTTTAAAATGACTTTAGTAAGGAACGACTTAGGTCCCTGAGGATGATTTTAGGATCGAAACATGTCGGAGCGATTTTAAGTGTTTTAATGTGAAATTTTATATAGTGCATTTGTTGGTTAATAATTAAAGTGATAGGCTGAGGGTGTTTGAGAATAGGGTGCTGAGGAGAATATTTGGGCGTAGGGGGGACGAGGTAATAGGGGAGTGAAGAAAACTACATAATGAGGGGCTTAATGATCTGTACCCCTCACCCAATATTGTTCGGGTGATAAAATCGAGGAAAATGAGATGGACGGGTTATGCAGCGCGTATGGGTGAGAAGAGAAGCGTATACAGGGTTTTTGTGGGGAAAACTGAGAGAAAGAGACCGCTTGGGAGACCCAGGCGTAGGTGGGAGGATGATATAAAGATTGATCTTCATGAAATTGGATATGGGGGTATGGACTGGATCGAGCTGGCTCAAGATAGGGACCGGTAGCAGGCACTTGTGAATGCATTAATGATCCAACATGTTCCATAAAATGCGGGAAGTATGTTTACTGGCTGAAAACCGGTTAGCCTCTCAAGAAGGACTTTGCTGCATGGAGTAAGTACCATAAAAATATATATGTCCCATTTATAATACAGCAATACACTTTCCATGTCCCTAAATATATCCCTTATATCATACAGTTACAGATTATATCATAAATTCTGCAGGGATACACACTTGTGCTACCCATCAACTACTCAAATAAGATAGCCTACACCTCAGCATCTCCCTTCATCTTTAAACAAGTTACAATATTAAAAATTTTAAAGTTCAATGTATTTACAAGTTTTATCACAACTCACACTTTTAATAATATCCTTTTAATAATTTGAAACTTTATATAAGGTAGATCTCTTCCATTTTATGGCACTGAATTATGTATACTGCTTTATATTTACCCTGAAGATGGCTTTTAAAAGCCGAAACATGTTGTTGCAAATTCTTTAAAATTGTAGTTAATTAAAGTGCTCTTAGAGTCTATTTATTAGTACTTTACTTATTAGACAGGCGAATCCGTTCTACGTTGAATATAAATGCAGTTTGTTTCTCCGAAACTTCCGTAATTTATTACAAGTCTTCAAGTCTTCACATTTGGTCACCGACGAAAGAATTAGAAAACTAATGGACAAAAAAGCTCCCTAAATCTTGCATCTTTTTTAAAAGTGGTTTGGAGAAATTTAATTCACAGTAAAATATAGAAATACGTTACATAATATGCTACTTTGATAAAAGGTGAACGCATGACAGGAAAAGAAGGGGATTGTCTGCCGGAAGTGATTTCTTGTTGGATCGGAACTTCAGTGGCTTACAACTTAATGTTATTAATGCCACAACAACAACAACAACTACTACTACTACTGCTACCACTACTACCACCAC
>Ga0131853_10026083_pt1 | contig 10518 bp, 11 predicted proteins | sample TergutLab28metaG_FD_92764 | JGI IMG/M metagenome (GOLD analysis project Ga0131853, IMG submission 92764) | Labiotermes labralis P1 segment gut microbial communities from Petit-Saut dam, French Guiana - Lab288 P1 (version 2) (version 2) | ecosystem: Host-associated > Arthropoda: Insects >... | reverse complement strand
CTTGCGACTTATTTGTTGAGTTATTTCATGGGTTGTATTGCTCTGGTTCGATGTGTGTTGGTGTTACGTTGTGGTTTGGCTGGGGTGGTGTGGTATCCGGATGCAGGCTGAAGCACTAGTGCAAGCTCCTGAGGATGGATGTACTAACATCCGAAACACGTTGGGCATTAAATAATGAAATAACAAAGCAAGTTTCATCAAGTTGGTCTCTGTTTATTAAACCACTGAAATAATGTTGATAAGATGATACAAAACATTAATTATGCCCGTACTGTGTAATGGAAGTGTAACCTGGACCCTAACACAGATGACAGAACAAATGCCATGTACATTTGAAAGTACAATATTAAGAAGAATTTATAGTCCAATACAAGATAAAAGACGCTGGCGTCCTAGACGGAGCAGTGAAATTTATAATGTACACAGAGTTCTAAATATCGTGGACGATATTAAAATTAGAAGAATAGGATGGGCGGGACATGTTGCAAGAATGGAAGATGAAAGGGTCTTAATGGGAAATTTCATAATACGAGACCAGTGGTGAAATCAAGAACAAGATGGGAGGACTCGTCTGGAGGGACACATAGTGCGACCAAGAAAAAAGAGGATGGAAAGAGACGAGCAGAAGACAGAGAAGAATGGAGGCGTCTTGTGAGGGAGACCACGGCTCAGAAGGGGCTGCAGCGCCATAGGTGGAATGGACGATTTGCATAAAGATTTCAGTGTCGGTGCTGAGATTAACTTGGACGTTATTACGTAATGGTGGGGAATGGAAAGGGAAACGCAGCACCTTTAATGTCATCAGTCATCATAGCAGTAATATCACTAAGGAGCACTAAATAGCCTACTTTCGAGTACATATTTTGCGGTGAATATAAACAAACGAACTTTTTTACAGTGGAAATATAATGTAATATATGATAGCTGTACGGCTGCGGTTTCCTCTTCAGTTAAATAAAATTTTATACAATATTTAATTACACACACCAACACATGCACACACACACACACACACACACACACACATATATGTATAAATATATATATATATATATATATATTTAAGAAGCTTAAAATTTACATTAAAACGTTTAAAACGCTCCTACATGTTTCGATCACACGATCATCCTCAGGGAGCATATATTGTTCCTTGCTAAAGTTATAATTTAAAACATACAGTGAATTACTTCGTTATGCTAACTTCGGTGCTGTGGCAGGATGTAGTGTTTTTTTTGTGTGAGTCGTACGCTGTTTAGAATGAGCGTGAGTATTGTTGTGAGTCGTATGTTGTGCAGCGTGAGATCGAAATATGTAGGAGCATTTGAAATGTTTTAATGTAAATTTTAGACTTCTTAAATTATATATATATATATATATATATATATATATATGTGTGTGTGTGTGTGTGTGTGTGTGTGTGTGTGTGTGTACATGTGTTGGTGTGTGTAATTAAATAATCTACAGAATGCACGGTGAAATGATAAAAACAAAAAAAATTTTGTACTTTTGTGGGGATGCTTATGATGGTACATCACATTTGTTATAATTCGATATTTTAACACTCTCCACCGAGAGGCGTTTAAGGCAAAAACTAAAACATTGCGTTTCGAGGACAGAATAAATCTTCCACTTCGGGTACAAGAGCGAACGAAAGACACCGAGACTGTAAAGCTTCTCAGAAAATATTTGTCTCGCTGTTCTGCCTGAGAAGCTGTGATTTCAATTTTATTTGAAACACGCGAGCGATAAATCAGTCTAAACACTGCGTCACTGTAAACAAAAGGTCAGCATCTGTCCCCAGATAACTGGAGTTCTTGTAGCGAGTTTGCGCAACCTGCAAGGGCAAGGTGTCAGGAGCGAGAGATGAGAGAGCATGCAAAGAGCTGCGTCAATAAAACGTGAGTCAAAGCACATTTTGAAAACAGCGCGGGGGAGGGGGGAACGCTTATATTTTACATAACCTGAAGGGAAGATTAACCCATCCACTGATTTCGTTGCGTTTGTACTGTAACGTCACGAAGAATGCAGAGCGATATCATTAAATGTTGCATAATATTAACAAAAGCGAAAAAGAAAATAGATGGAAGAAGTCAATACAGTAGCTATCAGCGTCGTCTTCATAACACGTTATGAAATGTCTTCAGACTCGCGTAGAAAAAAATGTTCAGTTGTAAACGAGAAGAATTTTTGACCCTCAGTCGAACCTTCAAACAAGGGGCCACCCCTTGTTGGTCGTCCGCGACTCCTTATTCAATACAGTACATTCGCATCTACCCAACATAGCTACAGGCTGTCTCATCCATCTTTAACCTAAGGATGTGCCCCGCTGTGGTGACAGAGGGACCCAAATAAAATGATAACTTGCGTTTAAGTGCCAGAATAGTCCGCGAGGTTAACCGGTTTACTGTCCACAGACCAGGATATGATCCCTGCTACGAATGCGATAGGTGCTCATGCGCATTATTCCGTGGTTAAGGAAGAGTAGGTAGATATTATCCATTCTGTAAGTGTACCCGGTGTGCGGTCGCTTGCTGCAGACAGCTGGAAATGCTTAATATTTTCAGTCTGTGTGCAATAACAGGAAGAGTCTGTCGCTGCTACCAATAGCAATCGAGTAACTTTCCTTATAGCCAGTACTCCCCCGCACAGGGCCAGAAACACCCCGCGTCTTTTCACGAGGGGCCATCTCTTGGTCTGTGGGCTGAAGCCTCGTTCATCTGACCAGACGACGCCACGGCCAAGATGTGCAGGTAAAGCGAAGACATTAATATTGTTCTTTGTTTTCTGTTACTAATTACCATTTCCTTCGTCCTTGTTAACTTTTCCATATTCTTTGCATCCTGACTTGCACCGCTTTGTGTTCTGAGCCAGAATCACCCACAGACATATGATGCAGGGTGCAGACTCACTGGATGTGTCGAGGGCTCTCAGACCTTGTGGTTTTGTAGGTAGTTAGAAGCGTTTCGGGGGAAACTTCACTCTGTGCCCACTCTAGGCCCCCCAAGCAAATTTCATAAAAGTGCGTTGAATTGTTTACTGGATTAACCCTTCAGTGACGTTGGGGTTTAAACTCCAACTGCTGCCCACGACGGAAGGGTTTTAAATTTAGGGTACCCTTAAATGCATCCAGGAAAGTTCTGCGCACCGAGACCCGTAGAATGTAAAGGCTAAAAAGTCCGTACAGTGTACCGAGGCCGCTATTAAAGGATTAAGCATGAAGACCAATGTTGGCAGTAAAGTTGTCGCCGTGCACGCCTTGAAGGTGTCTAGGGAGAGTGGAGGTATAGCTCCACTCATTTTTAACCGCGGCCCTAGATGGAGATCAGTGGTCAATTTCACGCTCCGGCCGCTTTGTCTCCTCGGAAATAAACGCGGCATTCATTGGGTGGGCCCCAGATTTGGTTTGGACGGTCTAGGAAGAGAGAAAAATCTCTTGGTCCCAGTGGAATTCAAGAAAATTTCACCTAAATTGTTACAGCGACAGCAATTCTTGTTTTTAAGGGCAACCTTACCAAATGGATATAAGCACAGCTACTTTAACAACGCGGGGACCGAGCCACTGTGCCACCTCACACTGGGACAGCTGGTGGACATCGCTGCAGAGCGCCGGACGGATCGGGAGGCGTTCGTGTCTGCCTACCAGGGTCTGCGCCTTACCTTCGGCGAAGCACGCGAACAAGTAAGTTTATCTTTAATATACGACACTTGCATTGACGGTGCTGTAGGTGATCGTAACGGTCCGACTTGGTGGACGTAGTTGTAACGACGCCCCTAACAAAACACGGCCTTTCCCGCAGCGGCGCTGGGTGCGGGCGTCTTAAACGAATCACACTAAAATTGGACGATTAATGCGAAAGGTGGGCATACAAATTAATTTGCTCCCTTAAGTGAAGTATGACATTCGCTGAATCGATGCCATTGAAACTCATTGTCATGCATTATGTTCTTATGAACTCCCGATGTAGGGAAATTTTGTACGGATCGGTTGGAAAACGTGGGAAAAAAATGGGTGTTGGCCTTGTGTTGCTTTTTTTTAATAGTCTGCCTGAAGATGGCATTCAGGTGCCGAAATATGTAGAAGTTATTTTATGATTTGTATTGTTTTGTATTTGATTGAGTGCTTTTGTTTGTTGGTGTACTGAATATAAGAAAAAGCACGGTGTGAGTAACATCAAATATTGGGAAATCTTATTTAAGCCATTTTAAGTAAAATGCCTATTTTACTGAACCAATTTGTACAAAACTTAGAACGTCTTAGAAGAATTGTACCAAAATTTCCCCAGATCGGCCAATAAATATGGAACGGACGGGTACAAATACATTTCTTCTCTTATCGTATGACGGTCACTGAACCAATTTTCACGAAACTCGCTCTTGGTGGATAACATTTTGTAAAAAATTCTTATGCAGAGTTTCATGAAAATCCGAAATAAAAATTTAGTCACTGATACTGTGTAACGGACGGACGGAATTCTTCGTAAAGAACGCGGTACCACATCTTACGTAATTTGAAATCGACGATAAATTTCTGTGCAATGTTCTCAGGCAGACCGCCTTGCTGCAGGACTCCTTCAGCTGGGACTAAGCCCTGGAGACCGAGTGGCGATCTGGGGATCCAATTCCAGCTACTCGTACATTTCCTTCTTGGCAGCTGTTAGCGGTGGATTCGTGTGTGTGAGTAAGACATACGATATAAGGACAGTACAGCTGAATGTTTAGCCCTGACATTGGGAACAAGAAATGTGTGTAGAATTATGGTTAGGAAATTGATATTGGTTAAACATTCACTTGGAATAAAGGAGGATTAGCGCCAAACCTCATTAGATGCCATAACGAAACTTACAAATGCGTCAAGGCTATGAAAAGTAGCTTACATTATAAACATATAGGGGGCTTACTTACTTATTTAATTTCTTACTTAATTAATTAATCACTTACTTAATTACTTACTTACTAACTTATTTACTTACTTATTTCCTCCATGGGGCACAGCCCTTCTTGAGAAGCTAACCGGTTCTCAGCTAGTCAAGAAATTCCCTGCATTTTATGAAACCCGAAGGTTAATTACCACATTCGCAAGCGCCCGCCACCTGTCCCTATCCTGAACCAGATCGATCCAATCCATGCTCCCACATCGCTTTTCTTGGAAATCCATCTTAGTATTATCCTCACACCTATGCCTGGGTTTTCCAAGTGATCTCTTCCCCTCAGGTTTCCCCAGCAAAACCTTGTATACCCCTCTCCTCTCCCCCATACGTGCTACATGTTCCGTCCTTCTCATTCTTCTCGATTTTATAACCCAAAAAGTATTGGGCTGACTATGCCTATAATATCGGGCCTAAGATACTCTTAAACGTTTATATGCATTTGTTAGTTTCGTTAACATATCTAATCAGCTTAATAAATAGCAATGGATTATTTAAAAAAATACCAAATATGATGTTTGATATAAATATGCACTTGTAGCAGGAGTGAAAACCAGATGCATCCAACCCGGAATCATGTCAAATGTGTGGTTTTGATGTTAGTTGTTTTGAGTGTACCAGATAGTCTGCTGGGATGTGATCCTGTGTGGTTCAGTGTTTTGGAGGAACAGCAGTAAACTTATACCAGACTACACGGCTTCGTATTGCAGAATATGATAATCTGTATAGTATACATCGTAACAATCACAGAACTCACTGTGTTGCCTGATAGATTATTTAACTATTCAGTATATTGACTTTGTAATTAGGTGATCCCTTTGTCAGTGCAAAATCGGCTGGTTGTTAACACCTTTGGTAACCAGTCACCTAACTGGTTAATCAGTTCCTCTGGCTCCTGTTCTGCCCCCCCCCCCCCTTTTGCATGGGATACCCCATTGTGATACATAGATGAGAATGGAAAAATAAGAACAGTCAGTAACAAATGTGTTTGTATATTTTTCTGTAAGTTATATTGCATATATTAAATCCAGAATTTCCATCAACAAAGCAGCGTTCAGCCAGAAGAAGGCTCTTTTCAACAGCAAATCGGACTTATATTCAAAGAAGAAACTTGTAAAGTGCAACATTTGTAGCACAGCTTTGTGTGGTGCTGAACTTGGACACTTCAAGAAGTAAATCAACCTGGGAAGTTTTGAAATGTGGTGCTGGAGAAGGATGGACAAGATAATTTGGACTGATTGTGTGAGGAATTAAGATATATGACAAAGAATCAAGGAGGACAGGAATATTCTACACACAATAGAAAGAAGGAAGACTAAATGGATTGGTCACATGTTGCGTAGGATTGCCTTCTTAAACACATTACTGAAGGAAAGATCGAGGGAAGGAGAGAAGGGACTGGGAGATGAGGAAGAAGACTTAAGTAGCTGCTGGATGACCTTAAGGAAATACAGAATGCAGGATACTGAAAGAGGAAGCACTAAATTGCCCGCTCTGGGGAACTAGCTTTGAAAAAGGCTATGTATGTTTCATAAGACAGACTACAAAATGAATGTATTATATATTGCAGCTTGTTTCAAATTTTTAAAAAGCGGTTGTCATGCAGTGTAAAACACTTAAGAAAGTTTATTATATAAAACAGAGTAAAATGTTTCTTTTTCATGTGGTAGAGATCTCAGCTTTAGAGTAACACATGTATATGAACACATTTTCCCTTTTTTTGGTTTTATACAATTGTGGCTGTTACAACACACATAGCACTGTAAATAGACATATCTATTTATTTTATAGTAATGCACAACACAGTTAAAAGTTTTTAAAGTTTACCAGTTTAGGTCAACATCCAGACTTTTATCAGAACTATGCACTATCTAGAACTTATGAAAAGAAACCGTACAATAATATATATATTAAACGAGGAAAGAGATATCATTCCCTTTACACAAACATAAAAAAATTTCTTAAAACTGTGTCAATTTGGATGAAAAAGGAATTGTGTGTTAAAGACAGGAATATCTTAAATACGAATTTTTATAAGTAAGGTGGTTTCGTATGCAGTGCACACTGCAGCCTCCGTTTCCATGGTCTCAGAATTGATAACGTGTGTGATGTTGGTCCAGTGTTCCAGGCAATTTACAAAATGTTTAAGAAGTGTGGAAACGCTCCACTTTTTCCCATAGCAAATGTTTTTCTTATATATTTACCCGAATTTTTCTAGAGTCTGTTAATATGAAAATTATAAATTACAAATATCAATTAATTGAGGGAATTTCTGTTACATTTAAGTGAAAAAACTAAAGGTGAGATCATACACTTACCTCATTTATCGAGAGTCTTTCACACCCTGTGAAGCTGCACTTGCAGGAAGGTAATGTTTCACCAACATTCACCATTCAAGATATTTTGGTGGGTGTGCACTGCTGTGTAATTCCGTCTACTGCAGTGTGGTGTCCTAATTACGGAAGGGGTGTTGGCAAATGAGGTGTGTTATTTAAAGATTAGTAGTGTAAAGTTTAGATCTCAACTACATGAAGAAGAAACATTTTGTTTTTTGTATGTAGTAGTCTTTTTTACATGGCCTGATGACTTTTTTAAAAAAGCCAAAACATGTTACAATGTACAGGGTTACTATAAAAGAAATAGACACTTTCAATGTTGTATTGGAACGAAATTATTAATGATTAGCCAAAATACTACTTACATGGTTTTGTAGTACATGTTTTTAAGTTTATATGAAGAAGTTACAAATGTTCTATGTGTGAGCCTTTTGTCATGTGACAAAAGGCTCACACATAGAGCATTTGTAACTTCTCTACCATAGAAGCAGCCATTTTGCTTCAGTGATGTCAAGGGCGCTAATGTGGTGCTGACGTCACGAAAGAATGCCTGGAAAAAAATTTTCATCTTTCCTCTACGTTACTACGCAAATTGTGTGTCCACTATTCTAACGGTTTTGATATTACATAACATTGAAATTGTCTATTTCTTTTATAGTAGCATGGTATTATACAGTAAAATATATAGTTGTATTTAACTGTTCGTATTTCTCCAGTGTCGTCTGTAGCCAGCTCCTTCATTAGGTAGTCAATTACTGTATTTTGTTATTTATTTAACTTGTTGTCAGATGACACAGTCTCTCTGGTGTTGCCAACCACACTGCTCATAACATGTACCATATCTCTGAAATTAATATTTAATCTTATCAACACATGGCAGTCATACACTCTTCTGTGACCCTGCCTTTGACAAAAGAATTAATTTTATTTATCAGTATACATCAAAGATATAAAAATAATGTAACACTGTAGCATCTATTCCTGCTTCTGATTAAATATGACTTCAAGGGACAGCAAGTTACTTAGGAGAGTGACTTCAGCTATGTGTTGTGATCTGACCAACTGCTAGTTTGTAAGTCAGTAAATCAGTTATTCATATGGCTGTTGCTGGACTTTTAAACTACCTTCTAGACAGTGGCAGCCAATGACCCTGAAAATTTGGTATATTTACAATGACCTACACACTGTCATATCCCAGTACACTGGAATCTTCAGGCATGCATTTACTAACAACCGATCACATCATGCTGTTGCAGGTTCAAATTAATCCTGCAAATCAGGCACTTGAACTGCAGCACAGCCTGAACAAAATTGGTGTTAAAGCACTCATCTTTTCAGAATTATATAAGTCCAACAGTTGTTACCAGACTATGCGTACTGTGATACCTGAACTTGACAGCTGCCCAGAGCATGGAGTTCAATTGCAAAGTACTAAGGTTCCACTGCTGCAGTTTCTAATTGTCATGGGCAATAAACAGTATCGGTAAGCACTGTACCGACTTTACAATTTGCATGCATCTTCACCTTTTCATTGCTGACCTTCAAGGTGAAGTGTGTTTGGCAGTAATGAATAGAAATGGGACAAAAGGATGAAATTTGAGGCTCTCACAACCACGTTGCTGAAGATGAGAGTCTTCTGGTATGCAATATTCTGTCATTGGGCAATTAGTTCCTGAAATTTCAATAGATCATAATTTCTTCATCTTCAGGGTCAAGTAGTCTAAGTCTTGTTGGATTACTTGACGCTGTAGATATGGCCTAGGTTTACCGGGAATGCAAGGGCTTGAACCTAACTATTAATCTAAATCTAAATCTAATCTGACACTGAAGATGAAGGCACTTTGATGTCTTAAAATGTCAGGAACTACAGAACCTTTCTGAGTTCTGTATCTTGCTATCCTTTCTACATGTTTTAATCTTATCTATCTGTAGTGTACATCCTGTTATTTATATTTCTCTTTTATCAAGAACAAAACATACCTTGCTTAACAACACCTTACTGGATTTCATATTTTCTAATCATAAGTTAGTTACTAGTAATGACAGATTAAATTAGCTACAGAAAAAATTTATTTTTCTTACAGAGGGACTCACAAGTTTGATGACATTATAACATCAGCAAGACCTGAATCTCTGAAGAAAATTAAAGAACTGCAGACTCAGATACAGCCTGATGATATTTGTGTAGTGCAATTCTCATCTGTAAGAACCTGACATATCACAAGTACTGTAACTGAATGCACAGTTCCTCATTGCAGTAAGCCTTTGGCACATTTAATAGAATTAGAAGCACTTACTAATTTCTTTTGTGTCTTCCTGCCAGCTTGTCAGTCACAGAGCCCAAACCATTGGATTTCTTTATATTGAAATGAAACATTGATGACACAGTTTGATTGTTGTGGAGTTTGGTTCATTTTAAGGACCCGTCCACATAAATTATTTTAACTTTACAACTAATTAAATTACTTTTGTTATGAGTGTACTAGTTCTAGTTGTTTGAATGCAGACTTCATACGTGTTGTCAGGCTGGATAAGGCCACAGTATGGGTTTAGCCAACCTCACCTCTAGAATGCAATGGGCAAGGTTTGGTTGCCTGTACTATTACAAAGACATGGCTGGTGTGTTGATAAAGAATGTTTACTTCTGCATTTGGAAAGTCTTACAAGTGAACATATCTTTAGAAGCACTGTTTCTTTGTGTCAGAGATGTTACACCTTATTCATAGAGATACCGGCTCGCATTCTAGATGGTTCAGCATTTCCCCACACCATAGATAATTTAAAAAAAAAAACTTTTTTTCTCACAAGAAGTACCATTACTTACAGGCAGAGAGCTTACACTGAAACAAAGGTAGCATACATGTCCTTTGATTATTTAGGACTGTGAAGATATACGTAAGAAGTTACTGCATAGATGAAATGATTGCTCTCTTCATTACCATAAGACCAGTAAAACTGAAGATGTTCCTATCCACAACATGAAGGTGTGTAGTGAGAACAGACATACTGCTCCACCCATTATATAATTATTAACATTAGCACCAGATGGAGGCGAATGGTTAACTTCATGCTGTAGCCACTTTCTATTTCATTATGTTCAACTGATTATTGTACTTGTTTAAAAAATAACCAACACGATGTCACTTGTGGACTATCCTTTATTTTCATGGGTAGTCGTCATTCATTCTCTACATGTTTTGAGCTTTCGGGAAGCTCATCATCAGGAGATCATTTTTCCTGTACAGTCAGCCTCTGGT
>Ga0131853_10026080_pt1 | contig 10518 bp, 4 predicted proteins | sample TergutLab28metaG_FD_92764 | JGI IMG/M metagenome (GOLD analysis project Ga0131853, IMG submission 92764) | Labiotermes labralis P1 segment gut microbial communities from Petit-Saut dam, French Guiana - Lab288 P1 (version 2) (version 2) | ecosystem: Host-associated > Arthropoda: Insects >... | reverse complement strand
GCGTATGGGTGAGGAGAGGGGGGTGTATAGGGTCTTGGTGGGGAAACCGGAGGGAAAGAGACTACTGGGGAGACCTAGGCGTAGATGGGTGGATAATATTAGGATGGATCTCCAGGAGGTGGGGTGTGGGTATATGGACTGGATTGGGCGGGCCCAGGATAGGGACAGTTGGCGGACGCTTGTGAGTGCGGTAATGAACATTCGGGTTCCGTGAAATGCGGGGAATTTCTTGACTAGCTGCAAACCAGTTAGTTCCTCAAGAAGGAAACTGCACCATGGAGTACGTAAGTAAGTAAGTAAGTAGGTAAGTAAGTAAGTAGGTACTGAGTTGGAATATCAGCCTCAGCGATACAAGAAGAGAAAATGAAAGTAACTACGAGTTCTCTAGACATAAAAAAAAATATTCAAGGTCTGTAGCTAAGTAACTTCATGGTGCGATTCTTGGGGAGTTGAAAGTTTCTTAGCTATTTTAGTTATACCGTACATTTTATGGAACTAGCAAATTCATTACGTTTCTGACAACAGCCTACCAGTTGCTCGTATTCTGAAGCACATAAACCTAGTCAAATTCCTCTCAACCCACTTCCTTCAGATCCATTCCAGTAACAATCTTTCATCTACGCCCGTGTCTTCCATGTGGTCCACGAAGTTTCTTAACCAAAATCCTGCATGAATTTCTCCCTTCCCAATCCTCTCCTTTTACAGGGTTCGTCTTTCACCTCTAAATAACAGGACTGCAAACTGTACATTCCGTAAGGTAGTAGGTAGTCCTAGGCTGTACCAAAGCGTTCTTTCTTATCCAAAGTGTCAACTGGTTTCACGTCACACAGTGTAGTTTGAAGTATGCTCACAACGAGAGTACGGCCTTCCCTAGATCTATTTTCATAAAACTCATAATTGCTCAAAATCACTAAATTAAGATCTTTTACACCGAATTTACTCTAATGTGTATACTAAAATAGAAATTGGCAGATAAAATTTCATTTTCGCCCTTAAATAAAGAATCGCTTTCATTCAGCCGATTTTAAATAACTTGCATATAGCCAATACCTGTTTCTGAACACTTCATATGACTTTTTTCCCATATCGGATAGAAATTACAGGATATGTACGTATAATTTTATTCGTTCCCGTAATTAAAATATAACTTCCACTGCAATGATTTTTCACAAGCACCACAAACATTGAGTTACTTTAAATTAAATTTTCTTTACCAAATTTCGCCCAAATCGGTCAAGAAACGCTGAAAGAACGGGTAAAATTCATCGACACTCGTAAGTAAATCACGACTCTCGCTGAGCCGATTTTGAAGAAAATGAGGTTTACGAAATATTACATAAAAATTTTAAAATTTTTTCACAAAAATCCGATAAATGATTTAGTGGCTGATACTATGTCATAGAGAAACAGACGGACAGACAGATAGTCGTGGTCTCTACATAAGGAGTTTCTTGCTAGTTAAAAAAGGGCCTGAAAAGCGAAATTTTTCGGTTCTAAAAATAATATTACCGGCATGACACAGCAAATACACACAAATTAATAAGTCCACCAATATCGAAATTGTGCGACACTGAATGCGTGAATGGAACACATAAAAGCCGTATTATCACAATCAGCATGTTTAGTTCAAAGTATCTAAAAAGTCTTTTCATTTACACTCTTCGAAATATATCATCTGCGACAAAGTTAAATTGCCGCAGAAGCGTATACACAAAATGTTTTACCAGTCAAGAATGGATAGGCTTACACAAAATTCATTTGCGTATATCAGACCACACATGACGTGTAAACAGAAAAGTCCGTCACTTTAGTGATGAATGACACGCGTAATTTACATGGGCGTGGGTAACAATAAGTGACTAATTCCATGAACAGAAATTCTTCTTGACAAACTGACAGTGGCTCAGTTAATCAATAAATTCTCCGCCTTCTATAGAACACGAATGTTTATAATCATGACCATTTCTTGCTAATGGAATGTGACGTAGTGTGGCTAGGTTCAAGTGTGCCGATATATCACAAGTTTCTTCCGCCTGCATTATGAGTGTAGACTTTGGGATGAGGCAAACAGATACCTCCGAAACGTCTGTGAACTTCCATCAGACAACGCGGCATATCTAAGAATACAAGGAATTTAATCTTCTTAGACAATGCAGCGAGAACTCCAGCTTCATGTTCATTAGCTTGTTCGCAATTGTTCGTCAGTGGAACATAATCCAGGATATATGACTGCATTTAAGACAAAATTTCATTAAGGTCTGTTTAAATATTTTTCTCCCATCCATATCTAGGTGTGTCTTGGGTGTTGTTTAGCAGGCGTGTAGCATAATTTAAGATTTTGTCACCCTACGAATATTTGAAGACACTAACGACATTAGATGGTTTTAGTTCCTCTATTATTCTGTGGCAGCCCCCCTCCCCCCCCCCAAAAAAAAGAACGAGTGACACAGTAAGTTCCCTGGCAAGTATGATAAATGTTTACAGCCCTAAATCAGTATAAATTCTCGAATATAAATTGTCTTAATCATATTTTCCAATCAATATGAAAGCAATGTCATAAAAGAAAAATGTACGTCCGCAATTACTTGTGTGCGTTTTAGGAAAAAAATTTCATATCCACGACAGGTTTGTGAATGGAAAACATCAAATATTTTACTTGAGAAATGTTTCTGCTTTTTCATACTGTAATCGTGGGGCCGCAGCTAATAAAGACCTATAGGTCTAGTGGTAACACGTCCACTCTTTATCCGGAAGAGTCCAATGTTGACTTTTGGGGAGAAGGCCGGATACTTTTATTGTATTGTATACGTTGCTCGCCCCTCGCAATAGGAACATTTAGATATAGGTCACGACCACTTCCTTCTAAAATGTAACACTTAAGTTATGCCATATCAATTTGTCACTGCTTTTCTCTACGATGAAAAGAGTCGTTGGAATTTCGGCAGACATCTGGGGGCTACTCTGCCCAAAATTTCATCCTTCATTTCACATCCTCACAAATAATTTCCCTGTTTCCAAATCCATGTTGTTTCTCTATCACCGTATTAATCCTCTAAGTGAATATTATCTGTGCAATTTTAAGTTCTCAGTGAAGAAACTAAGAACACTACAACAACCATTAATTTTCCACCGTCCGATAGTCTTTGCTTTATACCAGACTGCAAGGCGTCACATCCTAAAACATGACAATCTTCAAACACATTTTACATGTAATGTACTTGTTTTATATTCCCATCAGTCTACGCCAAAATAATTTGTACAATTCTGCGCAGATCAAGCAAAACACAAAACAGTACTTCCCACACGTACAGACGGACATATGATAAACTACTTATTTGCGCACTAAAAGCATCCAAAGAGTCGTTCCTTTGTATTCGTATCTGACATTTAAATAATAACCACAAAGTAACGTGTGTAGTAAATGGGATTATTTATGAAGGTCAATCTTGCTGAATAATGTATTTTTCTAGACGTGCGTATTTCAGATAAGATGTTCTAGGAAGCAGAATTATTGTGTGAAGTTGTTAGGTTACTCAAGGAGTACCCCAGAAGTTAGGGAACTGAAAATTCATTACTGTGGTCCCTATATTCAGTCAGGTTAATCCAGATCACACCCTAAAATAGACTTTTAAAAATCAATTTTACAGCCTATTATTCAATCTATTTACAGTCTATTACGTAGTTACACAACATAAACCAACGAAATGCTCCATTTTCTGATGGATATGAGAGTGTGTTCGGACCTCGATCGCACTATCCTGCCCACCAGAATGCTCACACCGATGCATGTTAAACATACCATACTGCATATACAACTCTCTCCCTGAGGACGAACCCAGGAGGTTCGAAACATGTAGGAGACATCAGAAATAAAATATTAATTTATAAAAGTGTGGATTTCGTTTGCTTGTGTTCTATCACGGTGCAAAAAAACGTAAAATATATTAAGTAGTCTTTTCCATGCAGATGTGACCTGTGTGATGTCCTTACAGTACTTCTGGTCTCCACTAAGTACGAGTATCATATAATCTTATTCAGCTCCATCTAATGCTATTAGATTTCATCTTCCAATTCATATTTTTTAAATGTACCAGAAATTCAGTTTCACTCAGCATTTCTTCACTTCATTTCTCATAGTTCTACGTATTCAGCTCAGCACCTTCTCGCGTATATTCAGTTTATTATTGTCCTTATAATCGTAAAGAACTTGCTAGAGCACCTACAACTTCCATTTTTAGGTTTAAGCTTAAGTCTTGTTTTCAATTAATATTCCTTCACTAAATGTGAAGTGACAAAGGCAAATTTTTTTTTTTGTATTTAATATTTAAGTTTCTAGGGGAAAGTAGAAAAATTAGGGGCTAAACGGCAGTAAGCCTTCCCACAAGTCAAACGTTTCTTAATCTTTTGTGTATACACGTTTGGTTTATTACTCTCATATGTGAAATATAATATATTTTCGAAGAAATTATGAATTGTGTAAGTTACGAATTACTCTTTCATTTGAGTGATGAGGCATGGACGAGTGCTTAGATTTCTCCGAGTTTGCTTTTATACATACATTTACTAGCACATAATAGAATTTCTAATAAATCTTGAAACTTCAAAATAAAAATTACTAATATCTTTTTATCTGATAAAGAGCTTCGAACTAGCTATGTTATCACATTTCTTAATGATAATGCAATAGAATTTTAATTACAAATTTTAGAAAAACAGATAAAAGCACTTGATGTGTATTAGATAAACTAAAGAGCAAACGACTTTAATGTAAAGATATTTTACCGCTGTGAACACCTGATTTGGCCAGTAAACCTCCGTTTATCGCTACTTACGAAACTATTATATTAATTAATATTATGTAATTAATTAATATTATGTATATTAAGAAAATAATGATTTAACGTTGTCAAATGGGTGCAGGAATATGTGGAAAATGTGTACAACCTGCTAAATAAATAAATAAAATAATTTAACATGCATTCGAAAAAGTAAACAGGTCATGAAAATACCCCCTCCCAGTCCCTGTACGAGCAACATGATAATTGCATGCTAATATACATTTCTAGCGTAACAGAAGATAAGCCTTAGTCATGTAAATACAGTTATTTACTTTCCAGAGAAATATATACACGGTGCCATTATAGCACTTTGTGGACATGTTTTTATCTTAATGCTCGTGAAAAATAATTTGTGGAGAAGGTCATTGAAGTACCTGGCTAATGACCTCACTGCATGCTTGTTTTTATGATGTACTGGCTGTGAATATGTCATCCAAAGATACATTAAGGTACGTTGGTCTAGCTAAAAAGTGCTATCTAAACACTACAATATTCTGGGAGTTATAAAGTAAAAAGGACCTTTACGGTTGATAAGGACATACAGCAGTTACACTAATGTAGTGTACTTGTATTCCTGTATTCTAACAGGTAACAGAACTTTTAATATTTAAAATCATTATGCTTTCCGCAGGCAGTCAATCAAATTAACTCAGTATTTGCAGTAAATGTGCAACATAGTAGCTGCTAGGTGCGGTGACTACGCCATTGGCACCATGTCCGATAAATCGTAAATCGATTCCCAGCTGCGGCAAGAAATTTATCACTTCTCCACAGAGTCCAAATCAGCTTTGATTTCCACCCAGCCTCCTTTCAATGAGTAGTGATGTTCTCGGCAATAAAACGGCCGAAACGTGAAGCCGAGACTCTTTCCAACTAGCGCAGACGGTAAGAAGGATTTTAGCTACACATTACTCCTACATAAGCCTTAATGTTAATTCGCCTGAAATATTGTACAGATCTAGCTGATACTGTGACTTAAAGTCTTACGCTAAAGTTTAGTTACGTCTCCCAGATTCAGACACTAGGGTACATGAAATTGATGAGGATATTAGGATATTAGAATTCGTCAATTACTGGGACAGAGACACTTTTAATGTCTCATGGTTTTTAATAATCTTCACCCATGGGAAATTAGCATTATGTCGAATAAAATAAAATCGGATAACTGCACAGCCAGTTAGATACTGATAACTTAGGAGGCGACAATTTTCTATTGAAAGACTTCTCGACCTTTAATTTGAGAAAATAAACACGAACATATGACAGAATTTTCATGCGTCATGGCCAGAATTCCAGTAAAGTTTGCAGGTATGAAGCAGGTGTGCTTATAAAGAATTACTCAGGTGTGTACAATATGCAGTAGCAGATAACATGTGATATTTTCTTTTGTGTTTATGGAAACACAGGACCAAATTCTGGTAACTCTGTGCTGAAGGCCCCACCGCCGTCTTTGCTAAACGAATCATGTACAATGAATGTAAGTTTTTCTAATATGCCAAATGAGAACCAAACATAAATGAACTGGATTCATCAAGTTGAAGATTTACGTTTAGTGAAAGTTATGTTTTCCATTGAACAGTACGCTTTTTTAAAGATTGCGCCGTCTGATATATAACTTGATGTAGACAAGTACCAATATTTTGAAGGTGCCGACTGCCTCTCCAGAAGGAACCTATCTGCCGAATTCTACATCATATGTCAGACGAAATTCTTGGTATCTATCACTGCTGTCAGAGAATCAAATCCACATGTAATACCGGGGTGCTGATAAGTCCTTAGCCCGATCAGGAAGGAAACAACCTGGGAAGCATGTCAGGGACGCGCGCGATTTCAACAAAATCGAGACGCGAACTGTCATCATGTTTCTTTTCCTGCAAGGTAAGGCGCCGAAGGAAATTCACGCCATTCTGACACAAACATTAGCTTGTTTCCTTCCTGGTCGGGCTAAGAACTTATCACCAATCCTGTATGTTACTCACCGAAAGGCTTATTTACAGAGTACGAGAAATTATTTGTAAAGAAATTTCCAAAAAAGAACAAAGTTTTAAACAATTAAAAAATCCACACAATTGTGTCCGATTCCCTATTCATGGAACTGCAACACCAGCACCTAAGTTTCTTTAACTGTTACTTAATAACGCGATGGAAGGCTAAATGGATTGGTCACAGCTTGCGTAGGAACTGTCTTCTAAAACACGTTACTGAAGGGAAAAGAGAAGGAAAGATACTGGAGAAGGAAAAGCAAGGAAGAAGACGTAAGCAGCATAATCTTAAAGAAACGAGAAGACACTAGAAACTACTCGTAAAAGAGGAAGGACTAAAACACACTGTCTGGAGAACTCGCTTTGAAGATGGCTATGGATCTTTCGTAAGACAGACTACGTGGTGACGACCTACTGTGGCAAAGACACTTGTAACTATAACAACCAGTAGCAAAACTATTAGAAGTTTGATCTAACTTACGTCAATTTTAAACTTATCGACATCTAGGCTTCGGCACTTGATGTACTTAACGTAGGGGATAATTTAGTGTTCTTCCTTTGGAAATAGTCGTATGCCCTTTCGAGGAAATACATATGAAACAAATTCTAATCTTGAGGCTCCAAACACTTCAAATGGGTTCGTTTGGAAATATTTCCTTTACTAAATGTAAATTCTATTCGAAATAAGTATTTTATACACCTTCTCTACGAACACAAAAACCGATGGCTTCAAGACGTGCATAGGACTGATTGTTTAAAAAAGATGGAAACTTGTACGTGGATTATGAGGATTGCAGAGAGAAAAAAAAAGAGAGAAAACTTCGTTTCAAACAGATGAACGTACTGCGTGTATTGTGTGAGCGGCACACGATGGTAACTCACAGCAGATCTAAGTACGTGGTATCGGGATGCAGGCTGAAGCACTAGTGCTTCAGCCTGCATACGGATACCACACCACCCCAGCCAAACCACACCGTAACACCAACACGCATCGAACCAGAGCAATACAACCCATGAAATAATTCGACAAATAAGTCGCAAGCTCCTGAGGATGGATGTAGTAACATCCGAAACATGTTGAGCATTAAATAATGAAATAAAAAAGCTGTGATCTCAAGTTTGTCTCTCTTTATTCAACTATGTGTGAACTTATTTGTAAAGGGTCGGATTAGGATGCAGTGGACGTAAGAATTAATTAAGAATTCCATTCGGCTTATTTATCACTAATCAGTGGCAGTGCTACAGGATGTACTAATGTTTTGGCTTTGAGGCGCTGGGTGGCTGCATGTAATCGTATTAGAATCTTCACCGAAATTAAACCTTTCTCGAACGTTTTTCCACAATGTACATTTTAAGAAACAAGCAGAGACATTCGACATGATATGAAGTAAGTTCTGCATTTCAGCTAACTGGACAGACGTAAATCTAAAATTATCCCGTGCATAACTAAACATCACGCTATGAACAAATATGGGGCAGTGGAGATAAACTTCCACGCATTCATAGCCTCAGGATTAGACAAAAGACCAGTAGTGTGAAATAGCCAGTGTTAACCGTTAAATAGAAAGCTTAGTAAATACGATGCAACAAGGGATAAAATGTTTTACAAAACCTTTTGCATATATTCGGGGAAAACATTGGGATGATATTGCTAAGGTAGGTAAAACTTCAAAAGCCAACACTTTGGCAGACATTCTGTACGTCCCAATATACAGCCTACAAGAAAGTGAGTGATTTCAAATAGTCTTAGTGAATAAGTTCCCAAATTAGTGTTTTCATAAGCATTGTTTTTATTGGAAATTTGTCGTGGAGAAATTAGCCAATACTTCTTAAAGTATTTACAACGTACGTCAAAGAGGGAAGCTGAAGAATTGTATCATCTTCTTCAATTAAATGAATTAAGTAAATCTGTAAATTGGTGAAGTAAGACTCTCTGTAGAATCAGTTTTTATTTCATCTAATATTGATATGAGTTACGATTAGCCATTATTTCTGCGGCTTCCTCCAAAGTGCCGGTTTCGATTTTAATATTCAAACAGCGATAAAAAAAATTCTTTGTTTAATGTCAACAAACTGTGTTGCTGAATTTTTGATATGCCATTCCTATAAATGAGGTTGTATTTTGTCATTTATTTTCCAGAGTCCCAACTGTGATAGTAACATTTTCATTTTTTAACAATACTCCATATTTTTCAATAAATATCCCTATTGCAATCGAATTAAAATGTGGCTAATGGTCGGTAGAGTTTTTTTTTCCAAAAGGAGATTTGAATGTCATCTTCATTTTACGACAGCAAAATACAGCGTATCCACAATTAGAAATATTTCCATCTTTAAATATTTAAATCTTTAATGACTAGTGTTTATCTTGTTCCTCTCATTTAAACAAGAGGAACGCTGTTTTTTGTTTTTCAACAAAATGTATTTGGGTACTACATTTGATGCTCACAACAAAGAACGATTACTTCCCTATAAGTCTTGCATCGTTTGGTTTTCTGTAAGGTATGAAGTGGATCTTTGTATGTAATGTCAATCGATTTTACTATTCAAAGCGCTACGCTAAATTTGATCTTCTCTTTAACCTTTTGGCGCCTGAATTATTTTTTTAATTTTAGCACACCTGTATATAAAATGTGAATAATACAGGAACCAAATATGTTAGAATTACGAAACAAACTGCATTTTGAAGAGAAAAAAACGGAGAGTATATACCATGTTTAAAATATTCAGTGCCTATATTTGTTGAATAAATATATAAAATGGAACGTTTAGAGGTTAGCGGTGCGGTACGACCACTATAGTTGACATAGGCGTCAAAAAGTTAAAACAGATTGTTAAAAATAGTTGTGAGAACGAACAGAATAAATTTTTTGACTAACAATTAACTTCCAAAAAAAGAAAAGAATATCATCACTAAAAAATATACACAAATATGAATGCAGAATTGTACTTAGTAATAAAATAATGTAACTTTGGTGTTAGATGTGAAAAAAATCTCCCAAAATTAATTAAACTTAGAATACAAAAGGAATTCAGACAAGAGAGACAGGAAGAGCAAAATTAAAATTAGTTTTTAGCGGGGTGCCTCAAACTTGTTCTGGGTAGCATCTCCAAACTAATTTCTATCATGCAGGTTGCCAATCAGAAAGACTCGTGGCGGGGAGTCTAAGCGTGCTAGACACATCAACTGCTGTGACTGCTCTTATGTTGATAACCACCAAAAGTATTCTCATATATTGAAACCCCCCACCAAACATCACCTTCTAGTTGGTCCCCTTTCCTTCCAGCATGTTAATCCAGTCACTCAGCCACTCTGTTCACAAAAATGACGGCAGTGATAACCACCTCATAAATTTCACTGATGAAAATTGCTTTTTGGATGACACGGGGCATAGGATTCTGGAGTGGAATAGTACAGACGGGAGCCTCGAATGGGACTTCCTCCAGTTTTCTCAGTATTGGAAAGTAAATGTTGAAAATTGGACTTTGTGTAATTCTTACTCCTTGCATTAATCGAATGTGCGTAATGATGGTGCCAACAAATGTACACAAGTACGAGGTGTGGCAATAAAGATAACCGGATTGCTTTTATTACTCATTTCCGGCCACGTCGATGACGAAGAGGAGGGTAGGGCATTGACCCGTGGACTTCCCTCTACCGTCACACAAAGGTTCATTCATGCGCATCGGTTAGTCTG
>Ga0131853_10026077_pt1 | contig 10518 bp, 4 predicted proteins | sample TergutLab28metaG_FD_92764 | JGI IMG/M metagenome (GOLD analysis project Ga0131853, IMG submission 92764) | Labiotermes labralis P1 segment gut microbial communities from Petit-Saut dam, French Guiana - Lab288 P1 (version 2) (version 2) | ecosystem: Host-associated > Arthropoda: Insects >... | reverse complement strand
CGGTGCTTGAAGAGGCCAAAGGAGTAAAAAAGACCTGGGCAGAGATTAAGTGCGTCGCCAAGAATAGAGTGCGGTGGAGGAATCTTGTGGATGCCCTATGTTCCGCAGCGGAATGATGGGACTATTGATTGATTGATAGCTATAATGTCATTAAAACACAACGAGGATGCCTTGTTCGAAAATTATCCCCCCCCCCCTTCCCCGTACAGCCCATATTGGCATTTGTTGTTTAAAGGAAAATTTTGAAGTAGAAACTGATATTCTAAACACACTGTAGATTAATTTCGAGTTTCGACCACGTGATGCCACATGCGAAAAACGCGTATTATAATATTTACCGTCACGAGAACATAGTATGTAATGAAGCTACAGTATGGTTGAAACACCTGTGGAAAGGGAATTAACTAACATCGGAACTCTTAGTACTCAGGAGGACACGGCGCGGTTACTTCACCTAGAGGCTCTGACACATGGGTACGGTTTTGTTTCAACAGTTTAGACTCGTTCACTTCCACGGTCATTAGTACGGGATATACAGGATGTGTATATTATGATGCATTGTAGTAGAGTATGCTGTGAGACATTTGTACTGTACATGTAGGGTGGCGCAAAGGTCACTTGACGCTGGAGACAACATGTGAATTGACCACTGCTGGCACAATTGGCCTATTCACGTTGAATGACTATTTTAAATGTTCAAAATCTCCATTCTGAATTGGCACATTTCGTGTAGTCAGTATATGCAAGTATTGTTTCAGTAAAGTGTGGGACGGGTGAGGGTAGTCGGTATAGCGACTTGCTACGTGCTGGATGGTCCGGGTATCGAATCCCGGTGGAGGCAAAAGTTCTCGCATCCGTGCACACATGCCCCTAGGGCCCACCCAACCTCCTGTACAATGGGTACCTGGTCTCTTCCCCAGAGTTAAAGCGGCCGGGGCCTGGCTTTGACCACACATAAACATCTAGCGCAGAGGTTAAAGAAAGAATAGAGGTATGCCTGTAGTCCACATCTGGGCCTTCGTGGTTTGTTATAGAGAGAACTAGCTTTTTGCTTTTTCTTTTTATTGTGTCAGCAAAGTTCCAATTATATGTCGCCTGTAGTGTCACGTGACTTGCGTCACTGTCTGTATTTATATGTTTATGTCAAAAATGTATCTCGTTTAATTACTGTGTGGCTTACACGGTTTTTATGTTACGCAAAAAACTTCGGAGTGAATTAAACGTGTGAAAGGGTGACGTACTACACGAAAGTGACATATCCAGGCCCTAAATGGGTCCCAGTACCCTAATGGTTGAAACTCGCATGGGCCTTACACCGTTCGGCCACCGTGATCGGGTTATGTTGTACGTACGTGTTAACGAAATAGACCCATCTAATTTGTGAATCCGTGTCGGTAATTAGCGGTACGTCATATTGATTTAACTATCAAAACACTTCGTCAGTAAAATCCACTAAGCAGACTAACTACATGCTAAACAACCGATATTCTATTCCCGCCATCATGTCCAGACCGACGCTGCCCCTCCCCCCCCATCCTATTCAATATACCATTATCTATTACTCTGTCACTTTTGAGGCTTAATTCATAATAAATGAAAAGCTACTGTCTATAATGCAGCGTAGCCTGCTGCTCCAAGGGCCGTAACGTGAACTGGACTCGGACGATGGACCGCCGGTCGCCGTTTCCTTTCAGAGTTCCGAGTGCCGCCATGTGGATCCGCTATTGTACCAAATAAGACAGCTAGACAGTTTCGCCTTTAGGTAACCTAAGAATCGTGAGATTAGGCGTTGTCACTTGTGTGACCATGAAGGTAACCGTAGGAGTCCGTGTTTGTGTTTTTTTTTTTGCGGCGATGTCAGTAGCTAAGGGTACGTAGTATCCGCTGTTAGGACCCTTAGTATATAGTTAATTGCGAGGGGGTGGAAGGAAGCGGCGGTGATCTGACTGGAGATATTTTCCTAGAATATGTCTGGAGCGACTTGAGGAAACCAGCAAAGAACCTGAATCTTGACAACCCGTCTGCGAGCCGAGATTGGTATCAGGGAGCTACCGAATAAAACACAGAAGATTAGCCATTTTATTGGCACGTAGAAGAGCCAACCACTAACCACTTGCGTGACTTCACTCACAGACCAAGCGTTATATACACAGGGATTCTGATAAGTCCTTAGCCCGACCAGGAAGGAAACAAGCTACATTCCCCGCATTTTATGGAACTTGGAGGTTCATTACCACATTCACAAGAGTCCACCACCTGTCCCTACCCTAGCCAAAACAATCCATTCCTCTGCCCGTCACACTTTTGACAGGCGCAGCTTGTTTCCTTCCTGGTCGGGCTAAGGACTTATCAGCACCCAGGTAGCATCTATCAGACACTGAGAGCAAACGAAGCTGTAATGCCTTCTATCAAACTACTGTCATCTAGTGGTGCTGTTTTATGTCAGATATTTGTTTTGCCCTGCAATCGTGGTAACCAAGGCGTGATTCGCCCAATCATGCAGTCACACCAAGGGCATTGTATAAAGTGTATTATTTATTTAATGACGCTGTCGAGGCAACTGACAGTTCGTCAGACTATAAATAAATTACATGATGTTGCCCATAGTCCACGCCATTAAGACATGTAGGACAGGGAAGGAATAGCTGCACCATACTTAGCCTCGGCACCAGATGGAGACGAATGACTAGCTTCACGCCCCGGTCGCTTTGACCTGGAGAAATATTCGCCGGTACCAATTGTATACGAGTACCGGCGACTGTAGGCTAAGTGGGCCCCATAGCTGGTCAGGACGTACTGGTGAATACAGGAATCTGTTGCCTCTCGTTGGGAAACTAACCAAAGCTCGTCAATATTGCAGCCCGTAGCCTAGTGACTGTGTGCGGTTCAGATTGTTATAAATAAATGAGAGAATAAGCAAACATTGGAATTTAGTGATGTGACGGTTGGCACGCCTACATCTTTCGGGGAATTAGATCTTTAGGCCGTATAAAGTACGTAATATATTAGTTGAAGAGGTTGCATGACCTGGAAAGAAGAATGTGACGAATATCAGGGCGACTTGGTTGTTAAGTGCGCTGTCGCAGTGTGTGTGTGTCGATTAAAATCACCAATATCTTACTCGGGCTGTCAGTAATGCGATCGATATTCTAAACAACTACCTAAGCGGTAACCGTACGTCAACTTCTCAACCTTATGGGAGGATGGCTGAGTCAGATTATCTGCTATTCTTTCGTTTTTCTCCAGTTTAGCAGGCTAGCTGCTGGCACCCTCAACTATACCGTTTTAAGCCTCTCATTCAACCTTAATACCTCGTAATCTCGTGCACACCGCCTTCCTTTCGGTGTATGGTTGTGTTATTAACATATTTCAGAATTAATGCTAGTTATGCCTGTGCGTAATATCCAGTGCATCTTACAGACTACATGAGGGGCTGTCCACAAGACAGCAGTCCTATTCGCATTTCCCTCTGCATCTCTTATGAACTGTTGTCATATTTGTGTACCCCTCTGTGTTGCGTAAGCAGCTGTACTGAGGTCTATAACGAATATACCAAATTTTGTCGAAACATGTTTAATTTTTCACCGTGACCGCCATTTGTTCGTCATCGTGAATGCAATTTCATACATATTTTGGGTTTATGTAAAGAATATTTCTGGTGCACGTATTATAGCCGATGATGTGTGTGATAAGCAATTTAGTGTGCAAGGAGCAGGACGTGTACAAGGTCTGATTTAAGGGAATGTGATGGTCTTTGCCTACAGGAACTGAGAAAATCCACGAAATAAAGAGTGGCCCAAAATTCAGCTAGCCGGCTTGTAACATGCACACTAAAATACGTTTTGAATTTCTTTATTATTTATTGAATTTAGAGAAGTTGTTAGAAGTTGATCCTCCATGTTCAGTGCACAGCACACTGCGTTGTGATAGCCGGCTGATAAATTGACTGGCATAACTCTAGACGAACACGGGAGAAAGTTTTTCAGTTAACTTTCTTTAGGGTCACACTGCGTGTCATTCAGGACAGCTGGTCTGTGGACCCACATTTGAAGGCACAGCCTATTTCCGATCTTTTCTCACCGTCAATCGGAATAGCATGTATAAAAACCTCTAAGATAAAGGGGAGGGATTAGGTTAAATTATAAAGAAGAATAAGACCTTTCTAAAATATGATGCAAAAAAAAAACTTGTGGATAAAATTCAAGATATTCTGTAACCTGGCCGAGAGTTGAACCGGGTAGTAACTCTTTCTTACCGTAACAAATAAGTAAATACCTTTTGTTAGTCTGACGTAGTCTCATCTTACACCTGTTATGATTTATAGAAGCCAATATGTCGCTGTATCTCAAATTGTTGCTCTTAGCCCTTCAGTGACTGTGGATTTTAAATTCCAACCACCTCCCAGGACAGAGGGACCTTAAATTTACAGTGACTTTAAATGCACCGACGACCTACGGTGCACCGAGGTCGTCAGCATTTGGAAAGTTAAACTTCCTAAAGTGCTCCGAGACAGGCATTGGCTGGTTACGTTCATATTAATTTATTGAGCAACTTCGAAGGATCAGTTGTTTCTTTGTGTCTTATATGCCTGTCTCTCTTTCGCTGTTCCTTCCATTCGTCGTGCTTCCCTTTCGGTATATTTCAGCGTATTGAAATTTGATGTGAATTATATAACTATGTCTGTGTGTAACCATAACTTCTGATAAAAGTCGGAAGACGTATAAGCTGGAAATATTTGAAATATAAACACTCGGTTACACAATATGCATGCTAACTCTGTGCATAGGTCTAATTCGTGAGAAAAAGTCGACCTTTACTTAAATTATTTCGTTGTGTGTTATGTGTACATTCACGATGTGTTTTTCTTCTTCTTAAAGGTATTGGATTAGAAGTGTATCAAACTATTTTGAATAATTGTGGGAGAAAGTTACGAAACAAAAGATGTGAAATATTGTGAAATAATTGGTACAGCCTAAGCAAGAAGAATGTGCCGCGCTTTGCGTTGGAAAATACTGAAGGGATAAATAGGGGATAGAGAAAAAAAGCAAGCTGCTAGTGGCCGTAAAAACGTAAGACAAACAATATTCAACACATGCCATTGTCGCTGAAAGCTAGGTTTAAAGCTGTGTACAGTAAACTTTATTCCAGCAGTGGGCGTTACTGTTTGCAAACTGGGAGGCAAATAGTCATCACATTTGCCACATAGTTAGTCTGTCTGTAGCCTCCGTACTGGCAACATTATTCATACTTATTGTATACGGAACTCAGTTTCCTCCGAGTTTCTGTGGAATTGGTAATAGCGCATTGAGGGTGGGTAACTGGCACACTGCATTCAAAGCAGCGCTGCCACGTTTGCATGGAAGGAGTCGAAGGTATTTGCAGGCATTTGTTCTACTCAGTACTGTTGAGCAGTGTCGTGGCTAAGTGCACCGACTGTGTAACGGCTGTTGTTGGGGGAGGTGGGGCAGTGAATGGGTACTCTCCAAATTTTTATTTTTCTGCGCCGCGCCAGATTTATTTGGCGCAAGTTCTAGAACCTATAGGGTAACCATTGCTGATAACGAAGTCACGATTTTGGGTCACTCCCAACGTGCAGCTTATTTCCATAACAATAATTTTTCCAATAGTATCTAGTTTGCTTTTTGGCCTTTCTGACCAAAATTCTGCCTCTGTTCGTACACTGTTAGGTCAGATGTGTAGAGCGCTATCCTTCGCGATGTATTGGAACGTTTTTCTACTTTTGAATAATGTAGAATGACAGGAAGAAGTGTTTAGTCTAATATGAATGAACGTAAGAAAAGAAGACTCAAAAGATTCTTGATATCACAGAGATCAGCAACTGTTGTCTGTACCTCTGCTCCACAAGACATAATAGATCAAGATATACATGTACACATATGTACATAGACATGTATAATTTTACCCAGTTACTTTACTTTAGTGTAGAATTTTGTATTTTACCGTGTGGAGGGCTTCCGTAATTTGAAAGTGTTCGAAAATAGTTTTTAGGAAATATCCAGGTACCAAAGCGAAGGAATCGAATTGTGAATTTCAGTTATTATATGACGGGGAACTGGGATGTTACAGGCGTTCATGCCACCTAGTTTTGTTGTATTAGTAATATCAGTGAGGTTACTTTGGGTCGAAAGTGTAGGTAGGACAAGGAGAGAAGTACACAGACCTACCGAATTGTGATGGTTATACTGCGTGAAGGCTGGTATTTAGAAAATAAGAAATTGAGATGATAGCACGAGTCTGTTTAGTGCTCGAACTATGCGTTCATTTTTATTGGTTTTGGTCAGTGTTTATGTAGTTAGAGTTGAACTTATAGCTGTTTCCGACCAAGCACTAAGGTACGAATTTAGGCGCGTTCGCAAAATTGCGAATAGTCACCATTAGCTACGTCTTGCCTGTCTCGCCGTCCGTCTGTGCGTCTGTCTGTCCGTCCTCGTGGAACAACTCGGCTTCCATTGGACAGAGTTTCATAAAATTTGGTGCTCCAGTGTTTTTTAGAAACTGTGTGCAGAATATTTAAGTTCCGTTGAAATGTGATAAGAATAACGGGGGCATTTCACATGAATACGTTTGTACATATAAACATTTTATTGTCCAACTTATGCACAGTTATATAATACGTAGATACAATTAAAATTATAAAATATTTAAAAGTGCTCCAACATGTTTCGGATCACAGAGGTCCCATCATCAGGGAGCCTTGTACAGTGCTTGGCTAAAATTACAAAAATGGTTCTATCGTGTCCATATCAACGGACACGATAGAACCATTTTTTGCAATTTTAGCCAAGCACTGTTCAAGGCTCCCTGATGATGGATCCTCTGTGATCCGAAACATGTTGGAGCACTTTTAAATATTTTATAATTTTAATTGTATCTACGTATTATATAATTGTGCATAAGTCGGACAATAAAATATTTATATGTTAATGATGCACGGTGTCAATATGACGTTTGTACATATGTGATAATATCTCAATGAATTATTTTTAATGGGAAATGTTTCAGAAAAAAAGCAGTAAAATAAATCAAACCTTTCCCCGAAAATCGTGCCGTTTATTGGATAATGTGGAAAAATATACTAAAGCCAGACAGGCCACCGATTACAGTATAATATGGCACAGACAAGATGCGATTTTCATACCGGATAACAAAGGCAAGAATACAGAGACACATTCATAATGTGTAATACTTGTTGCTGTTCCTCGGTAACTATGGTTACGTGAACGCTCCTCAGTGTAACGTTTATACGTACATTGCCACTGATGTTATCCCAACGTCGTGATGCAGTTCTGTGTAGCAATACAAAATGGCCTCCATCGTATACGGGAGTTGGGTTAGATTGACAGTGGCATTTTGAACATTTTTAAACCGTCGTTGTGATCTGTAGTAGCAATGAAAGTTTAAGGAATAATTTTAGATAGGATCTGACTATGACTGGTGAGTGTAGTTGTTAGAGGGCCGCGTAAAGTGGCAGTTTTTGTATCTTCGAAGAACACTTGGCGATGTGCATAGAATGTCCTCCATGTCTGAACTGAGGATTATGAAAAATGCATTTGTAATGTCTAACCAAACGGTCAGTAATTTTAACATAATCAGTCATGAAAAAGCCGATGCAGTATGTATTCCTTTTTTGCTGTGGCGCTTCGGCCCAACGCGGGCCATGACCTTCTCATTCTTGAGGTTTTCTAGATCACACACAACGACTCACCACAGTCGGTAGGACTCCTCTGGACGAGTGATCAGCCCGTCGCAGAGACCTCTACCTGACAATACACAACACTCGCAACAAACATCCATGCCCCCGGTGGGATTCGAACCCACGATCTCAGCAGGCGAACGGCCGCAGACCTACACCTTAGACCGTGCGACCACTGGGACCGGCATTATGTACAGATGTGTTGGCTAATTGTTTCAGTAGCTTCGTGATTGCTGACTTTAGTTGAGCTTCTCGATATGTTTGAACGTTTTAATCATTGTTTCACGTTCGTCCGTATTCTCTTGTTCTACATACATCCGTCCTCTTCCTGTTCTGTTCATCTGGCATCAATATAAAGAAATCTAGCCTCATTGTCCTGCGAAAAGCCAGACCGAATGTTCCTTTAATTCTGTACGTAACCGTTTAAAATCATTTCAAATTGATACTGTCATTTCGGTTGACAATTTTTACCTCGTATATAAATTATTGTGACTTTGCTCGTGAGTGGTACTGCGTCGGAAGGACTGCGACCCGAATACCGTAGCCAGAACTCTACACAGTCGCGGGCACAGCAATTGAAGCTTGAGGTAAAACACAGCGTTGCCAGCTAAGGGAACTGGGCAGCAAGACTCAAGCTGTGCTACCAAAAAACAGTGGCGACGTTGCATGTCCCACATTGTCTGATTCTTTGCGCCGCCTGTACTTTTCTTACGGAAATGTCGCTATTGTGTAACGTGACATGAATTTGAGTGACTTTATGTTACTACTCCTTACGTTGCTGTTCCCATGTTCTGTTCTTTATTATTTCTTGTTGCCAGTCTTTGCGAGATAAGCTTTGGATGCTATACTTTGTAGATCTGGCAACAGCGGGCAGTCAGCCCAAGCGTCATTTGCAATGACTGTGCCTGTAAATAAATATAATAATTTAAACATCATTTATTAGTATTGACCAATATTCAGTTGTAATGGAGCAGGCCGAAGTGTTCGGATAAGGTGGAAGTTCTATAGTAACATGAATCATACAGATCGATGTTGTGTGGGTTGAAGATGGACGGAACGTTCTCAGAATCTTGTCCATTGGCTGGTTCTGCAGTTGGCGAAGTTAATCTTTGCATTGTTGCCAGAGTTATATGTTTGTGATAGGCATAATGTGAGGCATAGCGTGTACAGTTTTGCGGCACCTAACGCATTGCGGTAAAAAAAACTAGCCGACGTTTCGGAAGAAATTAACTGTTTCTTTTTTTACAGCTTGCTCATCAGTTAAAATTTGAACCTTTCGTTATGGTGTAGATCTGTTACGGCTTACTTGCCGCCGGTTGGTTTGTGTTATTAAAAGCGAATTTCTAGTGAACAGAGTGAAATGAAAGATTAATGGTTTTACAAATACTCGTTTCAATTGTCGGGGTCTTCAGCGGTAGAGCTTGTTCAACACGAAAGTTCCAAGCTGCTGTAGAGGGTTTCATCACCACATTTTTCGACCCCCATAGAAGCCCGTAATTAGACTTCCATTGAGCCATTCTGTTTTAATTATTTCGTCGTTTCTAACGGGTCGTATAGTAATTATTTGGGCCCATCGAGATTGATATTGCTGTGCTGCGAAACCTGGTCTGAAAGAGTATGTGTGTGTTCAGAGTCATTGGGCGTGGTTCGGATAAAAATCTGTTACCCACAGCATTCTACATCTGATGGTTAGTTTTGTTATAAGCATTACACTTTTAGCAACTCTGGTTTTTATATAATCAGTCTGTTTCTAATAACCGTGGGTTTGACGTGAGAAGTATACCCTACTAGCGACCATGGTTGCATTTTGAGAATTATATTTTCAACGACTGTGGTTTGGATGTAAGAATTCCACAGGGATTGACTTTGGTGTTGATGTAAACGTCCTAATTCTGGTTAATGTGGTTTTGTTCTAAATGTTCTGAATGTCATGACAGAGATTTTGATACACAAATTATATTCCTGGAAAATGTGGTCTTGGTGTCAACATTCCACTCATAACGACTGTGTTTTTAGTGTAAGCAGTCAACTCCTACCGACTGTGGTTTTGGTGTAAGCATTCTACTCTAGCGAATGTGGTTTTGGTGTAAGCATTCTACTCTAGCGAATGTGGTTTTGGTATAAGCATTCTACTCTAGCGAATGTGGTTTTGGTATAAGCATTCTACTCTAGCGAATGTGGTTTTGGTGTAAGCATTCTACTCTAGCGAATGTGGTTTTGGTGTAAGCATTCTACTCTAGCGAATGTGGTTTTGGTGTAAGCAGTCAACTCCTAGCGACTGTGGTTTTGGTGTAAGCATTCTACTCTAGCGAATGTGGTTTTGATGTAAGCATTCTACTCTAGCTAATGTGGTTTTGGTGTAAGCATTCTACTCTAGCGAATGTGGTTTTGGTGTAAGAATTCTACTCTAGCGAATGTGGTATTGGTGTAAGCATTCTACTCTAGCGAATGTGGTATTGGTGTAAGCATTCTACTCTAGCGAATGTGGTTTTGGTGTAAGCATTCTACTCTAGCGAATGTGGTATTGGTGTAAGCATTCTACTCTAGCGAATGTGGTTTTGGTGTAAGCATTCTACTCTAGCAAATGTGGTTTTGGTGTAAGCATTCTACTCTAGCGAATGTGGTTTTGGTGTAAACATTCTGCTCCTAGCGACTGTGGTTTTGGTGTAAACATTCTGCTCCTAGCGACTGTGGTTTTGGTGTAAGCATTCTACTCTAACGAATGTGGTTTTGGTGTAAGCATTGTACTGCTAGCGACTGTGGTTTTGGTGTAAGCATTCTACTCTAACGAATGTGGTTTTGGT
>Ga0131853_10026074_pt1 | contig 10519 bp, 5 predicted proteins | sample TergutLab28metaG_FD_92764 | JGI IMG/M metagenome (GOLD analysis project Ga0131853, IMG submission 92764) | Labiotermes labralis P1 segment gut microbial communities from Petit-Saut dam, French Guiana - Lab288 P1 (version 2) (version 2) | ecosystem: Host-associated > Arthropoda: Insects >... | reverse complement strand
GGGATCCACATAACAATCACAATTTGCGCTCTACTGTACAATATTATTACACTTTTATCAAAGCTAGCTTAACAACGGTCTTGTTAGAGCAAAACACGTGGCCATTACTGAACATAAAACGTTGTTCTGTTTGATGGTACTGTAACAATTTGTGTTTAGGTATATCTGTAATTTTCCTTCACTTCCCCCTTAACATCATCATTTCACCATTACTTCACACTCATCCATTGCCACTCCATTCGATATGTAGTCATGCTTAACGAGGCAGCACATCCTTGCTTTTGATAAGCACTTCACATCTGACCGCCATCTTTGCCGGTTACACAGCAAGAAAGTTAAACTTTCAACAAGCACAGCTGTAAAATATAGTGTTATTGTGTGGCTGAGTGAGTTCAGTAAATGTACAGTGTATTTTCTTTGTTCTTCACCAGGGTATGAAGGCAATTTTGATAAATATGACGGAAGCTATAGCACCAGTTTTGGAGTGCCATATGACTATGATAGTGTAATGCATTATGGTCCTTATGCATTCTCAAGGAATGACCAGAAAACAATTGAGTCAAATGTAAGCCAAACTGTTGTATTTATTTTTGGCGTTAACTTGTTGGTTCTCAGGCAGCATTCGTGGTTCTTTCTTAAAGCCATAAGATTAATAAAAATACAAAATAATAAACAAAGACAAGAAGTCAGGCAACAGCCCCTCAGTGCAGAGGTCTGAGGTTCACTCCCAGATCAGTGCCCCTAATAATAATAGTCATTGAGTGGCAGTGGAAAAAATTTGTGTCAGTACTTCAGTTATCTGTTGCTAGTATCAGTCTACCGATGCACAACACTCATTTACTTATCTGTCACCAACAACAAATAATCTCAGAAACTGACAGCGACATCAAATTACACAACTCAATAAAATGAATTTATTTGTTTGTTTCTAGTGCCTGCAGCTACAGTCTGTGTTAGTCTTCCTTCCCTTCATATAACTTGTCATAAGAAATCATTTCTGACGTATGACCACACACAGGGAAGAATTTGGTACCCTTGATTTTAGGTGGTGGGGTGCAGGACAGGGAGGACCTAGAGCTTGGGAAGGATTTGGTGGGGTGTGATGTGGTGGTGATGGTGGTGCAATATGTGCCGTATTTATGACTTGATATATAAAAGCCAAGATGTCAGATAATTGTAACACAAGCTATTGTAAATGTTCTTTATCAGGATTAAGCTCACATTCCATGGAAACACTTATTCATTTATAGCTCAGTATCCGTTAAAAATGGTGGATGACGGTTTCAAGAACTGTTGCACCTTCCCCCTGTCACTTTCTGCTGGTGGCCAGCTCTAAATAAAGCCGTGTCTCCCTGTTATCTCAGTACAATCTTCGTACAGTCACCTTCAGAACACCGTGTACAGGAGATACACAAAACTGTTGATGGCAAAACTAAAGGCTTCAAAATAAAAATATATTTATTCACAATTTGTAGACAGTGGACCAGAGGTGAAGTAATGAGCTATTTTTGTTACATTTGAGGGTGAATGGGAATTATGGAAGTGAACATTTGTGACGTTTTTAACTAATTTTGGGATTCAAAAATAGTTCCGCATTACTGCAACACTCCTCCCCACAAACACGCCCACACACTGATCCTCTGCACATCTGCTCCAGTACTGACATTTACACTTCCAGCACAGACCATCACACCCCCCTTCAGATAACCAACAATTCTCTCAACGACTAAAACCCAAAATAGCAATCAGAGCTCTGAGGTGGTTGAAATAGGCCACAGCAAACTACAGAATAATACAACAGGACACAGAAAGTAGGAAACATTCACAGAATTTTGTAACAAGGAAACGGTGAAAATGACCATATTAGGTAATAATCCCCTCAAAATCTGGCAGTTACATATATGGTCAAGAAATTCCTTGTATTTACGGGTATTAAATATCCACTATCACAATCACAAACCATTGTCATTAGTTTTGAAGCCAAATCAAGTTAAGATCTATCTTAATACTCTAATAACAAACATGATATGCCTGCGAACTGACACGTTCCTTTGAGACTTTTTCTGATTAAATTTTGTACGCATCTCTGATCTCAGTCGTCTGTGAATTATAAATGTAAGCAAAGACAGTAACCTGGTTGTAGATATTGAAGGCAGACTGTGGAAATTTATTATTTTGTTTCTTAGTATAATTTGTGAGTAAACCATTGACATTCGTCTTTCCTGCAACATCCGTGATGTTATCAACTTCCATTATACACTACTACCAATATGAGCAATATCTACAGGTCATAAAGTAAAGTGCAAATACTGTCGCAGGATTTGGATGGAATATAAATACTTATTTATATATCTCTTATTTACATCAGTAAACTTTAGTGCCTCCAATGTAATATTTTAATTAAGCAAAATATGTTTCAAACTGTCTGCTTTATCACCACAGACTTAATTAGCTTATAATTCAGGTTCTTATAACATACCTTACAAAAATCCAACAGAAGCCTAAGAAATCCCCTAATGATAAACCAAAGAGTTTGAAGCATGTCAGGCAAATTGTACCAAAGTACAAGAAAAAGACAGCCGTTGTATCAGACAGACAGCAATGCCTGTTAATGCAACAGTACAACAGTTTGTACTGGATAATACAAATGTTTCACATCCTTATCTCAGTATTATTCCTCCTGCAAGTTTTAGCCATTACACACTGCGATCCCACATAAAGCACAGAGTTTGTTTGTGTGTGTCTTGCTATTACATTTGCAGGGAAGTAACACACAAATGAAATATTACTTTCTCATTTAATTTACCTTTGTATGTAGTATGTGAGTCTGTAACTGAAATGTAAATTTCTGTTAATACTGCAGAATCCGAACGCACCCATAAGACAGAAAGTGGGAATCAGCGAGAAAGACATCGAGAAGCTAGCAAAAATGTATGAAAATACATTTTATGCCATACGATCGCAGTTCAAAAACTTAATCACAATCACTCTAAACATCTGCACACACCTTCAATAGCCACACAATCAGTACACCAAGTGTACAGCTGCAACACGTGTCTTCAGCTGCACACAAGTTTCCTTAAACACAACCCCAGTCCATCAACCTAACGATTAACACATTACAAGACCACACACAACTCCACAAGCTACACAACTACCGACCCGCAGGCTCTCAACCTGCACTAAAACAAACAACTCGGCAGCAATCAATACACTGTTACGGACAAAAATATCGACGTTACCTCACGCTAAACTTCAAAATTAATCTAGTATTTTCCAGGTAAGTATGATATGTAACAATGGCCAACTGCAACTGGTTATTTTCTATTGTAGCTGTACGACATAAAACTGACCAATCAGACACAATCAAATTTACGTTCACAGCAGTACAGTTTGTTCACTTGGTTACATCGTGAATGCTCATACTTATCCTGCCATGAAAATTACAACACGGAAAATTTCACACGACAAAAGTACTTCATATTATCCATGCATTAGGCATATATTAGTGAGCCCAATAAAATGAGCCCTTGCATAGTATGAAGTGTTTATTGTACAAATTTTCGGTCACGTCCAATAAATTACAATTTGTCTGTTGCTGAACGGTTTGGCTTCAGAAGGCGACAGTCAACAACTAACGCTACACGTTGGCTTACTTAAATTATTTTAAACGTTTGCATTACTACGAGATATAGTGGAAGTGTTCACTGTGACCGGACTGTTTTTGTTTGTGCAAATCATGAACTGTCGTTAAAACAAACAACAACAATATGCAGTCAAAGGCAGACACTCAGATTGGTTTAAGCCATACTTGTACAGCAGAACACAACGTGTGGATTTGAAGATGTGCTGTGCCTGCAGCATTGGTCTGGGAATTTCATTTTGCAGTGAATTCGTACTCAGGAATATCCACAGTATAAAATATTTTCCACTGCGTGAAAGGACAAATTTTTATCACTGTATTTTCTTTGTACAGATCAATGGCATAATAGTCGACAGTTAAATAAACCACATGACGTCCATGACATGGATATCCACATGTGTCAAGTCTCAACACAGCACAGCCAGTAAACTCGTCACATCACCCAATCCCACATGTAACAAACATACACGCTGCTGCTGAACACTGAACAAATAAAAGCACTAAATGACTGAATAATGGAGACATCATGTACACCTGTGGATAGATATTTATGTGTGGCAACTTGAATGGTAAAGTGAAACAGTGCAAGGTTAAAGAACAGTCAATATATCATCCAACAGATGCAACCTGTGATACACCATTTCTAATATATATATATATATACTGCTACATGTTTCGACACAGAGGTGCTATCCTCTGGGACTCATCATAGCAAAGATATATAATTAATATAACAATATATTCTTATGCGTATTGGACCGTGCATCATCTTGATACTTGAATAAAGATAGACCAACTTGATGTCATTTATTTTATTACAACACCATCATGCCTCAAGCCAGGTATGTACAAGCTCATTCATATAGACACCAGTACATATGCATAAAACCCAACCAAAACACACCACCCGCTAGAATATTCAAGAGCCACAGGACACCACACGCTTGCAGGAACACACTCACCCAGAGCCACACACGACACATAATATAGGTATAACACTTTCCACTAGATAAATAAATTAACGCACAAACCTCTATCATTACAGCACAATACAACCTATGCAATAACACACCAAGTAGTCGCAGCTCCTGAAGATGGATGTATTAACATCCGAAATATGTTGAGCAGTAAATTGACATAATAAATTAAGTGATATCAAGTTGGTCTACCTTTATTCAAATAACAATATATTTTCCATACGTCAAGTGTTTATTTTCGTGTCACTGTAATACAAAACCCAACATCAATCTTCACAGGGCCGTGCGGTGGTGATGTGCCCTGAGGGTCCTTGGAAAATTTTCAAGTGGGCCAATTCTGTTCGAATTCAATAAGCTTGAGGTGCAACCACCCTCAAACGGAAAAGATTCCTAAGAAAATTCCATTTGATTACATTGCGGCAAGTGCATACCGCTGACATTCCGTCTCCTATCTGAGCACTTATGACTTGTTAGGGAAACCTTTACCCTTAAATTTGTCAAGACACACGCACTGAGCAATAAAGATATAAACCGCAAGTAGGTGCGAGGTCCAATCATTCAGTTCATAAGACACACCACGGAACGAAAAGTCGACACAATAGCAATAATCCAGAAAGTGACATATCATAAATCAACTCCACAGTTATCATAAAATATCACTAAGTATCGTGGGACATACAGATTAGTGAACGTTACGCCGACCCATATCAACTGCACTCAACACGTCGGCCATTCAAACGATAGCACATCTGATGTCAAGATGTTACTCCGCGTTGTGATTCTGTTTTTTTTTGTTCCCTGCGGCACAGCAAGGGTGATCGGTAAGTCTCTGCACACTATTCACTCGTACACTCGGTCGGTAAACGATATGTAACAGATGCTGACACGAAGCAAGCTGTCACACTCTCGCCAAAAACACTTGATTTGTTCTCCACCTTGGCGGTGTGGTGGGACAAATTCTTAAATTGCAATGGCCATTATGTGGTTGTCTGACCTGTACCACCTGCTAAACACATCTCATGTAGGCCTACACATATCAGTTAGAATGAGGTTGTCGGCTGCAAACAGTTTGTTCACTCAGTTTATAATTCCCTCATGTGCTTCAGTAAAACTCATCACCGAACTCCATCCCACAAAATCCATTAAAAGCCAGTAAAATGCTGTTCCATAAGGACTGCAGCAGAATTGTTACAACTGCTACATCCGGTCGCTACACACAGTGAGTTACCGTAAGTTTTGTTGCAGATGTCAGGGCCAAGCAGAGTGCGTGGGAGCTGAGTGGCAAGTTCGAAGGAGACATCATGCTGACTGACGAACAACTGAGGATCGGATTCACCCACCCTGCAATTCGCTGGCCGAGCGGAGAAGTGCCGTTTGTCATAGACAGTGTGTTCAGTGAGTATTGCAGCACCAATGTACAAAGTGCTACGCGGGGCTTAGATGGAAATATCAATTTATTATGAATACCGCTCTAGCTCCAGTACACACTGGATTTGGATTGGACGAAATAATGGTGATAATTACATCTGTTTACCCCTTAAAATTCATGCACCCTTATACACACTCACAAATCAAGCCAGCCATATAAACAAACCCACGATCGTCAGATCTATATAAGGTCTAATTGCTAGATATTATTAAACACGGTAAAGAGGAGTACGTTTTTGTTGAATGTGGGTAATTTAACCAGTCGAGCTCCTCAAGGAAACTTCCTGTCACTCAACTTTACTGTAAAACAGCGCAACCACCATACTACACACAATGAAGTGTTAACTCGGTCACAAGGAAGTACAGAATCTTGTATCGCTGTCTGCAGCAGCGCGGCTGTTACAGAATGGCCGGCAGATGGAGGCTTCCTATGTGACAGAGCAGCAGTGTGAGGGACAGGATAAAAGGGACAAGCTAAAAAAAATCGCGGTTATTCCACCGTTAACTTTAGTTTGAACACTCTCGTTTCGAATCCCAGAAAGCCTTCCAACGAAATGTGTCCCACCTCCCAATACGACCTTCTAACTCGCAGCTAAACGACCTTAGCATGCTCGCATTGGAGAATTAACCGCGAAGGGAAATCTTTAGCTTAAGCACAATGTCTTTTAAAAATATTTTTGGAAGTCTGTTACTGAGCCCACCGATGCGGTCAAGGCAGGAATGGCTTCAGATCGAGGGACGTCGTCTTGCGCTTTGGAGCAAGTGTCCTCCCTCAAATCTTTTGTTGGTTGGTTGCTGTGGAGCTGCATTTTTAGTTCAAGAGGCGAAATTTATGGTTCAGGAAGGAAGTGAGGTGAGTACATGCTAATGGATCGTACATCTTCAAAAAACAGGTCGAAAATTTAACAAAAATGATTGGCAAGAACCACGCTATCAAGTGCTCTTTGTATTGAAAAGGGCAGCTTCTCCGCCCAGCACTGCAGACTCACACAACGGAGCCCTGAACTCTCATAGCAGGTTAACAATGAGGTAAACACCGCCACTCCTTATATAGGGTAAGAGACCCAAATATTCCAAAATGACGTCTGATCAGGAAGCACCTGGACTGATGCTGTGGAACCAAAACACACAAATCACCTTCATTACGTACTGATCCCTTCTGAACCAGAACACTTCACTTGGATAAGATTATTCCAGAGGCTCTTGCGCTGCTGGGAGCACCTACCGTTGTCCGCTTGCTGTACATGCAGAAGTTAGTGTGTGGAGTTAATTTGGGTCGTTCCTCATCGTGAGAAGCTTTAATTCTAAGGGCGTTCTTAGGGCAGGAAACAGGAAAAACTCGAATAGAGCCGTGTGAGGACAGATTTTCGTCTGATCCTCCTGTGGATCATGGTGTTCGGCTAACATCGGCTGCACATAATAGGGCAATACAGGTGCGCGATTGTCACCTGCCACGCAAAAGAACGCAATTTCTTCTTCATTCTTGCGAACTGCATAACGCAGATGTTTCACTGTTCCTAAATGAAATTCTGGATCATAGTACGACCTTGGGAGCGCTGTGACAGCGGATGGCACCTTCGGAACACAGTCCGGGAACTTTCTGAACAGGACTCCTCTTTCCCTAAATACAAAGTGGCAATTTCCATGTATTGCTGGTGCATCACATTCTGTTCTGAACTGACAGAGCCCCGTTTCCTGCGCAGATAGTGTGCAGAGGGACAGAATCCTGCAGGCTATTCGCGACTTCCACCAGTGGACGCCCATTGTTTTCACGCAATACAACCCACTGAAAGACAGCGACTACATCCACATAACGGGAGAGAATACTGGCTGTTGGTCCTTCGTTGGACGTCAAGGAGGGGTGAGTAACAGAGTACAGGGCGTTGCTAAGAAAAGCCCAGCAGTGCGAACTGCACCGCTGTGGTTTTCAGCTTAAACCCACAACACAGAAATACATAACGGTTACTTTCATATTCTACACCCCTCCCCACCTTGTGAGAAAATCAGAAGCATCGTGTCCGATTTGGAGTAACTAACTTAGGAACCGGCTGTAATTTCACCAAAAACCAAGCGAGGTACGACGAAAGCTGGTCTATGTAATATATATTTGCGTACTCAAAATCCTATTTGGTGTAGGCAGTTGATTACTGGACTGTGCAACAATAAGTTTCTGTTACACCGCCGGTTGTACCGCGGTTAAAGTGGCTACGGAATACGCATTTATTTACGTATTTGTCGGTCCAAAGGCACGTCATACATTCTTCTTCAACACTTCGCTGTCCCTCTATAATATCAGTGCGGTGCATTATATTACTTGCAAAACACTCTGGCTTTCTCCGTCCTCCATTACCTTCTTGTCAGTAATCCGCTTTCAGCCGGCGGTCTGACCCAACAAATACGATCTTCCCAAAATTACGCTCCCACTAGTAAGCTGACCGTCACCCTGCACATTTTGGCAAAGATGGTTTTCACAAATGACAGGAACGACTGGCATGTTCTATTGACTTCACCAGGCCTGACTGCTTGTTGTAGCTTTAGCACTGATACAAGCCACGATCTGGCTTCTTGTAGAAACAAAATGGCCCTCTTGCCTGGCCACAGTTAATCACAAATTTTCAATCACTCACAGCGCCAGCCCCTCAACCTCCAGCGCAACGGATGCTTACGACACGGAATAATTATACATGAGTTCCTGCATGCACTGGGATTTTTTCACATGCACAGTGCAACAGACCGAGACAACTATGTGACAGTCAACTGGCATAACATCCAAGAGGGTAATATCTGTGTTTGCACACATAACAAACATAATAAATATGCACCAGTTCCTTGTGCACACATAACACACAAAGATATCACATCCACTGCACAAGACTCTCACTAATATATACAGCAGCAATGGCTGTTCAAGCAAAGTGCTGGTATTGCAGAAAAGATTTTGGACACAATTTGGACTCGCATTCCCAATGATTTGCATTTAATCAACAGACTATTATTTATTTAAGATTAATTCCACTACCAAACCAGTAAACACCCCGCACACATCTAAATAATTTCCATGCTGGTATGTGCTTGTAACAATACCGATAACACCTATTCTGGGCACATCACATTACACAACACATTATATATCAAGTACACAATACATTCACTTATAAGGCAGCAACCTAAACATATATAACATTTACACAATATGTATCAAGACATTTGTGTCGACATATTTACTGCATATCTATAAACTCTATAAATGTCACAGTGTAGGATTTTCAATGATTTCACAGCACTTGGCCAACACTGAAGAGCAAATAATTTTTACACGCACAAAAATATTACATTAAAAATGTTCCTACCTACATTTGACCTTTTTACACACAATTAGTGAACAATCACCGGCCGAGATATTACACATCGAACGATTTTTATACAGTTTTATGTAAGCATGGCAAGTCATGTGCGATCCACATAACAAGCACAATTTGCACTGTACTGTACAATATTATTAAAATCCTTTTTAAAAGGCGGCTTAACGACGGTCTTGTTAGACCAAAACACGTGGCCATTACTGAACACAAAACGTTGTTCTGTTTGACGTTACTGTAACAATTTATGTTTAGGTATATCCGTAATGTTCCTTCACTTCCCCCTTAACATCATCACTTCAAAATTACTTCACACTCATCCACTGCCACTCCATTCGATATGTCGTCAGGCATAACCAGGCAGCACATCCTTGCTTTTGCTAAGCAACTAACATCTGTTGGCCATCTTTTCAGGTTACACGGCAAGAAATTTAAACTTTCAACAAACACAGCGGTAAAAAGAGTAAATTGTGTGGCTGAGTGAATACTGCAAATATAGAGTGTAACTTCTCTTTTCTTCATCAGGTACAGAACGCAATTTCCATATACCTCCAGCACACATAATCTCCAGTTTTGGAGTGCCATATGACTATTGTAGTGTACTGCACTATGGTCCTTATGCATTCTCAAGGAATGGACGGAGAACAATTGAGCCAAAGGTAAGAGACATATTTTTTTTTGTTATCAACTTACGGGTTCTCAGGCAGGATTTGTGGTCTATTATTACAGACATGAGATTAATCAAAACACAAAATAATATAGAAGGACAGGTAGTCAGGCAACCGCATGTCAATGCCTGAGTTCATTCCCAGTTCAGTCTGTGTCCTGTATACTGTGGTTGAGTGGCAGTGAAACAGATTTTTCTCATTACTTCAGTTATCTGTTGCCAGTATCACTCTACCGATGCACCACAGTAATTTACTTATCTGTCACCAACACCAAACATTATAAGAAACTGAGAGCGCCATTGAAATACACAACTCAATAAAATTAATTAATCGGTTTGTTTCTAGTGCCTGCAGCTACAGTCTGTGTTAATCTTTCTTCCCTCCACATATGTGGTCATAAGAACCAATTTCTGAGGTGGGAGCACTCATAGGGTAGAATTTGGT
>Ga0131853_10026073_pt1 | contig 10519 bp, 8 predicted proteins | sample TergutLab28metaG_FD_92764 | JGI IMG/M metagenome (GOLD analysis project Ga0131853, IMG submission 92764) | Labiotermes labralis P1 segment gut microbial communities from Petit-Saut dam, French Guiana - Lab288 P1 (version 2) (version 2) | ecosystem: Host-associated > Arthropoda: Insects >... | reverse complement strand
CCCCCGGAGCAGCTCACCTGTTTCCCCGCGCCCGTCTAGAGGTAAACAGCCCTAAGTGCTCCGAGGGGGGGGGGGGGCACTCCAGACAGGAGCCCCACTTGGCAGACATATTGCCCACCTGCATTATCAGTGCGTGCAGGTGCTTTGTACAGCTGGATTAGGCGTCGACCTATTAGCATTGTTCCCTGTATCACTGTCTTATAGTATGATCCACGGGCCGCTTCCGGTCCGCAACCATTTTTTTTGTTACCGGCCCACTGTAGCCGACTAATTAACGAACGTACTGCGTTAGTAACTCGTTTATTGTATTACTGACTACTGGCGTTAACGTAGCGGTGTGGTGGCTAACACTGCAACTTCATATTCAGAAGGTCGTGTGTTCAACTATTGCCCCAGAGACTGGCTAGCCTGACCGAAAATTTCCACAATTTTCCTCTCTCTCCAAGTATTTTTAAATTCATTAATAATCCTGTTATTCGAAACTGTATTCATGAGTGAGTGAGTGAGTAGGTGGGTTTTAACCCTTATCCGTCTAACGTGGAGAATATGGTGAGCTCCTAATGATGCCAGCAAATGGCAGATGGGATTTAACTCGGCGTTTAAAGGGTTAAGGCGGATCAGCGTTTGTGGCTATATATTGTTAGGAATTGAAAGTACATTTAAATGAATCAGTTCCCAGGACTCCTTGAACGTGTATTCATACTTGTATGTCTAAATTTTTGGCATACATCAAATTCCTTCCCATCCAGAGTTTTTAAATTTATTATTGCCTAGTGTATAACTCTTGTCCTACATGCATTAATAACCCCTGTTTACAATTACCGGAGGTAAATATAAGGTTGTGCCGCACTTAAGTACCACGCCATGAAGGCGTATGGGCGGAAGAAGTGTAGCTCCATTTATTCTCATCCCTAGCACTAGGTGGTGATGAGTGGTTGGCGTCACTCCCCGCCCACTTTATCGCCAGAGAAGAGACTCCGGTTATCCATTGGACAGGAGTGTGGGTAAACCCCACAGATTGTCTGGACGCAGTGGTGAAGAGGAACATCACTTACCATTGCCGGGAATCGAACCCTGGCCGTTAGCCCATATCCAGTCGCTATACCTAGCTTTCACATGTACTGACTTCGTGAAAAGTGAGAATTCGTCAAACCGCCCTTTCTCATTGTCTTCAGTTCTCTTGTAATGTCCCTTGTACGGGCCAGAAACAGTTGCAGTGGGCAGATCGGATCTGGCCGAGGCCCGTGGCGGCCTCACCAGGGCATATTTGAAACGTGTTCTCGCAGTTATCACCAGCGAAGTAGGCCGTCCGTCCTGGCTGTTGGTGAAAGAGTCGCCCAGTTTGAGATACGCGCGTTATAAATGCGCGTGTGCGGAGAAAGTCCAAGAGACGTTTTGTTTGATCAGTCCACCTGATACGTTAACCCCAGGCCCGTCTTAACTTTTTAAAGCATGCTCGTACTGCGTACCTTTATTTCTATTGACGTGGCTAATGAAGCCTTCAGTAGGCGGTTCGACGAGCATTCGACTGTGTGCTTGTAAATGCATATGCACGTGCATTCGCCTATATGTCCTTGGGAAATTGACAGTGCACTTTCCTTGGGTGCGATGTCTCGCTTCCAGGTGTCGGCTTGCAGATTGACAAGCCCCTAAGCTTTTCTTTGTGACTTTGTTAGTCCCTGCAGGCAAATTTCGGTATGGTTCCTCGAATTACACCACGGCCGCGCCCTTCCACATTCTTTCAAATACGAAGGTTGCTCAGATTTAATGCCTCCCTTTTTTTTAATTCCAGAATAGAGATAGCAATGTGAAAATTGATGTTTGTTGCGCACATGTAAGTACACGGTCGTCCGACAGATAGCGCCGTTGTAGTAGTCTATGAAAATGACGTTTGTGTCTGACACACGTTACAAACAACGAGCTGTAATTGAATTCTTAGGTGCGGAGAAAGAAAGTGAGGCGAACAATCACAAACGGTTGTGTGCTGTGTATGGAAGTTTTGCAGTCGATAGGAGCACCGTTGGACGCTGGGTTCAGAGAGTTAGGGGTTCAGGAAGTGGAGAAAGTGTTCCTTAAGGATGCTCTGATCTGGTTCACTGACTGCTCTAGGGCTAACTCGGGAACAGGGTCTGGCATTTTTGGCCTGAGGCCAAATAGAAGTTTCAGCTTCCCATTGGGTAAATTTGCCACAGTTTTTCAAATTGAAATATATGCCATTTTACAATGTGCATGTGAAAATATAAGAAGGGCCTATAAGAATAAGCGAATTCTTATTTTCTCTGACAGCCAGGCTGCACTTAAGGCACTTAGTGGCCCGAAAGTGACCTCTGGCCTGGTTGCAGAGTGCCTGGATGCTCTCTCAGCGTTGGCTAGCCTGAAAAAGGTTACCCTTACCTGGGTACCGGGACATTTCTGGAAATGAGGAAGCTGATAATCTTGCTAGACAAGCGTCAGCTACGCCGCTACTCGGTCCAGAGCCGGCTCTTGGAATACCTAAGTGTTCGGTAAGAGAAGCAATTAAGAACTGGACTGCGGTGCAACATCTTCGAGCCTGGATAGACCTGCCAGGCCTCAGACATGGCAAACTATTTATAGGTAGACCATGTAAGAAAACAGCTGACGACCTACTGAATTTAAGTAGACATCAACTAAAAATGGTAATTGCGATTTATACAGGGCATGCTTCTGTAAGGGGGCACCTGTATACTATGGACCTGTTTGACGGGGATCAAATCTGCAGGTTTTGCGGAATGGAGACTGAAACAGTGCAGCACATTATTTGTTATTGCGAGGCGATAGCTCGACAACGTTATAATGTCTTTGGGAGGCCGACTGTAGAACCAAAAGATATAAGCACAGCCTCAGTAAGGGACCTTTGCTTCTTCATACGAGGCGCAGGGTTATTGAGGCTGTGCTGAACGAAATATTAGGGCTGCACAATAAGCCTAAGGCAGCGGTGCATTCGGTGCATAGGCTGACGGGCCCTAAGAAGAGGAAGAAGAAGAAGAAGAAGAAGAAGAAGAAGAAGAAGAAGTGGAGAAACGGAGCTGCATGATCGACCGCGGTCTGGCCGTCCTACCGCAGCCACCCGCCCAGACATGTTGTAGCGCGCCGATGACATTATTCATGCGGATCGGCGCATCACAAGTCGGCAATTGGCCGTACAGCTGTCAATCAGCAATGAAAGTGCAATGGCAATTATTGACGTTATGGGATATTCGAAGGTGTGCGCAAGATGGGTTCCTCGAAGTCTCACAGACGTCAAAGGAAAGCCATCTATTCTGAATTGTTGGAGCGTTTTGATGTTGAGGGGGAGGCCTTTTTGTCCCGGATCGTCACAGGTGACGAAACCTGGGCGCACCATTATGAGCCGGAGACGAAATGGCAGTCATTGGAGTGGCATCATCCGCAATCACCAAGAAGAAGTTCAGGACAATTTCCACCGGAAAGGTCATGATCGCCGTCTTTTGGGACATCGATGGAGTGATTCTGGTGGATGTGATGACCAGAGGTGAGACAATCAATTCGGACGCGTACATCGGAACCCTCCAAAAACTGAAACAGCGTTACCGGCGAGTGCGGCCTAACAGGAATCCAGGAGACATGTTGATTCAGCACGACAATGCCCGCCCTCACACAAGTCTATGAACCCAGGAGGCAATCGCCAAATTTGGTTGGACTGTCCTCCCCCATTCCCCCTATAGTCCTGATATGGCGCCGTCAGATTTTCATCTTTTGGGGCCACTGAAGGATGCACTGCATGGGACAAGGTTTGAAGATGACGAGAGCGTGATTCGTGCAGTGAGGACATGGCTACGTGAACAGGAAACGAGCTGGTACAGGGAAGGCATGCATGCATGTTTCGCGCTGGCATAAGGCCGTAGACGTAGATGGAGATTATGTGGAAAAATAACATGTGTAAAGGAAACGACGGGTTATACTGTGCTTGAATTTTCATACATTCTGAATAAACAGTTTCCGAAAAAAAAGTGGGGCATTTCTTTCTGAGCAACCCTCTTATCATTCATTATGCCATCGGTCGAGGGTGTACAGCCTAAGCTGATGACAGCGCCGATAAACAAATGCCATCATTATTTGGATTTTCATTGTTAAGAAATTTAAATATGCAGGTTTCTTCTTTGGTTGTTACAGTTACCTGTAACCGAACCGTGTGTTCACACGCAGGAGTGGGATGTCTGTGCATTGGATAAACGGTCTTGCCTATTAGCCGGCGGTGTTTGTCGTTATAAATGTTTCGTTTCATGTCAGTGGGACAAATTGTGCGTTACATGAAAATGTAAAAGATTGAAATATTTATTAACATTTACGTGTCAGTATTATCGATGCCAGTACCAGCCATGTAACTTGCTCATGGCTCATAGTCGTTTCATGAGAAGCTTATAGTTTCTCAGCCAATCGAGAAGTTCGCCGTATTTAATCGAACCAGAAGGTTTGTTACTGTGGTTATAACAGCTTGGCACTAGTCCCTGTTGTTAGTCCTGTGAATGCAGTCCACATCCTATAATTCTGTTTCTGTAAGGTAAGTTTTAATATTAACCCATTGACATCTTTGTCTTCCCAACAGTCTCTTACCGCCATGCCGCACGTCACAAGTGTGTGCATTTCCTGTCCAGTGCATGTAACATGCCCCAGTCTTCTCAGCCTTCTTAGCGTGCGAATTTGGAGTGTACTGTAAGGTGCAGAAACTGCTGTACTCACACATACCTAGTTCATGTAACTTGAACTTGTATGTGATGTCATGTTTGGGTGATGAACATAGATTGAGGTTGTTCGAGAACAAGGTGTCGAGGAGATCATGTGAGCCAAAAAGGAGAAAGTAATAGGAGGCTAGAAAAGAAAATTGCTTTAAGACTATCTTACTATTGTAATACATAGTCTTTCACAAACATATGTTTGGTGTTTTGCTCCAAGAGGTGAGATAGGCTTGGCGTGTAGTGTTAGTGAGAAAGAATATAAGAGCATTATACAAACGTTTGGCTGGAGAAGTTGAAACATAGAGACCTCTCGCACGAATCAATCGTAGGTGTGAGGATAAAGCTAAAATTGCTTTGAAGTACATGTGATGGGAAGGTGGGGACGGGTTCATTTTTTACTCTCCTTCTTGAAGACAGAAATAACGTATTCCTCCGAAGTTTCATTTTCACGAACACGGGAGACGTTCTGAGTAAAGTCCTAGCCTCTGTGCACCCAAATAGCTATGCTTTCGACCCCATGTGGGACGAATGACCAATGACCGCCCTTAGCTCTTCTTAGCGGAAGCGAACCAAGCTTTTCGGATAGGATTCCCGCTGACGACTGCTTTCCAACTGTGATTCTGTAGTACATGGATTTGTACTGCAGCTGCGGCGCTCTCTCTGAAATGCAAATTAAGCAACTTTCCACGCAGTTCAGGCCCGCTAATAAAATTCGTTGCATTTAGAAAGCGGTACCCCAGAAGAGGCATGTTTAGACGGACATCCGCCTGTCGGTTGGTGAGAGAGAACCCAGTCCTCTAGGCATATTTTTCCAAATAAGCTTAAATAGGCCCTACCATACCTCAGGCCATTTGTAGCTATCTTCTCACCTCGCAGTCACGGTTTCACTCCCAGGGATGTCGATGTGGGACATACCGGTTAGGAAAGGAGCACCGGGACAGATCGCTCTCTTAGTACGTACTTCGGTTTTCCCGTATCCGCCATCATTCTGTCACCTGTCATCCGTTACGGGCCTCAGTTTCGGAGAGACAGCCGTACCCCACCCCGGAAGAGTAAAAAACGAGCCACGTAATGTATGTATAACGTAACATTGAGGCGCGTTCGCGTAACCATTGTGGCCATGGAAAAGCAATAATTGTTACATATTCTGAGTGTGTGTCTGTGGCCGCGTGAAATGCGCATGTGGTATGTTTATATTGTCATCTGTTGCCTGTCCGACTGTGCCATATTTTTCACTTTATCTAATAAACGGCACGATTTTCGAAAACAAAAATGTCGAACACAAAATGTGTGTTTTGACGTTCTCTGCATCTTTTGCCTGAAACATTTCTCATTCTAAGCATTCAGCACGATACTGTCATAAATGTAAGTAGATCTTCATGTAAAGTAGCGTTATTCTTGTCAGATTTAATGAAACTTGAATTTTCTTGACAGGGTTTCGAAATACACTCAAATATAAAATTTTATGAAAACCCGTCCAGTGGTAGCCGAGTTCATTGTGGACGGACGGACAGACAGATCGTTTTTTTTTTCAGTTTTGCGAGTACGTGTAATAAAATAGTCAGGTGTGAAACTGTGAGCCGCTTTATCATCCTCGAATTAATAATAATAATAATACGTTACGAAATGTGTAGCGCAATAATTTTATCACTTTCTTTTACGTTTATGTAATTACCACCGAAACTGTAAGACGTTAGGAAAAGAAAAGTGTATTGTATCTAAAGCGTGTGTTGCATTTCTTCTTCTGCATTTCTCCGAATTTTATTTCGCTCTGAAAAGTGAGTTACACTGGAAATGTTGGCAACGTGTGTATAAAAGGTAAAGGTAAAGTTTACCCTATAACAGGCCACGAAGGCCCAGAGGGGAGTAGAGGTATAACTACTCTTTCTTTAACCTCGGCGATAGATGGGGTGGGTTGTCAGCACCACGCCCCGGCCGCTTTACCCCCGGGGAAAGAGACCCGGTACCCATATTATAGAAGGCTGGGTGGGCCCCAGGGCTGGTCTGGACAGGTGCGGAAAATCTCGCCCCCACCGGGATTGGATCCCCGGACCTTCCAGCACGTAGCGGGTCGCTGTACCGACTACGATATGCCGGCCCCCGGCAACGTGTGTAGATCTTCGTAAATTGTGCGTTACGTTTGTCCGATTTTATCTGAAACTGGAATGTGTTGACAAGTGGTGAACTGTTTACGGAATTGTGTAAAGATCTGCAGTGTAAGCAACAAACGAGCCTCTTATTCTAATTCTTTTCAGAAAGCTTTTGTTAACTTTGTGTGTCTAATATCATGAAGGTTCCCATTACATAAAGATTTTGTATTGTATTTTAAGCAATCAAACAAAGGTTTAATAGTAACTGTTATTTCCCACAGGAAATATTACCTCCAGGAAATATGTAGAAAGCCAGTGTTTTCGTAGGGGCAAGGTCTTGGTGCGAGTCTCCTTGAACGATGTCATCACATCTGTGACCGTGCGTGCGTGCGCGGATATGAGCTACCGATACATTCTGGACCATCCACACTCAGTTCGATCGAAAAATCACACACCCATATTTACTTACCGATGGCTCTGATTTAAGCAGTTCAATTAGGTGAACAAAATCGGCATAACTGTGACTTTGCCGGTACGGATCCCATGCAGTTAACATGATTTTACAACACACTTGTGCCAGTCGTCTTTAATCAGTGTTAAGTGCAGACGCGCGCGCTTTTTTTTATAAGTACGACGAATGTTCATTGTTGAACACTACCTGGAACCTGATTCTTATGTAACTTGCAGGAATGAGTTCGGTGTTGTATTTGCTGTGGCTCCGGTGCCAAACAAGCCGCCAGTATGTCGTCTCGTGCACCGTTTGCGTGACGCAGGAAGCGTGTAGGACACAACGCTCTGAGCGACCTTCGGTGTTAAGTGGCAGCAATGTGGACGAAACCCGTCAAACTTCGTTACGCTGTCCAAGAAAGTCAATGAAAAAAGTTCTGTCATTAGAGTAGATTCTTCAGCGGAAGTGTACAGAAGGCTGCATTGATTTTAACACTTCATCCTCCTTATGGCATGCATGGTAAAGGTGAAGGTAAAGTTGCCTCCGTTCACACCATGACGGCGTACAGGGGGAGTATATGCATGGCTACACTCATTCTTAACCTCTGTACTAGATGGAGGTGAGTGGCTAACTTCACACCCCCACTGCTGGCGGGTAGGGGGGGGGGAGGACTGGGTGGACCTCCCCACAGCCGGTCTGGATTTCAGAAAACAGAAAAATACATTTCCCCTGCTCCGAATCGAACCCCGGATCGTCTGGCACGTAGCCTAATCCTAGTTCTGATTACCCTGTCCATGTGATACACAAACGCAAAGGTCTTGGTAGGGAAAGTGAACTTGCATAATGCTAATGGTTTACACACTTTATCCGAAGAGTACAGACATTTTAGACAAAGTTTTCTTGTGAAGTGTGGTTTCACCTCAGTGGGTCATTGATAACCAAAACAACAGAATACGGAGTGCCGTAATTACCATACTATACGTGAAAGACCGTTATATTCTGTAAAAGTCGCAGCTTGATGTGATGTTTTATCGACGGAGAATAACCTATCTCATTTTGTTCAGAAAAACGGTTAAGAGCAGCACTTTACCAAAAACTCATAGTGAATTGGACTTCCTTGTTGGGAGCTGACGAACAAGAATGGTTGTTGCAGTATGTAGCCACGGTGCATCCAGCAGATCCTACAGTGCAGATGTGACGCGAATTCTTCAGTAATCGTGTTATCTGTCGAAACTTGGTCAGGATCGATATCCGGATCCAGTACCACCGGATTTATATCTTTGGGGAGTTGCGGGGAAAAAATGTGTTCCTGAACGGCACGCACGCATTAGAATCGAAACTTCATAGTCAGCAGTGCATATGGAATGAATGAACTATGAATTAAAAGTATATATAGAGATCAAGACCGCCCATTGTGTCGATATGTGTGTCTGTTGGTTGTTACAATTGTAAGTAGGTATGAATATGATCAGAATATGACTTGGTTTTGTGGTTAGGGACAGTAGTCGCCACAAACCCGTGCGTCCGTTGAAGTAAAAAATCCAAAGGATCGGAAGGGTGGGGCGGGTAGCAGATAAGAAGGCATATATACTCGCCAACTTACACGCACTATTTGCGATGGTTAATGCAGCCTTAAGCTTCCATTCTGAGTTCTTTGTCAATTATTTTTTTACTCACATAGTATATATGAGTTCGTTTCCTCGTTCGCAGTCCCCAGACACGCGACCTGCGGGCCGCATAAAAAAAAATGTTTTCTTAGTAGATTGTGTGTTCAACAATATACTTTGTAGGTGTTGAAATGTTGTGTGAACATCGTGTCATTGAGGCTGTCACGCAACTGGACCCTTTATTTAGCGATGCTAATTCAACTGTAGAGTTTACGGATATAACGTAAGACGCTTTGGATGGGGACACCCTGTCTATTTTAAGTCATATTCCAACATTGTCTCGGAAGTGACTGCGAGAAAGCAAACCACAAGAAGTCGTTCGGCAGATCAGGTAACTTGGCAGAGATTTAAACGGAGTACCTCCACAACCGTTACCGCTTACCATCCTGCTGAACCACACGTTTCGTGTCAGTCGTTTAACGGTACGTTTAAATCTTATGCGAATTTTTTAGTTGTGAGGAACACTGTTTTGAAGGTGGTTCCTGCAATTATGTTCGTGTTTTGTAAGGGTATCTTCTGTAGAATATCAACGCTTGCTGATTCTATAATGTTCTGGGAGAAATTTGTTTTACCTCAGAATGCTGTATGAAAACACCTGTACTTTCAGGATAGATAACTGAACAGTGGTTAAAGTAGTCCTTCGAAATTCATTCAAATATATATATGTAGTTGTGATTATGTCAGATTGTTTCTCAGAGTGAAGAATTCTTTATAGTTCGTGTGTGTTTACGTTCGTTTGCCCATGACGTACAGGGTATCCTTGATGGGTCGTTCTGTATAATTTTTCCTGCAAAAACGTACGAAAAATCCGTTGCGTAAGTCTCCCCTGTACGTGAAAACTGCTATCTGCTGGGCTGTTACACAGCGAGTAGTGGTAATTCCTTACCCATATCTCGGGACAACCTATGGGTCCCATCTTCAAGGGTCAAGAAACCCAGACGTAAACATGAACATTTTCTGCACTGAACGTCGTCGTCGTCTCCGTGTTTAGTGTTGAAGACTCCCAGGTTGTTGCGTCGTGCCTGCAGAATCGTAGCGCCTTCTGTTCTTCGCCCCCATTCTGCCGTATCTCACGTAGTACTCGGCTCTTGTATGATATTCATGAGGCTGAATTCTCACAGCTATGTAGTTTTGACGTCATACTTCTCTGGCACTTAACTCCGACTTGACATACACGGAAGAATTTGTGTATTGATGTCTGGTGCTCATCGAACGGTCACAATTGGTGATATAAAAGACAATGAGGAAGGAATACCATCCACTTGATAAGCCTCGAAAACGGAAGTATGTTAATCTACAGCATTGTTAATGTAGTCAAGTTGTGGGCCAAGATAATGTTGAAAGTATATACCTTTACGATCTCGAACAGGATCACTGCTAGCCCGGTTTTGTCGTAAGGCTTGTCTGGTTTCATGTACCAACATCGTTTATTTTGTGTACACATGGGGGGGGGGGGGCCCGGAATGGGCCTGTTCTGGCTTGGGGGGGGGGGGGGGGGGGGGTTTTTGTAGGGGGGTTTTTAAAATCGGGGATAAAAAGGGGGGGGGGAATTTTTTAAAATAGAAAAAAAATTTTTAGCAGGGAAAAAGGGAACACCCT
>Ga0131853_10026072_pt1 | contig 10519 bp, 9 predicted proteins | sample TergutLab28metaG_FD_92764 | JGI IMG/M metagenome (GOLD analysis project Ga0131853, IMG submission 92764) | Labiotermes labralis P1 segment gut microbial communities from Petit-Saut dam, French Guiana - Lab288 P1 (version 2) (version 2) | ecosystem: Host-associated > Arthropoda: Insects >... | reverse complement strand
GACCTAAAGTTACTAAGATGTTTCAATTCACTTCGTTACTTTATTTAATTTATCTTGGAGTTGGTCATTTAAATATCTCCCTAAATATATAGCAAATCATTCCATAATAATTTCTTTACATACTTTATACAATACTTCTAGTTAGTATAACTAAAAATATTGATATATAATTACATATCTTATATAGTACTATACTATAATACTTATAAATCTATCGGGTCATTATGATTCGAACATAACTAATCCTCAACCCAAATGAGGTGCCTAACCAACCCGGCTCTGACCCGTTTTTTAAAAATATTTTTATATTATGTATTATTAGATACACTTATTTTGATTCCTCGACGACTTGAACGTCGAACCTACTCTTATCAAAAGTATACTTTACCTATTAAGTTAAGGAATCCTGTAATAAAATATACATATTAAGTAATTTACGGAAAAGAGATGATTTGAACATCTAAGTGTTTTCACACAATATTTAGCAAATATCTTACCCTACCTATGGAAACTTTTCCTTTAATTAATTCGAGTTAGGTCGGCTTCGATCCGACATCTCCTTTCTCGACAAGAAAATACTTTGCCTATTAAGTTACTAACTCTAAATTAAATTACGGCTAACCGAAATCGAATCGGTACAATTTGTTTGGAAGACAAATGGTCTACCATTAACCTATAGCCGTTTTATTTTTAAATAAAATAAACTTTTATTTAAAGCCCTTAAGATGAATTGAACATCTATCTAAATATTAACAGTATTCCGCTCTACCATTGAGCTATAAAGGCTTTTATTTATATATATATATATATAAATAAACTATAAAATTCTAAATATATCAGAGAATATCCGATTCGAACGGATGTAGTCTTTTGGACCTAATAAGTCTCAAGCTTACCGCTATAAACCACTCAGCCAATTCTCTTATATTAAAATAAATTTATATAAAAAGTTTTTAATAATAATTAAGCTACATATAATAATAAGAAAGCCATCATTAAAGCAAATAATCCTGTTGCTTCTGAGAAAGCGAATCCTAAAATAGCATATGAGAATAATTGTCCTCTTAATGCAGGATTTCTAGCAACACCTAAAATTAATGCACCAAAAACTACACCTATTCCTATTCCAGCTCCGATTAAACCTGTTGTAGCTATACCTGTACCTATAATTCTTGCTGCTTGTATCATATTAAAATTATAATTTCATCCTATCTCAAAATTATTAGTAAGATGCCATAAAACTTATTTAATTATATAATAATTATTCTAGAGTTTATCTTAAAAAATCTTTAGGAAAGAAGAGATTCGAACTCTTAAAAGTTTACAACTATTGAGGTTACAACTCAACCCTTCTTACCAATAAAGGGACTTTCCTTTTATATTAAAATTAATATAAGGTATATACATACCATTAAGTATGTATATATATATATATAGATATAAAGAAAGAAAGAGATTTGAACTCTTAAAAAACATTTAAATTTGTTTTACCTAAAAACATAATCTTTCTTTGGGTCTAGTTAAAATAAAATAAATCCCGTGCAATTTCCACTACACGAACCGTATTTCGACTTAACACTAATTAGAGTCGCACATTCGAAGGTTACTTATATAAATTTTATAATCCTATTCTTATTAATAAAATTAAATAAGACCAAACTTCTTGCACATACTCCTTTCAGCGCCTGACGAGTGGTTAGTACCTATCTGAGAGAAGACTTCACCGTGACGTTCTAATTCACGATTACTAGTAATTCCTTATTCATGTAGTCGAATTTCAGACTACAATCCATATTATCTTAATTTAAGGATTAGCTCATATTCACATATTCGCATCCTTTTGTATAAGCAATTGTGGCACGTCTATAGCCCACAATATTTAGGTCATGACGACTTGTCTTAATCCCTATTATCTTAATCCAATATAACGGAGGAACTACTTTATTTAAAAATAAAGTAAGGGTTTTCGTTAATTAAAGGAGTACCATATCTCACGACATCAACTAAAGACAACCATGCAACGCTTGTAATAGATCTTTATGAACTATTATACAAATTGTGGTAAGGTTTTTCGCGGATCATCGAATTAAACAACATACTTCACTACTGTTTTCAGAAACGGTCTAATGATTTCAGTTCCTGCCCAGGGGCATTACTCTTGAGGTGGAATGCTTACACTTTCATTTATAAACCAAGTATAAACCTGACTTATGGCATTCATCATTTTCTGCAAAGACTACTAGGGTATCTAATCCTATTTGTTACACATTGCCTTCGTCCCTCAACGTCTGTTTTAACATAAGAGCTTGCCTTCGCCTTAATCAGTCCTAAAGATATCAACAAATTTTATCTCTCCATCTAAAATTCTGTACTCTTCATATATAAACACTAGCTAAACTGTACCTTTTCTAAAGGCTGGTTTTGCCGTCTAGGTACCCTTTAAACCTAATAAAGATGAATAACACTAGTCTCCTTTGTATTACCGCGGCTGCTGGCACAAAATTTAGCCAAGACATATAGATAAAAAACTGTCATCATCAATCATTTATCTAGAACTTTATAGGACATAATCCTTCGCAAAATTTTGCGATCATTCCCCCAAGTTGCTGGTTCAGCCGTTAGGCTATTGACCAATATTCCTCACTGCTGTACTATACATATTGGGTTTTTTTCAGACCCAATGTGGTCGATCAACCTCTCAGTTTCGACTACGAGCCTTGGTTAATTATTATTTAATTATTAATATGAACTATTTTTAATAGCTTTATTAACAGTTATACTTTTAGTTATAACTTTTCCTACTCGTGTAAACCCTTGTATCTTAAAGCGAATTATTTTTCTTTCATATCCCTCTTATTAATTTAAGCCTATAATAAGATTCTTTATTTATAAGGAATTTTTTTTTTCCTTACTTTAAGGTAACTTTGGATTTTATATTCACCTGTACACCACTTCTAACATAATTAAATAATTGAGTTAGACGTTCGATTAGCATGTGTCAAGCATTTGGATAGCGTTCATTCAGAGCCATCATCAAACTCATATATAATTTTCTTACATATAATATATTTATTGTATATTATAGTACTATCTACTATTACTTATACAAAATATAAATATTTATGAATATAAATATATATTAACAATTTTTTTTATAAAATATTATATTTTATGCTTTATCATCATAAGAAATAAAATTATTCTTTTTACAAAAAATTTTATAATATTAAAATAACATAATATTAGTTGATATTATTTCAAAAGAATAATTAATACAAGGAACTAAAATTATAAATGCAATAACTATAGGTAATAATACTGTTCAACAGAAAGACATTAATTGATCAAATCTTATTCTAGGGAATGAAGCTCTAACTCAAATAAATACAAATATCATAGCTGAACTTTTAAATCCTAATATAAAAGTATAAAACATACCTTGTAATAAAGGATTGTATATTAAACTATCTAAGTCATTACTATATTTTAGTTTAAACCATAAATCAAAATTTATATATTGAATTAAGTCTATTAACATTGAAATATCTAAAGGAAATAAATATCCACCTAAAAATAATATACTTGTAAGTATACAAATTAAAACTATACTAGCATATTCTGCTAGGAAAAAAAACACAAATATAGCGGCAGAATGTTCTGTCATAAATCCACTAACTAATTCTGATTCAGCTTCAGCTAAATCAAAAGGAGCTCTGTTTGTTTCAGCTACTGCTCCTATAAAAAATATAATGAAAACAGGAAATAAAGGTATTATAAATCAAATTGATCTTTGAGCTTCTATTATAACACTTAAATTCAAACTACCTGTAAGTAATATTACTAATAAAATAGCAGAACTTAATATTAACTCATAACTTATTAATTGTGCAGTACTTCTAAGAGACCCTAAAAAGGCATATTTAGAATTAGCAGATCAACCAGCTAATAGTATACCATAAGTAGCTAATGAAGATACAGCTAATAAATAAAGTATACCTAAATTAAAATCAAATATAGATAATCCAGGAGCTAAAGGTATTACTGCATAACCTAATAATGCAAAAATCAAAGTTATTATAGGACCTAGAAAAAATAATACCAAATTAGATTGTGTAGGAGATACATATTCTTTTAAAAGTAATTTTAAAGCATCAGCAAAAGCTTGTAATAAACCATAAACCCCTACAATATTAGGCCCCAATCTTCTTTGCATACTTGCCATAGTTTTTCTTTCTGCTACTGTAACAAATGCTACAACTAATAAAGCAGGAACTATAACAATTAATACTTCTATTATTGAAAAAATAGAACTTATATAAAGCATTGTATATATATATATTTATCATTATTATTTTTATATTGATTATATAAAATAATAAATTTTAACTAAAAGAAAAAATTTTTTTTATAACTAACAATCTTTTTTTTTTATTTTGCTTTATGAATTGAACATATTTTTTTTTTATTTCTTAAATAAATTTATTTAATAATTATAAACATTATATTATTTTTTTCTTGTACCTAAGTATACCAAAGTATTTTCTATATATGAAGATAAAGGTAATAATACAGCAAAGAAACTGAAATATAAGAATGTACTTATTTGACCTATTTCTATATAAGGTGATTCAACATGTTTAGCTCCTAATATACCTAATAATATAAAATCTGCTATAAATATAAAGAATATTAATTTAGATAAAGGTCTAAATTGCATTCCTCTAGATCTACCTACATCAGTTAAAGGTAATGTTAATAATGCAAGTATAGCTGCTAACATAGCTACAACACCTAATAATTTATTAGGTATAGATCTTAATATTGCATAGAAAGGTAATAAATATCACTCAGGCACTATAGCAGGAGGAGTTTGCATAGGATTAGCCATAATATAATTATCACTATCACCTAAGAAATTTGGCATAAAGAACACAAAAATAGATAAAACAAAGAAAAATAAGAATATAGTAATTAAATCTTTGAATAAGAAATAAGGAGCCATAGGCAATCTATCATAATTACCTGAAAGACCTGTAGGGTTACTTGAACCTCCTGTATCATGTAAAACAATTAAATGTAATAAAGCTAAAGCAGCTAATACAAAAGGCATTAAGTAATGTAATGAGAAGAATCTATTTAATGTAGCATTATTTACGGAGAAACCTCCTCAAATAAACTCAACAATATCTTGACCTATTCATGGTATAGCACTCATTAAATTAGTAATAACTGTAGCACCTCATAAACTCATTTGACCATAAGGTAAAACATACTAACTCAATACATATAAATATAATGGTTAAACTAAATTATGAAAATTATACTTATATATATCTAACATGACTTTAAATTCGAGCATGTTATTAGATATTATCTAAGAGTTCCGACTGTGCATTAAGCAGCATTTCAGCTACCCATCAGTGACCCAGTCTGTCGCGACACTCTAAATTGCCGACGATCTTATTGAAATTTTTCAACTTTAATCGTTTTCACTGATATTGCCAAAGAGATATTCTATCTCTTCAATAACGCTGTCGCGTTATTCCGCTTTTATTTTATTTTCTTTTAGAAGTTACATAAAAATTTTCAACTCACGGGACTATGATTTATATTTAATTATTCAACGTCTTTTCAATAATTTACTATCAGAGGACAAAGCTCTTGATATAGTTTTTATACTACAATTTAAGTGTATACTTAAACTTGTTATAGAGGCAAATTCACCGTATACTGTTCCATCTTTGTTATATAATATAACAGGTTTTGAATTTTTTTTCATATTAGATAAAGCTTCTTCAGTAAATATTCTAGGCGATCTCATTAAAGCTTTAGTTCTTAATTTATTTTTAACATCTTCACTTAAAATTTTATTTCTGTTTAAATTACCAATTCTTAACTTACGCTCTTCACTATAATTTGTACGCATTTTAATACGCGTAATTTCAGTATGTTTGTAACCAAAAGTATTACCAGCTTCAGTAAGTATGTTGTAATTAGGTAATAAAGACTTTAAATAAATATCTTCTAAATCTAATAACTTTTTGTTATTCTCCTTATTTACTATTTCAGGAAACAATTCTAATACTAAAAAAGCGAAATTTTTTAATTTGTATTTTTTAATAGCCAATTTAACAATTTTACTTCCATTAAAGCTAATAACATGACTATAAAACCGACTGTAAAATCTATCAGTAGAAGCGGAACCTATATAATAATCTCCTGTAATTTTATTAAATATAAGATATATTCCACTAAGATTTCTAGTATTATCACGTATATCTTTTTTAGTAGAATCTAAATGTATGTCATTAAATATTTTTACAGGGTTTATTTTATTATCCTTCAAAAACATATCTAACAAATCAAATTGTTCATTATTTGTACTATAATATCTTTTAGATATATTGCATTTATTGTTATTTGAATAATAAAATTTTGTAAATGTATTACATTTATTTAACAATAGATTATTTCTATAAAGCAATATAGATTCCTCTTTTTTAATTACTTTTTTATATTTACTTTTACTAATAACAGAATTACAAAAACCTCCTCAGATATATACTGCTATAATAAGCTAAACTTATTGTAAAATAAATAAAAGCAAATAAATTAATAATATTAATAAAAATAGAAATGTAGTAAAAAAATTTATTTAAGACGTTTGTTATTATAAATATAAACCATTTTGGGCTATGTTCGTAACCCAAGAATCCTGTAATAATCATAACTAAGAATATTACAGTACCTATTACTCATACTAGACTTCTAGGTGATCTATAAGATCCATAATATATACCTCTACCTATGTGTAAATACACTAAAAAGAAGAAAGCTGAAGCTGTATTTGAATGTAAATATCTTACTAATCATCCGTTATTTACATCACGCATTATATGTTCTACAGAATTAAAAGCTTCTGCTACACTAGGGTTATAATGCATTGCTAATGTAATACCTGTAACTATTTGTATTCCTAAACATAATGCCAATAAAGAACCAAAATTTCACATGTAACTTAAAGTAGATGCTTGAGGAGAATCTATTAAATAATTGTTTAAAAGTTTAGCAAGAGGATGACTCTTAAGTATTCTCATTTACATCTTATCAATAAAAATATTTTTTTATTTAAAAAATTTTTTTTATAAATAATATTTTCTATCTATATTAAAAAGTATTTAAACTAATGTAAATCTAATCCATCTTTTATATATGAACAAGATAATGTTACAAATACTTGTGCTTGTATGAAAGCAATACCTAATTCTAATCCAGAGAAAGCTATTATAAAAGCTAAAGGAAGTAAACCAAGGAAGAAATATATGAATCCACTATTCATTATATTATAAGTAAACCCACTTAAAATACTTAATAACATATGACCTGATAAAACATTAGCAGATAATCTCAATCCTAAAGAAACATTTCTAGCTAAATAAGATATAAATTCTATTAAAACTAATAAAGGTAATAAACCTAAAGGACAACCAGCAGGTACAAATAATGAAAATAATTTTAATCCATGTACTTGGAAACCTAATATAGTTGCACCTAAAACTATTGTGAAACTAAATGCAAATGTTAATATAAAATGACTAGTTGTAGCAAAACTATAAGGTACCATACCTATTAAATTATTTATTAATATAAAAAGAAATAATGTATATATAAAAGGGAAATATATTTGCCCAGTATGGCTATTTATTTGATTTTTAACTATACTATTAACAGTATCATATACACATTCTTTTAATATACTTCATTTATCTGATATTATTTTTGTAAAATCTGTATTTACTAAATTCAAAAGTAATATTACAAAACTACCTAATATTAAATACATACTAATATTAGTTAATGATATTTTTAATTCTTCGAAAATATGTAAATTCAATTCTATGTAATCTCTTATTTCAAATTGATCTAAAGGACTTATTGTATTATTATAAACCATATAATATTTATTAATAAATCTGCGAATTTTATAACATCCTATGTTGTTATACTAAAACAATATAAAAATATCTATATAAATCAAAAACTTCTTTTAATAAGTATAAGACTTGAACTTATAATTTAGCATAAAAGCTATGCTATAACCGTTTAACTAACTTATTTTTTTTTTTAGTTTTTTAACATAAAATTTTTGTTAACATACATTGTTTTGTCTTTTAAAGATAAAAAAACTTGTTTACTATATATAACTAAAGCTTTCTTACCTAATTCAAAATGGAAACCTAAAGTTAAAAATAAGAAAAAAATTAACATAATGATTAAACCATATATATCATTAGTATAACCACTTACTACATAAGGATATACTAATAGTATTTCTAAATCAAATAATAAAAATAAAAGAGCAAATATAAAGAAAGATATACTGAATTGAGTTCTATTTTGTCATAAAAATGAATGATAACCACACTCAAAAGCACTATTTTTTTCTAAATAAGGATTATGTGGGGCAAATATAAGATTTATAGCTAATAATATAAATGCTAATATAGGAACTATTAAAAAAAAAATACTTATTGAACTCATTTAATAATTAAGTAATATCATTGATATTATTAATAAAAAGTTTAAAAATTCTGTAGGTATTAAAATAAACAACATCATAATTGATGTTAAGATAGAAATAGTAATAGTTAATGAACTAGATAATTTAATATTATTATTATATTTAGAATTGTTTATAGTATAAATACTATCTTCAAAAAAAATTTTTCTTATTATAGCTAAGTAATAAACTCCACCTATTACACTAGTTAATATAGCTACAATAGACATAAAAATATATTCATTATCTATAGAAGCACTTAACACCATAAGTTTAGCAAAAAATCCTATTAATGGGGGTACACCAGCAAAAGAAAATAATGTTATAGCAAGACTTAAAGATAATAAAGGATTTACATAGAAATATCCTTTTAATTGATCTATATATTGTATAGGCGAATTGTTAAGTTCTTTTTTAACATCTTCTTCACTAACAATTTCATACACTTCAGTTTTGTTATTTTTATTTTCTTTATATACATATGTATATAAAGAATAACCTATAGTTATTAATATGAAAAAAGCATTTAAATTAGAAACACTATATTGTATAAGATAAAATAAAAATGCTTGAATTGATTCTCTACTATTATTTCCTAAGGCTAAAAGTAAGAAACCTATATGTGATATGGTACTATAAGCAAATAATCTTTTTATTCTAGTTTGAGTTAAACCTAATACAGTCCCTATTACAAGAGATAATAAAGAACTTACTATAAATATAGAAGTTCAATTTTCTTCATATAAATTAACATTTATATTAATAACTATATCTAAAATAAAAATCAAAATTGTTATTTTTGGTAATATACTTATAAAAGTAGTAACTACTGTAGGAACACCATCATAAACATCAGGGCTTCAAAAATGAAAAGGAGCAGCTGATATTTTAATTAAAAATCCTATAGATAATATAATTAAAGATATATATAAATAATAAGAATTATATCAATTATACACACTAATACTATTATATCCTTTTATATTTTCTAAAGATTCATATATATTAGATATTATATAAAAACTTTCCAAAGAAGTACAACCTGAATTAGCATATAATAAACTAGTAGATAAAAGAATAAAACAAGAAGCAAGACCTCCTATTAAAAAATATGTCAATCCAGAAGATGTAGATGTTTCCGAGTTTCTATATGTAGTACAAAGTATATATAAACCATAACTTTGTAATTCTATAGATAAAAATACAGATACTATATCACTACTTGCCATTAAAAATTGTCCACCTGTTAATATAAATAAAAGTATTAAAGAATATTCAGTTATTCTATATCTTTCATCACCTGTATTTGAAATATTTTTACTAACAGTAAATTTAGAAAAAATATTATATCCATCATTTCTTAAAACATTTCTAGGATAATATGAATTAAATAATATTATAAATAAAGATAAAAGATATATAAATATATTAAAAGTAGAATTAATATATGTAATATTAAATAAACCCCCAAATATAGATATACCTTTGCTTAAATCATCTAAAAACAATATTTTATAAGATAAAACAGATAAAGAAAATAATATAAAAATAAATGTTCTAGAAAATAATATTGCAAAATGTTGTTTTAGATTTACTGCACAAGATAATATGAAAAAAATTATTGAAACTATTGTCATTGTTTTTAATATGAATTGAATATATTAGTAAACTTTTTTTTTTATTTCTTATAGCAAAATAAACTACTAATTAATAAAATAAATATATAACTACTATTTATAATTAAATAATGAGAAATTAAAACATAGAATATAAATCCTATTAAAATGTATAAAGCATAATATGTAACAATACCTGTATCTAATTTAGCTAATCTATTACTTAAATAACTAAAAACTAGTTCTAAACCATAAGGACCAAAATATTCTACAGAACCTTTATCTAAAACTTTAGTAGTTTGACCTCCTAGTTTTAATACTAAATTAGTAATATATTTATTAT
>Ga0131853_10026067_pt1 | contig 10520 bp, 12 predicted proteins | sample TergutLab28metaG_FD_92764 | JGI IMG/M metagenome (GOLD analysis project Ga0131853, IMG submission 92764) | Labiotermes labralis P1 segment gut microbial communities from Petit-Saut dam, French Guiana - Lab288 P1 (version 2) (version 2) | ecosystem: Host-associated > Arthropoda: Insects >... | reverse complement strand
GACTAAATTAGGTCTTTTTTCCTTAAAAAAATATCATGTAAAGTTGAATCAAAACATTGTCATTATTTGTTATTCATGTTACTATTAATATATAGATGCTAAGGAGAGTTTTGTTATGGTAGCGAAAGCTGAAGAACTAGCTGAAAATAAAAAGGTATGTACATGCACAGATGAATGTGCAAAAGGATATAATTCCAAATGTACTTGTGAACTTGAAGAATGTGATTGTAGGGATAAAAAAAGAAGGAGAAGATTATGGCTGCTTATATTTTTAATGGCTATTGCTTTTCTTGTTTCTTTTGGATTAACTTATTCCTTTTTTGTTAATCGTACTCCTAATGTTGAAGAACAACATAGATTTTTTAGAATGCCAGATGGAACGATTATAAGATATGATATTAATGAATCAATGTATCCTTATGAAAATGGGATGGTCGTTATTCCCAGGGGAGGAGCGAATATTACCCTTGCCTGTGGAGATACAATTGATGTTTATGAATCAACTGTTGTAAAAGTTTCGGGTTATGTTATAATCCCTGCGACTGGAAGTAAAACTAGTATTGATAAATTTTTCCATGTAACTCTTCCAGAGGGCGGAAGAATTATTCTGCCAGATGAAGATTGTACATCAATTGATGTTGGACCCCAGACTATTGTTAATCCTTATAGTATAATTGTTGATCCAGAGAATAGAGATAATTTAACAGTTCATGAAACATGTGGTATTATTACCGTTGGTCAAGGTGGAGCAAGAGTTATAACAAGAGATTTTAGAGAACAACACGTTTCAAGAAATACAATGATATCACCAAGTGGAGTAATTGCTATTCCTAGAGAAAACACTCGTATAAGCATTAATCAACTTTGTCATATAGTTATGGAAGGACGAGGACGAGTAGTTCTTAGAGATGGTGAAGAAAGAGATCTGCCAAATGGTGGAATTATTCTCCCTGATGGAACAATTATTGAAGGAACACCAGGAGAAAGACCTGTTATCGGTGATGATGGAAGTATAACAATTCCTCCAGGAGGTAAAATTACCTATCCTAACGGCGAAACCCAAACTTTCCCTGATTGTATTATTTTTGTGCCAGGAGGAACACCTAGACCATGTCCAGTAGAACCTCCAGCACAACCCCCAGTACAACCTCCAGTCTTACCGCCAGTTTTAAGTGGAGATGCATCACTAAAATTTCTAGGAGTTACAAATCAAACCTTAGTCCCTTTATTTGAAAGAGATAGAGTATTCTATAGTTTAACTGTTCCATACGATGTAGGAACTATTGTTATTGAAGCCGAAGCAAACCATTCAAGAGCTGTAATTACTCCAGAACATCTAGGAGCAAAAAATTTAATTATTGGTGTTAATGTTTTTGAAATAAGAGTAACTGCTGAAAATGGTGCAACAAGAAGTTATATTATAAGTGTTACAAGACAAGAAGAAGAACCATCACAACATGATAAATTAGCAATTGCATTTACAGATGGCCAAAAAATTGAATTTCCAGCAAATTCATTACCAGGAACAATCCTCGCGATAAAAGAATTTACTGTGGCTAATTCCGGAAATGTTTGTCTAACATATTTCGTGTACTGGACTGAAACAATAAATACTTTTGAAAGACAACAAGATTTACAAATCACAGTCAGGATAAATGGTGAAGAGATAGCGAAAATCCAAGCTCCAGGGGCTAACGGTAGAATGGTTCTTCCAACAGGTGCCCAAAACCTTCCTCCTAGCGGTATAAATTCTGTTCACAATTACGAACTTGTATTTGAATATTTAAATCCTCCAGGAGTAAATCAAAATATAGATCAAGGAAAAATGTTCTCAACTGTTATTCAAATAGCAGACCGCGCTCTAAAATGTTAAAAATATAAAGGAAAGACTTAAAAAATCTTTCTTTTTCATTGGGTATATAAATCTTCTTTTGTTTTAACTATATCTAATCTATTTCGGTGATGATTATATGCTGCATAAGAAAATAAAGAAACTAAATAAAGTAAAAAAACCGCCAATAATAGATAAGTAATATTCTTTTTCATATATTTATTTTGGTCGAAAACCATCATTATATTCATATACTTAATTGGTGATATTATGAGAATTATCGATAATATTAAAACTTTTCTTTATGATAAAAATTATTTTATTAATATATTTGATGATAAAATCCATGTTTTTAACTATTTAAATTTAGTTGAGTTAAATGAAACAGAAATAATCCTCGAAATGAAAGATTTTAACTTAGAGATAAAAGGTAGTAGTCTACATGTAATAAAGATGGCATCTTCTGAACTAATGATTAAAGGAGTAATTGCTTCTTTGAGGTTTAAACGATGAGAAATATTATTAGAGAAGCAAAAAAACATTACTGTTTAGTTAGAGTAAAAGGATATTCTTTATCAAATCTAATAAAAGACTTAATAAAAATGAATATTGAAGTTAAAAATATAAACTATATCTCAGATAATGAACTACATATTAAAATCCTAGTCAAAGATTTTAAACAACTCAAAAAACAATTTAAACATTATAAATTTAAAAAAATAAAAGAAATAGGTTTGTATACAATAAAACCTTTTATAAAGAAGAATAAAATTATTCTCTTAGGAATTTTCATTGGTTTAAGTTTAATCCTCACCTTAAGTAGAGTTTTAGTTAATGTTGAAGTAATCCATTCCAAAAAAGAAATTAGAGATTTAGTTCGTAGTGAACTAGCAACTCATGGCATTAGACGACTTAGTTTTAAAAAGAGTTATACTAGATTACAACAAATAAAATCAGCTATATTAAATAAATATCCAGATCGCTTAGAATGGATAGAAATTGAAATTACTGGGATGAATTATAAAGTCCGTATTGAGGAAAGAATAATAACCACACCTAAAGAAGAAAAAACGAGTTGTCATATTGTGGCAACCAAAGATGCTATTATTACTAAAATAGTTGCTTATTCAGGTTTAACAACAAAAAAGATTGATAACTACGTCCGTAAAGACGATATTATTATCTCAGGCATTATAACTTTAAACGAAGCTGTTAAAGGTAGCGTATGTGCCAAAGGAGTAGTTCATGGGGAAGTTTGGTATACTACCCAAATATCAATTCCCATGCACTATGAAGAACGAATAGAAACAGGAAGAAAAAGATATAATTTAACTTTTGAAACTGCAAGATGGAAAAATACTGTTTTTCGCCCTCGTTTTAAAAAATCAAATAAAGAAGCTATCAGATTCTTTAATTTGTTTGGACTTAAATTATATCTCCAAACAGAAAGAGAATATCGTTCCTTACCTAGAATCCATACCGAAGTCCAGGCGATTGAAAAAGGAATGGAACTGGCAAGAGAAAAACTTGGATTACGCCTAGATAAAGAAGCTACTATTTTATCCCAAAAAGTCTTAAAAAAAGTCTTAAATGATGGTACAATGGATTTAGAAATATTTTTTGCTGTCAATGAGATTATAAGTACAACAAGTGAGTTTACCTATATTCCAGAGAGGGCAGAAGAATAACGAGGTGTAGTACATGATTACTGAAAATATTAATACCGCTATAAATACTTTATGGCCAATGTTAACGGTTTTTCTAGTTGTAGTTATCATTTTAAGATTTACTTATTTAAGAACTAATGGTAAGGAATTTATCCTTTATAAAGAAGTTTTATTTCTCGTATTTATCTTTTACTTATTACTGTTTTTTGAACTGACAAGAACAGTCGCCAGAATTGGTGATAATAATTTTATTCCTTTTATAAATATTTTTAGCCACAGCCTGGGTAGTGAAACTTTTCTAAATAATGTTTTAGGTAATATCTTTGTCTTTATCCCTTTCGGTTATTTCGCGGCATCTTATATTAAGAGTAAAAGTGTCGGTCAGATGTTTTTAATTACTTTTATTGTTAGTTTAACAGTCCAAGTTATTGGTTGGAGAAGTGGTGGAGCTTTTGATATTGATAGCGTTATTTTAAATATCGTCGGTGGTATTTTAGGCTTCTTATTATTTGTTGGTCTTAGTGCTATAAAAAAACATCTCCCAGGTTTCTTTGGGAAAGATATTTTCTTTAATATCCTAACCATTGCTTTAATAGTTTTATTAATTTTATCTTATTTCGGTATTTTTGGATTCGGTTGGTAATATGAATAAAATTACCATCAATAATGAAACAGAGTATAAAGATTATAAGTTTTTAAAACCATTGCTTAAATATGCCTTAAAAAAGAAAAAGATAAAAAATGCTCATGTTTCAGTTATTTTAGTTGATGAAGAGCGAATTAAAAATATAAATAGAGAAACTAGAGGGATAGATAAAGTCACCGACACCCTCGCTTTTGCATTTGAAGAAGGAGCGGAATTAGGGTATAATAAATACATACTTTTGGGAGATATTTATATATGTATCCCAAAAATGATAGAACAAGCAACAGAGTATAGACATAATGAGAAACGTGAACTTGCTTTTCTTACCGTCCATGGATTACTCCATTTACTAGGATATAACCATGAAACTAAAGAAGATGAAGAAAAAATGATGAAACAAGGAGAGGAGATTCTAAATGGAAAAGGACTTTCAAGGAAAAAATAAACAAAGGGGACTAAAAAGATTTTTACTTAGCTTTAAATATGCTATTCAAGGTATTATTCATGCTTATAAAAACGAACAGAGTCTCTTAGTACACCTTATCGGAACAATAACAATTATCTGTTTAGGTTTATTGCTTAGAATTACAAATACAGAATGGATTTTGCTTATCCTGTCTTTAAGTGTTGTTTTAGTTGTCGAAATGATAAATAGTGCTATTGAAGCCATTGTTGATATGGTTATGCCAAAGTACCATCCTATGGCCAAAGTTGCCAAGGATTGTGCTGGTGGTGCCACTTTTGTTTTAGTAATTATAACCGGCATAATATCTCTTTATATATTTGTGCCATATGTGATTGAATTATTAAAATAAAAAATCTAAAAAGAGTAGGTGGTAAGAGATGAAAAGTGGATTTATAAGTTTAATCGGCAGGCCCAACGTTGGAAAAAGCACGCTTTTAAATGCCCTGGTTGAAACCCCTGTTGCCATTGTCTCTGATAAACCTGGTACAACTAGAAATATAATTCAAGGAATAAGAACGGAAAATAATCACCAACTTATCTTTGTTGATACACCAGGTATTCATAAACCTACTAATCGCTTAGGGAAAGTTTTAAATAAACAAGCAAGAAGCTTCGTTGATGATATCGATGTAATCCTTTTTATCGTTGATGCTGAAAGTGGATTAGGTGGGGGAGACCAATTTATTATGGAAACCCTAAAACGCACAGAAAGTCCTGTTATTTTAGTTTTAAATAAAACTGACAAGCTAAGTAAAGAAGATGTCTATAAAAGAATTGATGAATATAAAGATTTATTTCCCTTTTCAGAAATCGTTCCCATATCAGCTTTAAAAAAACAGAATATAGAAAGACTTATCCACGTTATAAAAAATTATCTAAAAGATGAAGTTCGTTATTTCGAACCAGATGTTAAAACCACCAGCAGTAAATTCTTTATGATTAGTGAATTTGTTCGCGAAAAACTTCTCCATGTCACCGAAGAAGAAATTCCTCATCGTATAACTTGTATAACTTCTCATTTCGAAGAAAAAGAAAGTATCGCCAATATTGTTGTGGAGATAATTGTTGATAGAGATTCTCTCAAAAAAATTATCATCGGTAGAAAAGGAGATAGATTAAAACAAGTTGGAACTCTAGCTAGAGCTGATATCGAAAATCTACTTAATAAAAAAGTTTATCTTGAATTATATGTTAAGACAATCAAAGATTGGCGTAATAAAGAAAAAGTTCTAAGTGAATTAGGATTTAAAGAACATGAATAAAATCTAAAATTTTTACCCAATATATAATTAGAAAGGTATTGGGTATTATGAGACGAGACAAAGCTTGGGAAATGTTTAAAAAAACTGGCAAGATAGAATATTATCTCTTGTATAAGGGAAAAGAATCGAAGTGATATAACTTGATAACTAAAATAAGAGGTGTAGTTATTAGTGAAACACCTTATGGTGATACATCAAAAATAATTAATATAATTACTAAGAGTAATGGCATTGTGGGTATTATGTGTAAAGGTGCCAAGAGTATGAAAAGTAAACTCAGAGCAGTTACGACTAGATTTACCTATGGTGATTTTCATCTATATTATAAAGAAGATAAACTATCTACTTTAATTGCAGTTGATGTCGTTGATAATCTTGATAAATTAAAAACCGATATAACTCTTTTAGGTTACCTATCTTATATTAGTGATTTAACTAGACAAGTTATGAAACAAAACTCATCAGAAGATTTATTTGACCTTTATATAAATACCATTTTAAAAATTAATGAAGGTTTATCTCCTGAGGTTATGACTAATGTCTTAGAAATTAAACTCTTAGATTTCCTAGGTATTAGTTTAAACCTTGATTCTTGTAGTAAATGTGGTGATACGAAAAATATTATTACCATCGACGGTGACCAAGGTGGCTTTATCTGTGGGGAATGTCATATTAATCAAAAAATAGTTAATCCCAAAACAATCAAAATGCTCAGAATGTATTATTATGTTGAAATAGATTCTATAACTGAAATAGATATCAATGATGAAATATCTAGAGAAATAAATTATTTTTTAAATAAATATTATGAAAGATATACTGGACTTTATTTATATACGAAAACTTTCTTAGAGAATGTCAAATGACATTTTTTTAATTTTTTATGCTAAAATGGTAATAGGTGGTAAAACTATGAAAAAAATTAAAATGGAGAATATAGTTAATTACTGTAAACAATATGGTTTTATATATCAAGGTAGTGGGATATATGGTGGTCTTGCTAATACATGGGATTATGGACCTTTAGGTGTTGAATTAAAAGAAAATGTTAGGAAAGCATGGTGGAAGAAATTTATTCAAGAACATCCCTTTAATTATGGTATAAATAGTGCTATTTTAATGAATCCTAAAGTATGGGAAGCAACTGGTCATGTGGCAAACTTTACCGATCCTCTTATTGATTGTAAAAAATGTAAGGCAAGAGTTAGAGCTGATAAATTAATTGAAGATGCTACTGGAGAGTCTGCTGATGGTTGGAGTAATATAGAGTTAGAAAAATATATCAAAAAGTGTGACATTAAATGTCCTGCTTGTGGAAGTGATAACTTTACGGAAATAAGAAAATTTAATTTATTATTTAAAACCTTTCAAGGAGTCACCGAAGATGCCCAAGATACTATTTACCTAAGACCAGAAACTGCTCAAGGTATGTTTGTTAACTTTAATAATGTTCTGCGTACTATGAGATGTAAGGTGCCTTTTGGTATCGGTCAGACAGGTAAAGCATTTCGTAATGAAATCACGCCAGGGAATTTTATATTCAGAACCAGAGAATTTGAACAAATGGAACTAGAATTTTTTTGCAAACCTGGAACTGACTTAGAATGGTTTAAATATTATAAAGAATTCTGTATGGAATGGTTAAAAGATTTAGGCTTAAAAAAAGAAAATCTGCGTTTTAGAGACCATACAAAAGAAGAACTATCTTTTTATTCAGTTGCGACAACAGACATTGAATATAATTATCCTTTTGGTTGGGGAGAACTATGGGGTATAGCTGACCGAACGGATTATGATTTAAAAACTCATATGGAATCCTCTGGTGAAGATTTTACCTATCTTGATCCAGAAACAAACGAAAAATATATTCCTTATTGTATTGAGCCTGCTCTAGGACTGGATAGAATGGTTTTAACTTTCCTAGTAGAAGGTTATAACAAAGAAAGACTACCTAATGATGAAGAAAGAGAAGTTATGAATCTCCACCCCTTCTTAGCTCCAATGAAAGCGACTATTCTACCTTTAGTAAAAAAACTTCACGCTGATAGAGCAAAATCTCTCTATGCCGAACTTTGTAGTAATTTTAACACTAGTTATGATGAATCAGGAAGTATTGGCAAAAGATATCGAAGAAGTGATGCGATAGGAACCCCTTTTGCAATAACTGTTGATGATGATACCTTAAAAAATAATACCGTTACCGTAAGAGATAGAGAAACAATGAAACAAGAAAAAGTTAACCTCAAAGATTTAACAAACTATATAAAAGAGAGAATTAAATTTTAAATTCCCCATAAAATAATAAAAACAAAAATATTGCAAAACCCAATAGTTTGTGATAATATTAAATTGTAATAAAAAAAGGCATACCTAATTTTGAGAGGTTAGGTATACTCCAAAATGGTGCACCCCTAACGATTCAAGATGAAGCGTAGGGTGCTTTTCTATTTATTTAATAGCAACAAAGCCAGTAAAAAGAATAGAAGGATGGTAATAAATCTAAGAAATAAAATTTCTCTTTTCAATTAACATCACCTCCTCGCACTTGGAGTTCAAGGAGTAGCCCTAACGCAATTAGATAAGCCTAATATAATTATAACAAATTACATTGGAATTCACAATAGAAATGAATGTGTTTATTAGTTTTTAAATAAGCTTTTGTCAACCCAATGTCAAACACATGTAACGAATCAGTAATATTAATCTATTCCTTTGCTATAATAAAGAGGGAAAGTGATATTATGGAAAGCGTTTATATTCATGTGCCTTTTTGTACTAAAATCTGTTCTTATTGTGATTTTCCCAAGATAGAAGCTTTTGATGACTTCATCGGACCTTATTTAGATGCCCTAAAAAAAGAAATAACTGATAAATATAACAACGAACTAATAAAAACTCTCTATATTGGCGGTGGAACACCATCTTGTTTAAGTCCAGAGAACATGAAAAAATTATTTGCCATTATCAAGATTTTTAATTTAGACCCTATAAATGAATTCACCTTCGAATGTAACCTAAGCGATATAAATGAAAACTTCTTAAGGTATCTTAAAGATAATGGCGTAAATAGATTAAGTATTGGTATTCAATCTTTTAATAAAGAAAAGCTTTTATACATGGAACGTGATTCTTCCTTCGAAGATGCTCTAAATGCTTTTCATATTGCTAGAAACCTAGGCTTTGATAACATCAGCATTGATTTAATCTATGCCATACCAGAAGAAACAGCAAAAGTATTAAAAAAAGACTTAGATTTATTCTTAAAACTAAAACCAGACCATATCAGTACTTATTCTTTAATTGTTGAAAATCATACTAAAGTAGGAATTAGAGATTTACCAATAAATGAAGATATCGATGCCAACTTTTATGAAATAATCCTCAAAGCTTTAACTAAACATGGTTTCCAGCATTATGAGATAAGTAATTTCGCCTTACCAGGAAAAGAATCAAAACATAATCTAACTTATTGGAATAATGAGGAATACTATGGTTTCGGTCTTGGTGCCCATGGCTATATTTATGGAGTAAGATATGAAAATACTAGAAGTATAACCAATTATTTAAATGGTAAACATCGCATTAAAGAAGAAATTCAAGGTAAGAAAGAAACAATGGAAAATGAACTTATCTTAGGCCTTAGGAAAATGAGTGGCATAAATTTAGCAGAATTCTATAAAAAATATGAAATAAATATGCAGGAGGTATTTCCCATCAAAGAACTTACAAGTAATGGGAATTTAATTTATAAAAATGGCTATATTAGTATTAGTCCTGATAAAATTTATCTAATGAATGAAATTTTATTAAAACTAATATAGGAGTGATTCATTTGAAAAAAACTTTTGTTTTAATCCTTCTTCTTTTGCTTCTTTATCCACCTTTTGTTCTAGGAGTTGAAATAGAAGAACATTCTAAAAGTAGTGATATATACATCGAAGAATTAAAAGTAGAAGACTTCGAATTAAGCCCAACATTTAATAAATTTCAAAACTTATATACTATAATTACTGATGAATATATTCCTAATTTAAATATTATTATTCCAGACAATGAAAATAAAGTCATTGATATCCTCGGCAATGAAAATTTTAGTTATGGCGAAAATACTATTCAAATTATTGTAACTGACTTAGAAGATACAAAAGAAAACACCTATACAATAATTTTCACAATTAAAGAGGAAACAGAACCAACTTTTGGTGAATATTTAAACCAAGAAACAGAACCTGAAATAATAGGGCAAAAAGAAGTAAGCATTATTATTCTAAGTTGTTTTTTTCTTATCATGCTCTTCTATAAAGGTATATTTGCGAGAAAATAATAGTTAACCATTGGCGAGAACGACCCGAAAACCGCCGATGCTCCACCAAATACTACCATCGCTACGACCGGACGCGAATACCCCAGCAGCCGCACCATTGGGAGCAGGCGCACCACGGGAGAACCAAGCCCAAGTCGCGTGCGGAAAGGTCGAGACCGAGGTAGGCCATGCTCCGTTTAACGAGGTCCCGAATGTTTGTAAGGTCTCCCTTGTTGCATCTCCTAGTTTTCCTCTTGCGTGATTTAAACAACCAACATTTGGACTTGTATTGACACATAATGTAGAAGGGTCATTTGCATATGAAGTGAAATATCTTGCATTTGG
>Ga0131853_10026065_pt1 | contig 10521 bp, 4 predicted proteins | sample TergutLab28metaG_FD_92764 | JGI IMG/M metagenome (GOLD analysis project Ga0131853, IMG submission 92764) | Labiotermes labralis P1 segment gut microbial communities from Petit-Saut dam, French Guiana - Lab288 P1 (version 2) (version 2) | ecosystem: Host-associated > Arthropoda: Insects >... | reverse complement strand
GTTTGTATTATACCATTTGCGAATTTGTTCCACTAGTACTCTAATGTCATAAGTTATGTCCTGTAGCTTGGTATTGGTTACTATGAAACTGGCATCGTCAGCGAAAAGCACTGGTGTTACATTTTTATTTACAATAAATGGTAAGTCATTTATATAGAGTATGAACATTAGAGGTCCCAGAATTGACCCTTGGGGAACTCCATGTTTTACCAGAGCCCATCTAGAGGTGCTATTGGTATTCAGGGAGCTTCTAATTCTGACTCTTTGAAACCGATTGTTTAGGTAAGATGTAATCATGATGAAGCCAGGATGAATCAGGTTCGTATTTTCTGTATCTGAGTCATATCTTGCTTTGTACCAGTATATCTTGACAGGTTTTTAAATTAATGGCAGCAGTTTGGATAGAACCAAAACCACACTGAGGGCTAGAGTAGTATGTTAGTGCAGTAATGGTAGCCTAATGTGCAGATTGACCCAGTTTCATCTTAATGAGTACCGACAGTTAACACTAATTGAGTTTAGGACCACCTGAATGAATTCTAAGCTTGTGTGCTAGTATATGAACGTCTTGCATAGCACTCTAATGGCCTTGATTCATTCACAGCAACATCAATATTCTTTAAATTTGATGGAAAAAAAGGGTATAAATTGTTTGTCAGTCCATCTGTGGAGTTGTACTGTGGGTAGTTTGGGGGGTTTCTGACAACCCGTGCTGTGAGAAGAATGTAACATATGACGTAGGACTTGTGGGATGAAATGGACTGGATTTGCAGCACAGATGAGATAAAAAGTAAATAAAAAATGTTGGTCGGAGATACAGGGTTCTATCAAAAGTTTATCTCAGAGAGTTATTGAGTGGTGCTATGTGCCTTCAGGCTTCATAAACAGCAGTCATAGCTGACTAGCCGAGCACCTGTTAGCATTCCGAGGAGGACTGTGCAACATGGAGTTCACAGAAATCTGCTTTTAAGTACATAATGTGACTTTGTGAGGCTTTAGGCGACAATTGACTGGTTGCAGAGTAAAAATTTAAGCAGAAGTTAAACTAAGAAGGCTTTAAACATTAAAATATTCTGAAGGGTACATCAGTGAAAACATTTTGTTTTACAGCTGTTTCAGTCTGTTTGAATGACATGGGCCAGAATTGACAAGGTTAAGCAGCAAGCACAGAACAATGTGATATCTTAAATATAAATGACAGTGAAATTGGCACCATGAACTGTAGTCAAGCATTCAGAGTGTGCATAAGGGCTCCTTTTGTAGGTGGCAGAGGAAAATTTCATAGACACCTTTTGAGGGTTATTGTTTCCTTTTTGATTATCAAGGCTCATTAAGTTTTGTTAATGTAGCTTTGTAAGTATGATTTATTTCCCACCTATGTAAATCCTTTCTTTTAGCAAATTAAAGGCAAGATGAGTACTATGATTGCAGTGCAAGAGTGTTCAATGTTTCCTGCATACAGAAAGGTAATGCTAGTAACCCTGAAGTGGAAACTTGTGTGTGTGTGTGTGTGTGTGTGTGTGTGCGCGTGCATGTGTGTGAAATTCGGCAGTGTCAACAGACTTATTCTTAATTAGAAAAGAGTTTTTGTGTGTACAGGAGATCAATATTCCTTATAAGTGTTGAAAGAACATTTGTTTTAGTATTTGAAGATGTAAATTTGACACAGATCTGGTGAGAAGCAGCCTAGTGTGTGTAATGTATTATTTTGAAATACCTGTGGGAGGAGAAGATGTTGATTATTATAGCTCTTTCCTATGAGACCTACACTCTCTGATTCCTATTTATTTCATTTTCCTTCTTTACTTTTGTTGTGTAAAGCATATATATATATATATATATATATATAGAGAGAGAGAGAGAGAGAGTTTGTCCTTCATCAAAACATTATTCTGTAACATATTAATAAATAATATATTTTTTTTTTAATTTCATGCTGAAGCTTTTACCTTATAGTATTGATATTGATTGTAGTGTTATGTTTACAGAAGGTCACCCCACTGTAACTTTCCTATGATATGGTTGAGATGTCTGGGTTTTGAAGTATGTTATGTGTGCAAGATTTCAGTCTTTATGGTTAAGTGATCAGAAGTGATTTTGGCTTGTGCAGTACATCTGTGTTGTGTGTTGAAGCTGTTTGAATATTCCAGTGTACATCGTAGTGTATGCACAAATCTTGGAACAGCTTTTACATACAATGAGAGAAAACAAATGTCTTGGATTTAAAGGTGCTGCACACAAGCCATGTAATGCTGGGGGCAACTTAAATTGTCAGATCGCGTCTCTTTGACATGAATTGCTCATCAGGTTGACTTGAGCATTAACACTTCTGACATGCACTTTAGAGGCTAGAGGTTTGAATTTTAGACAGGACACCATCTGTTCTGTTTGATCTTTTTGTGATTCTCCTTAGTATCTCCAGATGAATACCATAAAATACATATTGACAGCTTTATACCATCTTCCTTACAATCACCTTCTAGGACTTATTCTACAGTTCAGTGATACTGTGTTTACTCAAATATAAGACAATGTTTTTCCGTAAGTATGATGCTTGAATATGAGAGGTCATCAGAAATTCATGTATGAATTTTCATACCAGAACAAACCAACTGGTTCATGCTGAGCATAACCAAGACCTGCATTTCCAAATCGTCATGTAGATGGGATCAAAAACAGAGCATGACCTGGCATTTTAATTCCAATCGTGAATGTTGAAACTTATTTGTTAGTCCCTTAAAATAACAGGTTATTTAGAGAAGAGGTCTACAAGTGTGACCTGCATTTTGAATAGAGCTGGGCAAAGTTATGAGCACAATTTAAACCAACCGTCAACTAAACTTAGAAAGCAAATAATTGCAATGCAGCAAGAAAGCTGCATGTTGGGAAGGGAAATATATGACAGTTGAGGAAACAAGCAGAATTTAGTAAACTCAAAATCTTTCAGTTGAATACCATTTACTTGTGAGACAATAAAATATACAGCAAGGGAACTTGCCAAGTGACACAACATCACGTGGCATCATTTCAAGGCCAGTGTGAGTGGTGTGTGTGTATGATGTAGCGGAATGTGTTGTGTCTTCATAGAAGAACTTCACTGTGCCATAAATTGCCAGCAGAATTAAAGGAGAAGCTTGTTGCTTTTCTGCCACATGTGACAGGACATAATGAAAATAAAAATTTCCTGTGTAACTGTTATATTGCTGGTGTTAGAAGATGGTAGAAAGTCTCCACGACATGTGATCCTGAATCACAAAAAAGTGCCATAGGAGCAAATATATAGTGTACTTGCTCTCAGATGCTAACCAAAAATTTGGGTGGAAAGATTGGTTGTTGGTGATGTGGAATAGAGGCCAGAGGATGCCAGCCTATGATGCATTTCAGGGACATGTAACACCAGAAATTAAAGTCACAATTCCTGGAAGGTCCATGAACACAGTCCTTATGGTCATACCTGGGTGTATGATCTCATAACTGCAGGTGCTAAATGTAGGGATAAAGAAACCATTCAAAACCACTGACAGCAGCTGTATGGTGAGTGGCTCTTGAAAAGAGGCCATGCTTTGATCCCAGCTGGAAGGATCAAAAAGCCCAATGTGACCATTTCTTTCTCAGTGGATCATAACAGCATGGCAGAGCGTCTCACCAGAAGTGACTGTGAAGACATTTCAAGAGTGAAGTGGATGGATCTGATGATGATTTGTTGTTGAATGGCATTAAAGAGGATGGACGTGTAAGGAGTGAGTGTGAGGAAGATGAAGGCACTGACTGTAAAGATGGAGACAGTGACACTTATTTGGTAAATGTAGATGCAATCTGACACGCTTTGTTTATTAAGTGTATGTGATTAATAGTAAAATATTTTTTCTTGGCATTTATTTTATTTTGGAGAGGGTTGGTGTTATCTTGCATTCAGCTAAATACGATATTAGTTTAAACTATTGACAGCACTGTTGCATAAACCATGACAATCAATTGGCATGAATTTATTATACAGCAGAAAGATGGAGCTGAATTCAGTAACACTGCAAAATAAATTTTTAGCATTCCTCCTAATTAACATGTGAAAAAAATGAAAAATATTTTTTGACCAAACTGGGTGTGCAGATTGAAAACTTACTGTCAGAAGTTGCAGAAAATTGTCTTTGTTCTTTTAAGTTACATATTGCTGAATTTGAAATAATGATGTTATTTAAGTGCGGGTAAAATTTTGGTCACTAGTAACAACTCATGTTCGTAAATTATGGGAATATGAAGTTAAAAAATATGTATTGCTGTTTTCCCTCATAGTTCAATACACATGAAGCAAAATTGTGATATACTGCAAAAGTATTGTGCCTGTACTTAGAATCAGCATATCAGAATTGTTTTTGAATGTTTTGTTTTATGGCAGTATAAACTTGCTGCCTGGTGTATGTAATAAATATGTATCATAATAGTGAAAGGAGTCCATTTTTGAAGGCAGAACCTCGAACACTTCTCAATATAAGTCTGAGAAATGTGAAAATATTACAGAATGTGATGTTTATTGGGTGCGTCAACACAAATTTGTGCTGAGGTAACTGATATAAAGATTATATTGAATAGTGTGACGATGTTACTAGACATCATGAAATTCATATAAGCCTCACTTACATTCATGTTTTAGCTATTCTGTTTCGGGTTTTGTACATGTACCTGGATTTCTTTCTTGAAGTGTGCCCATAAATTTATGCAGTTGTATTCTTTGTGCTTCCCGTTGCAGGTTTTGGGATAGAAGATAATCCTTTATAATTTTTAGACAAGGCATCCCCATTGTGTTCTGATCCAGTAATTAAGTAATGTAGTAACATGTGGTCTAACATAACTGTATTTATTTTCTCTTTAAGAATTTACAACAACATGTTTTGACTCTTAGAATTCATTTTCAGACTGAACATAAAAGAGAGTGAGAGTGAGTGTTGGTGTGTGTGTTTATGCCTTAAAATAGGTGTCTATTGTATAGCACTGTAGTATATATACACTCTTTTACGATCAGGCTGAAAATGGCTTCTACGAGCTGAAACAGGCCACTGTCAATTATTAAATAGAAAATAAATACAGTTGCTTTACACTATATGCTGTCACCTTATTTAATTACCTGATAATCCTTCATGAACATTTCTCTCAGCCAAGTGCAAATCGAACAGAGAGATGAGTGCTTTACTTTCACTTTTCTGTTCAACTTCCAGTTTGTTGTGGACATACTTTTTGGTACATTGTGTTGAATAATATAAACTTGACAGTTTCCTTAATAGGGTTTTTATAAATTAAAAAAGATTATTTATTTTTAAATTTGAGTGAATTTCAGTAGAGATGCCCTCATAATGTTGTGGACGGGTTGTCAATTAACACAAAAATCAGTACGTACACCATGGTGTGCTCAGTACTTTGGCACCTACCACTACTCCTGGCTATGCACAGTGTGATCCCCAAAACACTGAAGTTTACCTGACAGCAACATTCAAGTTCCATACAAGGCAGAGAAATCTTTGACTAGTTAAGAAACTGTTAAGATTCTCAAGGACTGTGCTTCATGTAGCCATTACCTCTTGAATAGATATTTTGTAGTTTTCTGTGTGGTTGTCTTTGCAGTTTGGGTTCTAATATTGAACAGCTGAACTTTGTGGATGCATGAAAAGGTCACAGAAATTTTGTTTTTACCATGTGCCATAGAACTGACACTTACACTGGACACTGCCCATCATGATGTTTCACTGCAGCACAACATTTTGGAAACAGTCTCCAAAACATGTTTTATAGACAGTGTCCAGTGTTCAGTACATGTGTCAGTTATACTGCAATACACAACTTTTCTCTAAATTTTTGGTCCCATTTATGGTCACTGACTGCCAACCAAGAGTGCAGAATATGTGGAGTTGAAAAAGGGAATTGATATACAATGATGAAAACAATATATTTAAAATGAAAATTAGGTGGGTCATGGTATGCAGTGACCCTCATCTTGACACCAGCAATTTTTCCATTTTGTTCTTAAGCATATATACAGAAAGTATGATACAGTAAAGGGTGACACACTGTGATAGTGGAGTTTAATACAAATAATTCAGGAAGTATGTTTGGGAAGTTTCCAAGAGAAAGGCCTGTCATACCTGGCATGTATACTGTGCCATGTAATCAGTCCATAAATTGTCAGGTGCATTGCCTTGAGGCGAGTCATATGTGACCCATCTGCAGTGTTGAATTTCAGTTGGCAAACAGACTGAATTGGGAAAGTGTGGATTTTGGTGGATATTAAATTCTTTGGCGCCCGCCAGGCGAATTATTTCATACCATTAAACAAAAGCCTGCAAGATTAATTTTCATGCTTGGAAAACTCAGATTTTAATTTTTAGAATCGGTTGATATGCCTGAGTGCATAAATTGTCCTGCTTGCTGTTCTAAACAGTGTAGTTAATTAGAGGTAAATTTAAAGCCATGCCTGGGTATGCCATGAAGACTTACTGGTGAGAGGAGGTACAGCTCCACATGTTAATATCGGCAGATGAAGGTGAGTAGCCAGCTAGATGGCGTGGCTGCTGTACTCCTGAGGAAGAAGCCTCCAGTGTCCATTGAATAGGAAGTTGGTTCAGCCTCAGTGCCATAAGTTGTATAAAAGAGTTTTGTGTCTTTGTACAGCTGTGAAATCAGTAAGTTATACGTAATTCATAAAAAGTGATCAGGAAAATAATTGCACTGAAGAAGGATAAGAGAAGTGGTTGGTTTAGGATGGTATGTTAGAATACATACATACTGCAGTTTACACAGATAACCTCACACTATCACAAGTTGAAAGCCAGGTGTGTGATACATAATTGCATATGACTACATTTATTCAGTATATTTACAATAGAACTACATGTAATTCCAGTGCATTCTTACACAGCTAGGGACAACATCCAAACTTAGTGTATCGAATATACATGGAGGAAGTGTTTTACAAATAGTTCTGCAATTGATAATGTTCAGTACTAAGGTTTAAAATATTTACACAGTCCATTTCCTGGTTTAAGTTATTATGGTGTTATGGATTTATTAAGTACATGTGTCATAATCATACTAACTGAACTTGGAATGTAGCCTGTCTTTATTGTGGATTTTATAAGCATTTTCTTTGGAAATATTTTTATGTGTCAGTTTGTAAAACATGTCAGGAACAATGAAACTTCTTTTTCTGTTCTGGATGGACTGCATTTATGGTCATATACATAAAGACAGAAACATCAGCTTCTATTGCATTCTAAACTCCTGAGTTGTTCCGTATCCAATTCCGGAAAGATGAGACACGGGCAAAGCCTGATGGGTCGCCAACGCCACATCCCCTACCCGACCCAAAACTTACTACTCCGATCACTGTACGGTTTCTGAGCGTCAAAGGACCACCACTGTCTCCCTGGAACATTATTAACAAAAATTTTGGTTTCAAAATGTGCTGTAAGTCTTATATGGATGTACATATACAGTCAGCTCCAAACTAATATGTGAGATGCATTCCAGAGCTGTGACTCTATAACTCAAAATTATGTTGCTTTCACATGAATTTCTTCATGAAGTAATGTCAGTAAGTGTAAGAAGATGTAATGCTTGAAAAGTTTCACTGCTTGCCTTTTTTCCTTTAATCCTTGGATTACATAGGAAAAAAATTCCAACTTTTATGGAACTGCGCACATATTGTACGCATATTTTAAAAATTATTTTCACAACATTTCTTTTCAAGGTTCAATTAATATAATCAATTCTAGTCAAAACGTTGCTTTTATTCCGTTTTCGCATTTTTTATGAAATTATATAGAGTGAATTACTAAAAATGTTTGAGGAAAAGAGAACATGTTTTAGAACATAAATGTGAATGAAATTTGTGTCTAGTATGATTGTCCCTTGTAACTGTTGCATTTTATTTGAGCTGTCTTGATAGAGTGGTCCTTGCACACCCATTCTGAGCACTGGCAACATTTCCAGTCTGTTTTCTGTCCTTAGCTGTTGGACAAATAGAGCATCTTCCATGGGTACAAAATGGTCCAGTTGGATTAAAAAAAACATACCACACACAAAAGCAATATATGTGCTGAATGATGATTATTTTATATCGGTGGGACTTCAGTGAACAAATAGAAAAATTGGTAAAATTGTTACTCTATACGAGCGAGAACTGTTCAAGAAAATTCCATGCCCAGGGTACATTTTGAACCCAGTCAGTAAACGAAGGGTTAATATACAATGAGGCTGAAGTGTGTTCATTATTGATCTCATTAATGAACAATGCCTTACTTGGTGATATGTTCTTAAACCTCATTCAGGTTTCCTTTATTTTTATAGTAGCTTCAGAGTACAATGTTTGAATCCAATCTGATTCCACTGATTCTTGAATGTAGCAGTCTTTCTCTGGATCCCAAGTAGCAAGCCTAAACTCTTCATTTGTGTGCATTAATTCTTCAATTGACAGCTTTCTTTTTCTGTGAGAACTGCAATGTGTCCACCTCCTCAGGTTCATCACAGCTGCATTATTCAGCCAGTACAGGAAATTTCTCTTTCAGTTCTTCTCCCTACTAAGAGCATTGAAAACGTTGAATAAAATGACAGAAACATTTTTTCAACGTCCAGTGTTATAAGATTGAGAAATCTGAGAACATTCTTCAGCTATGATATTCTGTGACATGTTTGAAACTGCTGGATTTAAAAAATTCCTTCACAGTGAATTTGTTTTTGCAATCAGGCACTTGCATACATTTGGCAAATGTCTTTCTGACATAAAAGGCCTTAAATGTAGCAAGTAATATACTTTTCTGTTGGCTGGAGATGTGATTTCACTTATCCAACATATCCAGCATCTTGGAGTCGATATTTTCAGTTATGCAACATGACTTTAGTTCATGCTGCATTTCAGTTTTGAGATATTCAATGAACATTTGCCCTGATACCCATGACATCGATACAGACCACCCTTACACAGTAAAGCAGAAATTTGAGGAATACTGTCAATGATCCAAATTCTCAGCAGGTAAATAACAACTTGCTTCATGTAAAAATTTTCTTTAACATTGCAACTTGGCATAATATTGCTGTTTGTTCCTTCGCCATCGTGAATCCTGGGGCCATTTTCTTTTCCATGTACATGTATTTTCCCACTGGCACACTCTTCCAGGCAAACCAGATTCATTTACACTGAACATCTACAATTTTTAACCACATCTCATAATATTCAAGGAAGTTGTTTTGCAGTCATGACATCAGAACCAGCCAATTATCTGGTGAGTGTGTTATGAAGTTGCTGCAAACATTTTATCCTGTACTTGCTCTGAATATTGGAATGACTACACATGGGATTTCTTTCTTAAAGCCTTGAAATGGATTTAGAGCACTGCATTTATAACCTTCCATGTATGCAACAGTGTGGATGAGATTTAACTTCCAAGCAGAATTTTGAGTCGAATATTATAAATCATGTTGGACTCTGATAGCTAGAATTTGGCCTGAACAAATATGTGTTAGCACTGGTTGCTGCTGCTCCAACTTCTAATTTTCAGTGACGTGAACCATAGCCAGTGCTTAAATTTAAATGCTTATCCCATAAGCGTTGCTGACGGGACTAAAGAAAAACACACTAATCTGCAACTAGAACATATTTTATTGAAATCTGATAAAGAAACATTGCACTTTTAAGTATATGCTTGATGCATGAAGCCAATATGCTCAGAAGGAACAAACGCAGCCAAATGTGTTACAAAATTACATACTATGAATGCAATACTGATTTTTATTACACTCCACAGTAAATTTTATTCTCTTTGTATCTCATTTTCAGATACTATCAAAGTTTGTTCTCACTGTAAAGGATTGTGGAGAAGCTAATATTTGCTCAGTTAGTCACAACTACACATTATTAGGAAATCAAGAATTTATTACATTTTCCACCAGAAAGTGTGAGGTTGGTCATTTAATGCTAGTATACCAACCACAGAGTTTATTAAACATCAAATAAGGTGTGCCGCAGTCAAGGTTTAAGCATCTGTGTAAAGGTCAACTAAGTAGGAATGGAAGTTACATTTATAATCTGTAGCCTGCATTCCAAGATCACATCCCGCAAAAATATATGAATCAAATCATCAAACAACATTACAAGTACCCACACAAGCAACTAGGGGCTGTGCACATAGCATGAACATACAGTTTGGACAGGGAAACTATTGAGAAAGCCTGTATATAGATGAAGGGCAAATATTCGCATGGCATGAATTGGTGATGCTTGTTAGGTTGTAGCAGCTTTCATCATAATGGCTTAATATGATGTGTTATGCAGCTGCTATCATATTGATCTCTTCCTGATGAAGACAGGGATCCAATATGTATATCTGTGTATATGTGCATACATAACACATAAATAAACACACATAAACACGCATGCACCGTGTACACACACACACACACACACACACACACACACACACACACACATGCACACACACAGAGTTTAATTTGCATCATCCATTACTCTGGTCCCTGACG
>Ga0131853_10026064_pt1 | contig 10521 bp, 11 predicted proteins | sample TergutLab28metaG_FD_92764 | JGI IMG/M metagenome (GOLD analysis project Ga0131853, IMG submission 92764) | Labiotermes labralis P1 segment gut microbial communities from Petit-Saut dam, French Guiana - Lab288 P1 (version 2) (version 2) | ecosystem: Host-associated > Arthropoda: Insects >... | reverse complement strand
TCAATCTTGCCATCAAGCGCGCTCATAAGCGTAGTAACGCCGGGACCGTGGCCCGGCGTAACACAATCGCTATGCGTGATAACGCCGATAGTAACCGCGCCGGTCATATAGTTTCTACCGAAACGATTATCAGCATCCATAATAGCTACGATATCGCCGAATCTAAGCTCATCTAAGCCATATTCTTTCATAATCTTCTTATCATGAAGCGTAATATCATAATCGCCCGCCGCACTTGATACATGCCCGAGACCTGAACCCATGATAGAAGCCGGCGCGATTTTAGCAACGCCTACTTGAAGCTTTCCGTCTTTTTCTACTATGTTCAGCTTGTTAAGGAGTTCAGGGCTCATACTTCTGAGCATAATATCAGGATAATCAGCAAGCTTCATACCTTGACCACAAGCTTTAACCTGAATTTTATCATCAATCAAAAGCTTTTCAAGTGTTTCATCATCAAAATGGATCATAACATGGTCAATTCCGCCGTGCTTGCCGATTACAAAGCCTTTTGCGCCCTTTGCATCACCCGAAACGATTGTTGCTTCGTTACCAATGCATGAATAGAGCATGTACGCGCCATTTCTGTCAGGGTCAGAGTTTTTGGAAGATACGCCCGGCTCAAGATGGTCGCCAACCCATTTTACTGCATTGTCACCAACTTTGATGTTGTAAATAATGCCGCCTGTCCCCGGGAAAAACTCAGGATGCCCGTCAGGATTGATTCTAGCGCCTGTTGCGCGTGAAAGCGGGCTTGACACCGCGCCTTGCACAGAAATGATAGGTAATACGTCTTTGTTTGTTTTAAGCATTGAAGTACCTCCTAGTTTATAGTTTATATAAGTATAGCATATATTTGCGCTAAAGCAAATATGTGAATTTTGCTCTGTACTATCAGAGCCGCATTGCTTGGCGTGTGAAGAAAGTGTTACACTTAATTTGTAACGAAACGCCAGTTGCAGCGTCTAACCAATGAAAGCATGAACCGGAAAGGAGGATGAGCGTGATTAATAATAAAGACCCGAACTTTGAAAAGCTCTACAATACGTATTACATGAAAGTTTACTCGTTTGTCATGACAATGGCGAAAAACCCGACCGATGCGGAAGAAATTACGCAAAAAGCCTTCTTCAAAGCGATGACCGCATCAAGAAAACATCGCGGCGATGCCTCCGAATTTAGCTGGTTGTGCGCTATTGCGAAAAATTTGTTCATAGACGAGTTTAGGGAGAATAAGCGGAGCGCGCAGATAGATGCAAACGCCGCATCAGATACAAATGTAGAGAACATAGTCGTTGATAAAGACTCCGCTTTCCATATCCACCAAGCTCTTTATAGCTTGGAAGAGCCGTACAAAGAAGTGTTCGAGCTGCGCGTGTTTGGTGAACTTGCGTTTCGCCAAATTGGTGCAAACTTTGGAAAGACCGAAAACTGGGCGCGCGTTACATACCACCGCGCCAGGCTGAAAATTCAAGAGAGGGTGAAGCTGACATGAAAGTTTCTTGCGAAATTATCGCGGATTTATTGCCGCTATATTATGACGATGTTTGCAGCCGCGCAAGCAGAGAGTTTGTTAAAGAGCATCTAAAAGACTGCGAAAACTGTAAAAACATGCTAAATGAAATTAAAGAAAGCACGATCGAAGCACGTTTGCTAAACGAAAAAGATGACGTTCTTACGCGCCATATGCGCGCGATTAAGATGGAGAAAAGGTTAATTTTAGGCGTGTTGGCGGCGGTTGTGATGTTTTTCGGATTTATGGCTTTTACGCATTTGTTTTCATACACACTTCCTGAACAACCGAGGTATCTTGAGAGCGGTGAGCGCAGAGGAATCAGCGTAGGCGCGCAATGGGAACCGTTCTCAATCGCGCCCGGCAGACATAATAATCGCGCGAGCAGCTATATAAACACAATGAACTACAACGGTTTGTTCAGAATATGCAGCGAAACTCTTATGCCGGTTCCCGATTTGGTCTATTCTTGGCACGGGGTAAGCGATACGGTGTTTGAATTTACGCTTCATGAAGGCGTTTTATTCCATAACGGTGAGCGGCTATCAGCCCATGATGTCGTGGCGAGTTGGAACTACGTGCGTAACTATCCATACGCCGCGCATGTTCACGAAAGGATTATGCATTTTGAGGCGATGGACGATTTAGTTGTGCGAATCGACACGCTAGAGCCACATGCGCTGCTTTTCGACGACCTGGCTCATACGGGGAATATGATAATGCCTAGGTCTTTGATTGAAGCGGGCAATGATTTTGGGGCTAATCCCGTTGGAAGCGGGCCGTTTGCTTCTACAGGAACAAGGCTTGGTTATGGGATGCGGCATTTGGCGTTTGAGGATTATTTCGACGCATCACGCGCGCCAAGGCTTGAATATGTGAACTTGCGACTTATTCACGACCCTCTTCCCAGAGGAATTGCCCTTGAGAGCGGCGAAATTGATTTTGACATATACCTAACGCGCAGCACTATTAACAGATATATCGTTCACCCCGATATAGAAGTAGCAATCGTGCCCGGCACGGCGCACCATAAGCTCATTCTAAACCATGAAGCCCCACAATTCCAAAACCCTTATGTGCGCCGCGCTATCGGCATGGCAATTGACAAAGAAGCAGCCATTATGGCAGCGGAGCTTTCAGAACCTGCAACGCCGACATGGTCACAAACGCCTATATTATTTGAAGGCAGCAATACTTTTGCTACGTATGGCTTTGACCCTGAAGGCGCGCGTGAGTTGCTCCGAGAGCACGGGATAGACCCTGCGGATTTGAGTTTTACCATTATCGCAAACACCGAAGCAAGATTACGCATGGGTGTAGTTTTCCAATCAAACCTTGCCGATATCGGCATAGGAGTTCACGTTAGGATGGCTCCGCCGACCGACACGCTTCATTTGCCGTTTGAAGCGATATTCGGCGGATTTAGTTCTCCAACTTTCTTGGGCTATGTGCGCGGCGTGTTTTCTGGCGAGAATATTGGCGGCTCAAACCGCGCCTATTTCCGAAATGCAGAAGTTGATGAGCTGATCAACCGGGCCATGGTGACACTCGACCAAACTGCAAGAATCGCGATTTATCACGAGATATCGAGAACGCTAAACGAGAGCGTTCCCCATATCCCGACTCATATGAGCATGATTGCAAGAGCCTTTAACTCAAACCTAATAGTTCCCGAGGTATCTCCGGCGGGACTACATTTTAATATGATGCACTGGGCGCAATAAACCCTTGCCTTTTATGCCTTTTTAGGGTATCATTACTTAGGTAATGTGGGCATGAGTTTTGCAGGTGCCTTTTCGGCTAATTTTCCACCACTCTTCGCATATAAAATTTTTACGTGCCTTCTGGGCACGCGACGAATTTTATATACTCGATTGGTAAAAAATTAGCTCGTAAATTCGCCTGCAAAACTCATGCCCACACTACCTAGACTATCTTAGCTATTATAATAAAACATAAACGAAAGGCGGTTCACTAATGGAACTAACTAGATTTACAAACTACAAAGACAAAATTTTAAGCTCTTGTGGCAAAGTTATACTAGGTAAGGAAGACTCGATTCTCCTAACACTAATCTGCTTCGTTTGTTCAGGGCATGTTCTTATCGAGGACGTTCCGGGGACAGGCAAAACAATGCTTCTTCGCGCCTTTGCAAAGACTATCGGCGGCGACTTTAAGCGTGTCCAGTTCACGCCGGACCTTCTGCCGTCTGACCTTACAGGCATAAATTTTTATAACCAAAAACATAGTGAGTTCGAGTTCAAAAGAGGGCCTTTGTTTGCTAATGTTGTATTAGCTGATGAAATAAACCGCGCAACGCCAAGGACGCAAGCAAGCCTTCTTGAGGCTATGGAAGAGGGGCAAATTACCGTTGATGGTGTGACGCATATCTTAGAACGGCCGTTTATGGTAATGGCGACACAAAATCCGCTTGAATCATATGGCACTTTTCCACTGCCGGACGCGCAGATAGACAGATTCTTTATGCGCCTTTCGATGGGCTATATGCAGAGAGATCAGGAGCTTGATGTAATCGGTAGACGCTCAACCATTGATATCGTGGAGAGCTTGGAGCTTGCGGTTTCTCATGAAGAGACGGAGTACGTTCGCAATAATTATCAACAAGTGAAGGTTTCGGATGATGTTAAAGGATACATCATGGACATAATAGAGGCGACGCGTACGGAATCGGGCTTTATTTCAGGCGTGTCAACGAGGGGCGCGATTGCGCTCTACAAGGCGGCTCAGGCGAAGGCGGCACTTTCGGGTAAAGACTATGCAACGCCGGAGGATGTGAGATTTGTCGCTCCATATGTTCTTATGCATAGGCTCAATATCGGCGGTGGGGCAAGAAGTGCGTCCAGTGCTGAGTTATTGGATGGGATTATTGCTAAGGTTAAGGTGCCTATTGAGGATTAGTGGGCAAAGCAGTACCCATGGAGGTTACATCATGAAGAAAATGAAGAGCGTTTTTGTAATCAGCATAACAGCTTTAGCTATGCTTTGTATTCCTGCCTATGTTATAATGTCTGCAAGGGGCAATGTAGGTACGAACCGTCCTGAAAGTCCGCTTTCAGATATTGTTACGACCATTACTTTTGCGCAAAGGATGACCTCGTATGAGATAAACGAGTTTGTCGCTTTGCACAATATCTATGTAGTTAAGTTAGAAGGACGCGGCATTGACCCGGACGGAGAATGTGCTACTTCCGTAGTTCGTGCTACTCATGGCGTTGACTATGCAGAGCAGGTTATAATAAGGATGGCGGAGCAAAGAGATGTGGAATTTGTTGGCTTTATTAGTATGAACGCCTTGGTTTGTGCCGGAGAGCTTGATAATATTCAAGCGGATGCACGCGTGTTTTTGGCGGATACATCAGGAGATGTACGGCTGCAAAATGATGTCAATAGGCATGTAAGAACAATTTCACAATCAAGCAGCTTTCCTGAGTCACTTGCGTGGGAGCTGGAAGATTTAGGCTTGGTTCAATAAGCGGCGCTCGTTATTCGCTGCTGTAACAATCACTAACCGTTCAGGAGGCTATCCTCATGATAATCATAATACTTGTCTTAATCGTAATTCTCGCCATAGTTCAATATCGCTCGACCCTTGACCCGCTTGGCGGCATAGGGTTTGATTATCATCCGACGAAGCTGCTAATCGAGCCGGGCGAGGAGTTTGAAATAATAACTACAATCACTAATACAAAACGCCGTTTCGTGCCATATATCAAGCTTGACCAGGCGTTTCCCTTGCTTTTAAAGATTGAGGGTGTCGCAGCGACCATGATAAGCGAGGCCAGAGAATATAGCCGATACGCAGCGACTTTGTATTTAATGCCGCGCTCAAAGCATATTCGCCGCGTCAAAGCTACGCTTCCAACGCGCGGGCGCCATCTTTTCCAGGGCGCATACATGCGCGGCGGTGACTTTATGGGCTTTAGCGACCAGCTGAAGAAGTATAGTTTGTTGCGCGAGGTCGTTGTTTACCCGAAAGAGCTTGAAGTCGGCAATATCGACATGGTTATGGGCGGCATAATGGGAGATATTTCAGTTCGGCGTCTAGTTATCGAAGACCCGATCTTAATCGTGGGCTTTAGGGAATATAGTGGACGCGAACCTATGAAAGCCATTTCGTGGAACCATAGCGCAAGAGTTGGCAAGCTGATGGTAAAACAGTTTGACCATACGATTGACCCGGCGATTAGCGTTATATTAGACGTTGAAGGCAAAGGGCTTGAAGGCGATAGTGAGAAGAAAGAGCTCGCTTTCAGCGCAGCGCGCAACGTCTGCCAGCATTTGGAAGATGCCGGCATGAAATACGACTTTTTGACCAACGCAACGACATCCGATTCAATCAGCCGCTGGTCATATTTATCCGAGAGTATTGGTGTGCGCCATTTTTCTACCATTATGGAAGGATTAGGACGCGCGACTTATACACATGTGGAGAGCCTAACGACACTCTCTGAAACTTTTGTAGAAAAACGGCTCTACGACCGCTTTGTCATACTCATCACGATAAAAGACCGGGCGGATGTGGCAAGCGATGTTTCGTATATCGAGACAAAAAATGGCGGCAAAGTATTCGTAATAAGCGTAGGGGAGGGGATGAGTAATGAGTCTGGTATACTCTCTGAAACTGCTGGCTGATTTGTTGTTCTACCTTACTTTCGCAGGCACGATAAGCGCGATGGTAGGATCGGACGGGCGAGCTATGTATAATAGCGGACTTTTGAGCGTACTTCCTTTAATCGCTCTCTCAACTTTGCTTTTGGGCGCGTTTGCTGAGCGCGGCAAGCTTAAATATATCAGCTTCATTCCGCTTTTGCCGGCACTTTTCATAGCGTTTGGTTATGGCGCGGTTCACGCGGTCTTATTAGCACCTGCGATTGCTTATATCGTGTATTATGCGACGACGCTTCCGTATAACATAAAAACGGTTGGCTATACAAAAGTTTTTCGCTTGTATTTGTGCATAGTTTTGCCGATTTGTTTGTTCTTTGCGATAAATTCGACGTTTTTTGGTGTGTTCCTTTCGGGCGCTATGGGTCCTTATCTTTTGATATTTTCGGCCTGCTCAATAGTGCTTATGCGAATGATTCGCCATGATACGGATATTCTTTTGCAGACGCGTTTTAAGATTATGAATTCGCTGGGTGTAATCGGTGTTATTATAGCAGGAGCGATAATCGGATCGCCGCAAGGCGTTCAGGCTATGCAAGAAATTATCAGGTTCTTGTATTTCAATGTGTTTATCCATTTGTTAACCATTATTTTCAGCATTGTGGGCTTTGTCCTGTTCCCGATTTTTTCGTTGTTTGGGTTTGAGGAATGGGATGTTTATTTCCCGACAGACGACGGCGCAGATATGTACGGCGTGCCGGGGGCTATAGAGACATATCAAATGGAGCGCGGCTGGAGCTATATTCTCGCGCAGATAATCATTTTCGCAATACTTGCGGTTGTTGCGTTTTACACGCTACGGGCGATGTTTAGGTTCTTAACGGAGAAGCATATAATAAGAGATGGCGCGCCGATTATAATCGAACGAGTATTTCTTGGCGATGATAGAAATGCGCGCAAAAGAGAGCCGCGAGTAAGTCATCAAGTTCGGCAAGTGTATAGAAAATTTTTGAAACTCTGCCAAAAGAGAGGCTTGACTTTGCATCAGAGTCTGACGACGCAAGAAATTGCGAAAGCTTACGGCGCATCAGCCAAAGACGGTGGCGCTGCGGATAGGCTCAGAGAGATTTATATCGAGAGCCGTTATGGTGAGAAAGTGCCAACTAGCGCGGATGTTAAGGAGTGTAAGGAGCTTTATAATCGGATGAAAAAGTCGCAGGGCACTAAGCTTGACCGGCCTGCGGAGCATCTATAATGGGTGCGAATGACTCGTCTGCTCAAAACGCTCAAGGCGGTTTTCGGCCTAAGAAGCCAAGTAATTGGGGCGGTTCAATATGGAGCACTTTGCTAGGCATAGCAATTGCGATTGTGTTGCTTTTTGGTGTTTTCTATTCAATCTCTGGCTATTTACAATACTTTGACGTTGACTTGCAAATGGAGATTACAAACCCAACGCCTGATACAATAATTGAACTGGAGTGAGTTTTTGAATGAGCAAAATAATGAATCGGTCTAGGAAGTCGAGCGGCTGGGGTATGGTCTTTGGCACTATACTTGCCTTTATATTAGCCATTGCGGCGTTTTGGGGCACTACCCAATACATTTCAAACAACATGCACTATCTTGACGCGGAGATACAGAGGGAATTTTTGCTGCCTGAAAGTCCGTAGTTCACGCACTACAAGGGAGGTAATAATGTGAAACCAACAGACCATAGAACCTTCCTCGAACGATATTATAAAAATCGCCGCCGCGCTGCCCTTTACAAGCTTCTTGTCAGCGCGGTGCTTGTTTTATTGTTCTTTAACCTCGCGTGGTATTTGCCGCGCAATTTGGAGCGAAATATATTTTCGGCTCTGGCGGCTGTTTCGGTTGTCATATTCTTTTTCGAGTCATGGAGCGTGTTTGGAAATAGTTTGCGCGCGCTCAAATTTGGCAAGTCTTATCCGCCGTTTATTTATGAAATAGGCCGAGGGCTTGCTTTTTTTGAAGAAAAAGATATGCAAATGTGCGAAAACTTAGCGGCACATGGTTACATGCTTGTGAGCGCGTTTTTTGGGCTTTACAAATTTGAGCGCGCGCTGCCACTCGAGTGTGATTTTTTGATGGACATTTCAGAAGTCAAAGTGGGCGATGATGGCTTTTATGAGTACGCCAATCGTTTTGAACAAGGCGGCTGGACTTATGTTTGCAGCACTTCCGCATTGCATTTTTTCCGCGCGCCCAAAAATACCAAGCGAATGTTTACCAATAGCCCAGGCCTCGGACGCAAATACGCAAAAATGCGCAATTTATGCACTTGGTGCGTGATTGCCGGAGCGATTAGTGCTCTTTTCGGACTATTCATGGCGCAGCTTTTCCCGTATCCGATAGCGACAATGTTTTACTTGCTCGCAGGCATTGGATTTGGCATATCGCTTGCTATGAGCGTCGGCGTTGTGATTAACCAAAGGCTTTTTAAACGCCTTAAAGGGCTGCAAAAATAGCCCGGCTTATTTAACGGCCGCCGGAACAATGAGCTTATCAGCAACGCTTCCTGTAGCTTTGGAAGGCGCTAAAAAGTCGAAAGTGCTCAACAAGCAAATGGTAGATTTCGGTATGCCGCTATTTGCTCATATGCATATGTGCGGCTCAGCAATTACGCTGATTTTCCTTGCAATGGCAGCATCACTCGTAATCTACGGCACTATTCCAGCGTTTAATGTTATGATTCTCTATATTTTCTTGCAATGTATCTTTACTGTATCAGCTCCGGGCGTGCCGGGCGGCATTTTGACGGCGTCTTTGGGCCTTATCGTTGCCGTACTCGGATTCGAGGACGGCGGAGCTGCAATCGCGCTTATGCCTGCGATATTCCCACGCCAAGACAGCTTTGGAGCGGCAACTAAATTTTAACCTCTCCTTTTAAACATCTTCATTTTGTACAATTTCAGATTTAAGAGCCTCTACAACCTCGAGCGAGTTTGACAGGGGTCTATTTTTTCGCGAATGGACGCGGCATGCTCTGAAAGTGCGTTAATAATATCGTCCGGGGTATCGAGCGAAACGAGTTTTTTCTTGATTTCTGCAATCGTAAGACCTAATTGCTTCATGGTTAGTATTTGTGCGAGTTTTGCCATATCTTTGCTGTTGGCCTGCCTCGCTTTCATGCGATGGCACGGGCAGTCCCTCTTTGTCATAGTAACGCAAGGTGTGGGTAGTAACGCCGGACTTTTTAGCAAGCTCACCGATTTTCATAAGTCCGCCTTTATTTATGTGATATTTTTTCATTTTTTCCTCCTTGATAAAGCTTTACAAGAATATTGTATACCTTTACCTTAACGTCAAGGTCAATAGTTTTTTGATTTTTTTGCATACAAAAAGGCAAGCTTTACGCTTGCCTTTGTTCATCAGGTTTTTAATCACAATACTATCTTTTTTATCTCGTCTATCCGAACCTTCTGATGTTCCAAAAGCGTATCATAACTTGTCCCCGCCATGGCGTAAACAAACGGATCGCCTACATCCGTATAAACTCTGCTTAGTTCCTCCACAATAGCATGGGAGCAAAATGGAACATAACCTTCAGAATAGCCACCTTCATGCAAGCAAATTAGCCGTCCGCTTGCGTGCTTATCCGCCAACTTAACCATTTCTTTCGCCATATATCGATATCCATTGGCCGAAAGCATTAGCCGTGCCAGTGGGTCAAACATATTTCCGTCCTGCCCTGCTGAAATAAGTATCAGCTCTGGCTGAAACCTCTCCGCCGCAGGTATCACAATTTGCTCAAACGCATAACGATAAACCGCGTCGCCAGACCCTGCATACATGGGGATGTTAATTGTGAAACCCTTGCCCTTGCCCGCGCCAATGTCCTTCATATCGCCGCGGTTCACCGGATCAAGTCGCTCTTGATGCAACGATATAAATAACACTGAATCATCTTCATAAAAAGCGTCTTCTGTCCCGTTTCCGTGATGTGCATCCCAATCGAGTATGAGGATTTTGCGGACGCCATGCTCTTTTTGTGCGTATTTTGCGGCGATAACGATATTGTTAAAAATGCAATAACTCATGCCGCGCTCAGCTTCTGCATGATGGCCCGGTGGGCGCGTTAGCACATATGCATTGTCAATATCCCCTGCCAAAACGGCTCGGACTGCCGTAACGGCGCCGCCTGCCGAAAGCTTCGCAATCTCATACGAGCCACGCCCGACAATCGCCGAATCGCCGCAATCAATGCCGCCAACTTTGCTCATCTCAGCCACCGCTTCGATATGCTCTTTTGTGTGGAAATATTCGAGTTGTTCGTTTGTCGCAGGAATAGGTTTAATCTTTACTAACTTGTCCATCAAGCCGCTGCGCTCCAAGAGATTTTTAACCCTGCGCTTGCTGTCGGG
>Ga0131853_10026062_pt1 | contig 10521 bp, 12 predicted proteins | sample TergutLab28metaG_FD_92764 | JGI IMG/M metagenome (GOLD analysis project Ga0131853, IMG submission 92764) | Labiotermes labralis P1 segment gut microbial communities from Petit-Saut dam, French Guiana - Lab288 P1 (version 2) (version 2) | ecosystem: Host-associated > Arthropoda: Insects >... | reverse complement strand
ATTCAACAAATATAGGTACTGAATATTTTAAACATGGTATATACTCTCCGTTTTTTTCTTTTCAAAATGCAGTTTGTTTCATAATTCTAACGTATTTGGTTCCTGTATTATTCACATTTTATACACAGTGTGCTAAAATTTAAAAAATAATTCCGGCGCCAAAAGGTTAATGATCTTGTATTCATGACATTAAAAACTATGTCTGTGCAATATAAGTACTTTGGGTCAAAAATTAACCTCTGTAGTTCTATGACACTACCTGCGGGTCTCTAAAATGTACTGTCAAATGGCCTAGCGCAAGCTGGTCTATATGTGTTTAAGGTGACAATTTAAATGTTCGTGCTCAGGCAGGAAATCTCAGGCCATAAAGAGATACAATTGGCATTAAAATCTATCTCCTAAAGGTTAAAAAGTATGAAGTTGATGTGAACCTGGCATAATGTCTATAATAAATTGAATAAAAATTAGTCAACTGGTTGAAGAGCAGAAACATGGGGACACAAATGTACAGGAACATATGGCAATATGGTCATCTTGTACTGTACACCCACTTCTCTTCCTTAAAAAGGAAAGTAATCAACAAGGAGGCAGAGCAAATGTGTTGTCAGACATCTTCCAAACTAGGAGAAGTGGAGAAGGTTATGTTGCCACACTGCAACAAATGAAGACACCTACAACAAATAACACGGTACCATGGAAAGAACAATTTTGGATAATAATACTGAGAGCAGTAGCAACAGTAGTCAAAAATGTGGTGACAATTGTAAATGTGAAGATATATTATAAATGGAAGAACTATTGGAACATACAATGGAAGAATAAGACCAGTGTGCCAACATCACTATGCATATAAACTATGAAATTTTTTACTAGCAGTTCTGCAAAAATTATGACTGAAAATAATGCTGCATATAGCACACAGATATTGAAGCAGAGAATGACTTTTCTTCACAACTTTCTTGTGCAATTTAAGCCTGTGACTCAATTGTAAACAAAGTCAATGCATGTGGCCCACTGCCACGCTGATTTAATTCCTCTTACCTTTAAATATACTACGTACAGTACATTGTACAAAATTGGTGAGTGCATGCTATACACATCCACAGCCAGTTCAGTGACATACTTATTTTCAAATTGGCTACATTAAGATCAGGATGATGATACAGAATGTAGCAGAAAATATTAACACATTCTGTTTTGCTCCACAAATCCCACAAGTCACATAGTTGTATTTCTAGGCATTTCAATTAGGCACGCTAAGAGTTACATGTTCACATTTTAAGGTGAGAAACATTTTGGCTGGCTGTATGAGTATGAATTATGCATGCTAATTACAGCATCAAAACTTGTTCTCTGGTTGTCTTTATCTTAACTGCCACATGATTGGTCCGTCCAGAGTGAAGAGTAGATAGTCTCTGCATGCTGAAGAGAAATGCTTCTGAGACACACCCTGCCTCTACGAAGGGTATGAAAGCAACAATATGGGATGAGACAGCCACTATAACACACAAGATGCTGCAGGCAGCATATCTAGTGTCATTTAATTTACACAGTGGTGTACTGCTGAAGAAAGAGCTTGTTGTTGATGACACTGTTTTTAAGAAATCAGAAAAACCAAGCAGGCTGTAAAAATTTTCCCAACTCTTCAGTGTCTCATGTGAGTATAATGAGGTTTATTTTGTGTTTACTTTCTGAGTACTGTGCATACTTCCTGTGCACCTTGCATATAACGAACTAAGGACACGGAAGGAAGTAATTTTGGTCTCTTTAAAGAACCACTCAGGGCACTGTGTAAAATGACTAGGAAACTATACTGGTGCTGCAACTGAGATTTGAACCAGATCCCCAGTGAATAAGTCAGGCACATCAGTACTAAACTAACATGCACACAAAGTTGGTCAATGATATTGGTATGCCAATGTACCTACTATATAAAGAAGTACTCCTTTGTTGTCATTATCTTGTTTAACTTGACTTGCATTTGTACATGTAATTAACATGAAGTCATGATGACAGCAGCAGTAACAAATATAACAATGACAGAAGAAAGGAGATACTAAGAGTTTAAGCACAAGGATCCACCACATTCCACTACAGAGTTAGTACCAGTATTTATTTATTTTTTTTTGGTGGTACATAATGGTACACTGTACTGTATTAGCACCTTTTCTTGTCAACAGAAGAATGTAAATTAAAAACAGGCTTCAGGTTGTTCATTTTTGTTTCCGAGTACTGCTCCACACTTTGTTCCAAGAAAAAGTATGGATCAGTAGTACTATCACACAACTTGCATACTTACTGTATGGATCAAATGAGATCACTTCTAGTTTATCAGCCAGCCTTTCTCTAATCCTTATTCTCTTGTGTCCACTCACTGCACTCTCCATCATAACCATTATCAACCTTAAGCATAAAGATGATCAGCATTAACTGTTCATCCACAGTATCTTTGAACAAGAACTTCAGCCACCATGAATTAGAGTACCAATGATACATGAGATTCCTATCACAATTTGAGCCCCAAAGTAAAGTCCGAAATTTTGGGACTAAATTAACTGAGATAAAACTTTAGATTTTATTAGATTAAATTGTATTTCCCAACACAATATTAAAAACTGATTTATCACAGAGTAATTACTTTATGTGAAAAGTATCATATCACTTCTTGTATGCTGACTTATTATACTAACATAGCTCACACAGAACTGACTAAAGATGTAGCAGAACAGCAGCAGGAAGTAACAAATTATATTTGTCAGAGAAAATAAGGACTCTGTACAGACAGTGTACATGCACTTGACTATGACCAGTCACACCCTTAAAAAAAAAATATCATGAAACTGCACTTAACACAAATAAATAGTGAAGGTTGAAACTTTGGCTGCAGCATCCTTTCATGCATCCACCATCACAATATATACCAGTAAATGTATGCAAATGATAACGACAAGGTAGTCCTTGTTATCCAGTGAAGACTAAATTACCATCTGCTGAAACATTTTATAGTGATTCAAACTCAAGATTGTTAAAACTGAATCCATAATTTTCAAGATAACACATGATATTTTTAAATTACTATGTCAGCAAGAAGTAATCAAACTACATTTGAGAGTAGACCCAGCTACATTATGCAATAATTTACCTTGCTTGATTCTTATAGCTCAACAGAACAATTAAGAGAAAAAACTAAATCATTAATGCTCCTGGTTTAAGAATAAAACAAACCTAGTCCTATAAATTGAAAATGGAGCATGTTATGGTATATTTCAAATAAGTAAATACTGAAACTTTGATACTGATCAGACTCCACAATTAGTTTTTCATTCAACATATTAATCTTTGTTGTTCACTGTCCAGACACAACTGATTCACTGCGTACAATGTAATCTGGTTAGTTACACATGCAAAAAGTTTAAAAAATCCAAATAACTCATCAAGAACAACCACTACAAAATTATGGTACAAGTAAAACATACTTGCTCTTGGCTTTCTTCAATAATATGTTGGTTACAAACATATCTTGTTTCACGATATATCTGCAAGTAAAAAAAACGTTTATATTATTAACAAATTTAACTAACCTAACATTTCTAATTCATATTCATATTCATGTGAACAATGCTGGGGATATTATACTACATTTCATTCTTTCTCAGTATGGGTTGTTTCTTTGTTGGAAAAATGTAGTGTCTTGTACAATGGCGTAAACTCCCACAACGATGGCACAAGCTAGCTTGCAGGTAATGTTGTGAGGAAATGCACTCTTCAAGATTTAGGTTATGAATAATTATTTCTTTATATTTCCACATCAACTCTCGTGCACACATGTTAAAAGTATAGGCTGCGTACCTACAATGGATCCAGTGCACAAACACCCCTCATTAATAGAAATATTAGTATGTATCATCAAATAATTGACATGCGTTCGAAATAACATTCAAAACATGTAGGTTCCCATGGATCACAGCTGCGAAGCCCATCCATGTGCCTGCCGTAAGGACGATTATATGTGTGATCCGTGTCACTGACATAAATGCGCTGCGTATATTGCTTGCCGTATTGGCACGTAAAGTAATCAGCGCAGTGACAGTAAGCTGTTGGTTGCGTATCGTAGGAGCAGTGATGCGATGGAAAGGAGATACTTGGAAGTTTAGGAGAAATATTTAAATTAATAAATGATTTATATGTTTATGCGCCTGTATTAAATTCCAGTACAACACTGAACCTCCTAATTATTTCGCAATAATGGGTTTTTTAAAGACCGATTTATAATGGTATTAGTGAATAACAGCTGAATTTAGTGACGGCTATTTGTCATGGGACTGTAGAAGTTGTAGCATAAAATTGGTTATGATTATTTCTGTTGGTAAAGGAGTTGTAACTTTTTTTGCTATGAAATATCTGGGTTTTTTCTTGCTTGTACATGTATCCTGCAGTGAATTAAATGCCTCAGAGTTCCTGAAGAACAGAACAGAAGGTAACTGATGCAACATTGGTTCTTCTTTTGTCGTTCTGAGCTCGTTTACTTTGTCCATTTAGGTTAGGTTTTGTAGGTTCGTATAAATCTGCAAAATGCAACGAATTATGCGGGGTTGTGTCCCAGAGAAGGAAGCAGTGTACAATAGTGCCGTTACGGGAGGAAGTATGCCACGAATATAATGAACATAACAACGTAACCAAAACTAACCTAACTTGTACCGTCATAAACTACTACAATCAATCCAAATCGTACCTAATGTAACATGTCATGTCATTCTAATCTGTCGTAGTATCGAAGCACATCCAAGTTAAGCGGAATAAATAGTGTACTTCTAAGGAGCGAAATATTGTGTAAAGGGACGTGCTGTGTGTAAATTCCAGTCACACTGGCTGAAAATGAGCCATCTTCAGGACCTACACTGTTTACTAGAAGGAGGGGAGAAGTTTGTCTTTGTGTGTGTGTGTCAGCTCATGAGTAATCGACTGAATTCTTTTCAGCAATTCCCATTAGTGGATGTGCAGAAGTAGTGGATGTTGGAAAGGGTGTAATAACCCAAATGCTTGTTGGAGACAAGCAGGTCCTTCATGTAGGATGCCAACCTGGCTATGACCTTATTGGACCACCTAAGATTTTGTGTGTGGATGGTCACTGGGATCATCCACAGAAATTGCAGTGTTCAAAGCGTAAGTCCATCTCCAGAGGGCAGATTGTTTGTAAAACAATACAGAAATTATATGTTAGTGCTTAATTGTGTTAATTGACTACTTAGTAGAGTCTCTTGTTGAGTATCAATATTGCATGTTATCAGTTTCAATTTTTTTAACCCTTTAAAGTACAATGGTTACTATATGTGTCACTAGAGTGATCATAGAATGTGGTCACAAGATGTAGTTATGAATCCCTGCAACCAGCCCAAGTAATCTGAACAGTAATGTGTAAGTAGCAGTACAAATAATAGTATGAAAAGTGGAACATTACTTTGTATGGACAGACGTACAGGTAACCCAAGAACCTGCTACCTACTGTCAGTTCTGTTTCACTCAACTAGAATATGCATCTTTTACACTGTATCCTGGGAGAAATGGGGCAAAGGTACTTCTGTTTGTATATTATGGACACTTAAAATCTTTGAAATCAAATTAATTTATGTAAAAGCTAATTTAAAATTAAATTTATTTCCCCACCCATGCACGTTTGCACTTGCACCACACACACATGCACATCATATGGCGTTTTTTATAAATATACTTTTTAACCTTAAAGAAGGCAGGTAGGAGTGACAGGACCATAACTGACAATTGTGTCTGGTATTTAAAATTATTACAGGTTGCACCGCACCTCCATACTTGCGCCATGCGGAAATTCGTCTTGAAGGAAGCCAGAATAGTGAAAACACCTATCATCGAGGTTCACTTGCTATTTACATTTGTGGTGAAGGATTTCGCCTGTCCCCACCTGCAAGTAAGATTCATATCTGCAATGATGGATATTGGACAGGTCCACGAGGTCGATGTGGTGAGTGTGTTTTGCTTTGTACACAACATAAGCCAGTCCTTTCGTGTTAGCAACGAACCTTAATGTCTTCTGTGAGAAAATAGGATTGTGGGGAACAGAAGCTGAATGGGTTGTATAGTTTCCTAGTGTCATGGAATACTACTACTACTACTATACTACTACTTCTTCTTCTCCTCCTCCTCCTCCTCCTTCCCCTCCTCCTCCTCCTCCTTCATTGGCACTTGAGCCCACTGTGGGCTTTGGCCTGTCGAACAATGTCCTTCCATTTGTTCCTATCTGCCACCAACTCTCTCCATCTTCTCACTCCCAGCACTTGAAGATCTCTTTCTGCTTCCTCTTTCCATCTCTTCCTGAGTCTTCCCCTTCCCTACCAGTTCTTGAGTGAAGATCTTTTTGGGCATCCTTTCCTCCTCCATTATTTCTAGGTGACCTAACCAGCTTATTCTTTGCCCTTTTATCCATTTTACTATATTTTCTCCTTTGCTCATCTCTTCTAGTTCTCGATTCATCCGACTTTTACATTCCCCGTTTTCATATTTAGGACCATATATTCTTCTAAATATTTTTCTTTCAAAAATTAGCAGAGCTTGTTCTTCGTCAACGTCCATGCTTCCACTCCATACGACACTATCAGTCTTATTAGTGTCTTATATAATATAATTTTAGTAGCTCTGGATAAAAGTCGACTCCTGAAGAAACTTATAGCGGCAAAATAAGTTCCATTGCCAGCCAAAATACGACTTCGTATTTCTCTGTCCACGCTATTATCATAACTGATTAGTGCACCAAAGTATATGAACTTGGCTGCTCCTTCATAAGTTACACCATTTATGGTTGCCTCTTTCACTGATCTTCAGGATGGGGATGCTAAAAATCTCATATTTGGTCTTGTCGGGGGTTATTACCAGGCCCACTCTACCTGCTTCCCAGCTTATCTCAGCATGCGTTGCTTCAAAAGCTGGAAGGCTCCTTGCAGTTACCAAAATATCATCGGCATATCCACAAATTTGTGTCAGTCTGTTCAAAATTATACTGTTTGTTCCAGGTTTTTCAGTGCTTTGTGGAGAACAAGGTTGAACAATGTTGCAGACAAACCATCTCCCTGCCTAACCCCTCTACTTATGACAAAAGGGTTACTTTTTTTCCCATCCACTATTACTTTGCCTTGGGCTCCTTCAAGTGGCATTTTCATGAACCTTTCTGTCTTTTTGGGTATCCCAAAACTCGCTAGTGATTCTAGCAGCTTTTTTTAGTTTATGCTGTGAAAAGCGTTTTTAAAATCAATGAAAAGGAGGTGGAGGTCAATATCATGTGCATAAAATTTTTCAAGTATTTGCCTTACTACAAATAATTGATCCATTGTTCTTTGTGGTCTGAAACTGCATTGGTACTCTCCCAAAATCTCTTCTGAGTACTCTTTCAACCGTTCCAGTGTGACACTTGATAGTATTTTATATGTGACATGTCATGGAAGACATTACTTTTTATTCTTATGTTGCAGTTGCCAGTGGTTGCCAGATGCCCCCTGAAATTGCATATGGCTACTATGTTTTGGAATCCACCCGAGAAGAAGATTCTATAACCCATGTAAGTGTGGGTCAGCGGGCTCATTACAACTGTAACCTTGGTTACACCCTGACTGGACCAGCCAGTCTACAGTGTCTGGAATCTGGTGAATGGTCCCCCCGTTTGCCCCCTCACTGCACTCCTCTGGCTAACTCAGGTACGAATACTTTGTATTGTACTGAGACTGGGCATCTTGAGTGACTTTAACTTTACTTTAGTGTCTGTGCTAAATTGTGTTGTAGCTTACAGAAACATGCTCCAGAAAGAGATGCTTACTTGGGACTAATTGTAGGAATATGTGGCTACTCAGGCTACACTTCTGCATGGTTGACACATGTCCTTGCATTGCACTATCAGTATTTCTATTAGGAATTCTATAAATGAAACAAAAGAGTTGAATGCTTTTGCCATGAACTGTTCTTGGTAAGGGGATTTTAATAGCATTTTATTATGCAAAGTCTTGATAACATATTATATTGGCAGCTCTCATTAACCTTTCAAGTCATAATAATGTGTATGCACATTATCTCTTTCCTTATCCCAGTGGCTCTGTTGGTGTTTGTCCATGATTGTCTAGTGCCAAAACCGAGCGGTAACTTGGGCGATCCTACTATGGCCGTTGTTAGGCCTATCCTAGAATTCCCAAGGGGACAGGGAAATTATGGTAGCTGTAGACGAAAGTAAAAGGTTTCCTGTTTATCTAAGTATTCAGGGCTAGGGGGCTATATAGTTCAGTCAGTGACAATTTTATCGTAACTAATTCAATACTAAGTCTATTTTCTATTTATATATAGACAAGTTAATATACAAGTAAATGACATAAGTCAAAATGGTTTTCACAAGTCCCTTAGTTACGATGGGTTTTCTTTTACAATTAATAACCCAATTAATTGTCATGCCACTATTTAATCCCACGAAATTTAGAAAAGTAATTTGGTTGCCAAAAGCAACTCACTGAAATAAGTAATTTAATAATCAGTCAGTACAACTTACTTCCAGTTAACAGCCAGAAAGCAAAGTAGCCAAACATCTCAACAGTCAAGATTTCCTTAGGTATAACTCTTCTTCAAGTAACACAGTAACGTCGAAATGTAGTTCCAAAATACATAGGCCAAAGAGACTTCAGTAAATCTTCTTTAAGTCTTCTTGTATGTGAGTCTTCTCTTAATCAAATTTCCGTGGGATTTTATAGTGGTGTTGTGTCTACTAATGCATTTTTTTCTTATAACTTCCTAATCCTTGCATCATTTAACTAGGGCACGCATACCTCCATGTTACCTCAACCCAACAAACAATTATGAGGCAGGGCGCGCGACAGTTCCTAGTTCACGGTATTTCATGAATCTGGGTCTCGGCCTAAGCGCATTCCAGCATCATGAAAAGAGACAAAATGGTTACCAAATGTTGCATACATTACAGTTGCGCAGTATTTGGGCGTCATGTCCTGATTTTATCAGGGCAGAGAATATGGTGTTCTTGGTACAGATTGGTGTTTATAATTGTCAGAAACATTCAGAACTATTTAAAATAAACTTTTGTTTTAAATTTTGATAGCCATATGTGTAGCCGTTGGTCGGTTCATTTAAGTTTGTGACAATGTGAAATGAATCTGTCATTCAGTTTTGTGTGGAGATAGAGATAATGTTATATTTAGTGATGAGGTGGTATTGCTGATAAGGATTATGAATAAAGAGAACATATTTCTGTTACACATTATGGCAGCAGTGATGAGAATGAGAGTACATGTAATGTGTCCATCCAGCTGACATATTATCTTGTAAACCAGTCAGTTCCACTATTTACCCGTAATTTTTATTTCTATAGCATACATGGGCTTATGTGCATTCTAAATAGTACACTAAATGGATTTAGGTTTATTTATTTATGTAATGAACTGGTGGCTTTCACTGTAAGAAATACCAATAGGTATGCGGGAACTTATATTCATAAATGTACAGTTAAAAGGCTAGGACAAGAAGGAATAATAGGATACAAGTGGCAGAAGACAAGGTATATTTATTTTTTTGATTTATAATGTTGGTGGGAAAAACTCAGAAACCCACCAAGATAAATCTGTTCCACCAGAGTCTCTTTCCTAGAAACCTTGCTTTCCCAGAAACTGTCACAGGTTATTTTTGTACTTATTACAATAACTGAGTACTTTATGGACACAGCTACATAGGAGATATACACAATGATTTCCAAAATTGTTCACAATCAATCTTTTTTTTAAAAGGCAAAATTGTCCGGGTTTTTAGCTGCTGAATTGCAGCTGATGAGGCAATCAGAAGTGTTCTTGCCAGAATTTATACATGTGAAGTATAAGATATGAATTTGACATTCATATATAAGAATTTAAGACATGAATTTGTATGAAAAATGAACTCCAAGGCTAAATGTACTTAATTCTTGCCATTATAATTCTTAAATCATGTTTCCTTGTGTTCTCCAATAAAATTACTACCAGTATAATTCCTCCTCATTTTCAAATGTTGCTGCAGTAATTGCTGTGTAGGTGTTACTGTAAGGACAGTGAGCAGTGAGGACTTGTATGGTTGAGAATAGGCAGTGAATACAAAGTGGTGGGAGGAGAGAGAAATTCCCAAAGTCCGACAACAGTTGTACTTAGCAGTTTAGTGAATGCTAATGCTGATGTCATGTTATTACACCATTTTGCAAAATGTCACATTAGAGTTGTCTAATAGAACATCTTTAGAAATGGTCCTCCTTCCTACAAACACTACACCCTCAATCTTCTAAGCTCTGGAAAATAACTCGCTATTTCAAGGCCCCCACTTCCTCTATCCCATCGTTATACCACAACGGAACACAAATCTATGAAACCCTGTCCAAAGCCGAGCTATTAGCCCGACAGTTTGAACAATCCCATCACCTCACCCTACACATGGGATCCCAAAATCACTCAGTCACTGTAACACGTCAAGTATACACATTCTTTT
>Ga0131853_10026060_pt1 | contig 10522 bp, 7 predicted proteins | sample TergutLab28metaG_FD_92764 | JGI IMG/M metagenome (GOLD analysis project Ga0131853, IMG submission 92764) | Labiotermes labralis P1 segment gut microbial communities from Petit-Saut dam, French Guiana - Lab288 P1 (version 2) (version 2) | ecosystem: Host-associated > Arthropoda: Insects >... | reverse complement strand
TAGGTTTTCCAAGAGACTGTTGCTCTTACATTAATAATCATAAACGTAACGACAATGCGAGAATTTTGGGTTATGACCGTTTTATTAACGTGTACGAAATTTGTGTGTAATTGATTTTTGAGCCCTTCTCTTTTCTGTGATATTGGGCAGCGTCAGTGGCTGGTTTATTCTTCACAAAAATAAAGTTAAACGGTAGTTATTACAAACAAGTCTTTGGAACAGAAACACTGCCTGTGTGAGTTCTGCTTGGGACCTCCATTTTCGCTTTGTCATCTGAGATTTCCCTGGGTCACGTGTGCCAGCATTTCGAAGCAGTAACAGGCTAGGGCGAGAGAGAGAGAGAGACTAGTCTGCCAGCCTGCCGCACTGCAGTGCCACCGCATGTTTCGTTAAACACTGGCAAGTGTTTAGCAGTGTATGTATTGTTTCTTTGGTTGCATGAGAATACGCTTGGGCACGCTGAGGAGGAAGGAAGGAAGGAAGGAAGAAGAAACAGGTAGAAGGGAGAGTGAGAGGTTGACACCTCCCGGAAAAGAAGATCTCTTTGTTAGACGGTTGTGTATTTCTTTTGTTTTTATTTCCATGCTTTGTCTTGCCTTCAAGTTTTTATGTGAACACTCACTCCACTTTCCCTCCCTCCACCGTGCTGCACTCTCCCTTCCTCTACCTTCTCACCTCTTTCATTATAAGTTGACTGTCGTCTTCGTTCATTTGTACGTCTATCCGTCCATCTGCAGGTGAACTATACACGTACCTTCGTACGGTTTGTGCCAGCAAGTGTAACGGTCTTCATCTCCCACCACACATTCTGCTTCGGCGATTCTCTTGCTTCCTCGTAATTCGGTTAGTCATTATAATGGGTGAGCAATTTAAGTTGCCCACCTGTGTGTGTGCCACTGCTTTGCGAATCAGCAGCAATAATGAGATCAGTCGTACCCAATCGAACTTGCTGGTGCAAATGCAATAAATAATGTGTGCTGTTAGGTGGGGGTAATTGGTACACCAGTCGCGAAAGGTTGAGGTAATTGCTGTGCAACCTGCGGCCCGCGGGATTTGTGTCTGCGTTTCCCGAAAATTTTCGAACGCGTTAACTTACGCTCCTTCACCGCTGTGAAATGCCGTTTTTTGGTGGTTTGGTAAAATCCTAAAGCATAGTTACATTTAGTAAAATCTTCGAGTTGTAACGGGCTTTGTGCATGTAGCTTGTCACCATTCTGTGTTGGAAACTTGAGAACATTGTACCAGGAAACTTCAAAACATTGGGGGGGGGGAGGGGGGGTGGTTAAAACAACGGAATGGTAAGCGCCACCACCACAACCTTTATTTATCAGACCCAGATATGTTCTGTTCATGATTGGTACAAATGTGCGTATGTCAGTTGTAATTTTATAAAATGGAAATTTTATTATGTCATTGACAAAGAAACTGTGGCGAACTTCTCATTGCTGTTCTTAAAAAACAAGGTAAGTTAAAAAAATTAGCAGCAACTAAGCAACTCATTCTTACCAATTGAACTGCAGTTTTAGTGGCGTTAGGAGGAGGAGGAGGAGGCGTAAATGGTAGAATATCCTAACGTGTTGGCCGATGTTAGAGAAATAAGGATGCGATCATGATTAGTCTGCCTTAGAATGAGGTCCTGTGGCAAGGTGTTGTGAAAAGGGTAATGTTTCTTGAGATTCCACACATAGCGGAAAACGTATCCACTTAGCGACTCGCAGTTTCGCAAGAGGGACTCTGTTCCACGGAGTTTGACTTTCAACACCTTTCATAGTTGCGTACCTAACCAGTTACATGCTACAAAACCATTTATTACTTTTAAATTGCTATGCACTCACTCTGTGTGGCCCCCAGACCTGCGAACTGTGTCGTTTGTATGTGAAAATGTGTACAAGTGATCGCTTGGGTTGATGCCTTTTCTTTAACTTTGCTACCTTGATCGTTTGCGGTTCCGGTTCTTACAAGACGTTAATGATTTGACTTAATTTCCGCATGTAGAACAGTTTATTGGTAAGAGACAGCGTAGCGTAGTCAGATCGTGAAACGGCAGGGATTTGAAGGACGATATAGTTCTTGGTGTGAACGTGTTCATAAACGTAGGCTTGAACATGAGTACTCCAGTGTGTGGCACGTCGGTTGGCCCTCGCAGTGACCGTTGTATGCCCCTGACGCGAACCAAACCGCAACCAATATAAAAGAAGTACAGCTGACAAATGTGTAAGTGCCACCAGTGAACGATATATCCTGTGATGCCAAGTGGAACATGCGTCATTACAAAACCGTCCGTCCATAACTCTTACGACTTGCTACATGGATGACCTACAAATGTTATCGGGAATGTAAATAAACGAGTTAGAGGCCAGCAGTGTGTAGACTGCATCATGTACAGTGTATGAGATCAGTTTCAGATTCTTTTGATTTTTGTCGTGACCGGTGACAGGCATTGTCGTCAATACGAAATGGAAACCTTCAGTTTGGAGCACATTCTCCCCTTGAAGCTGATAGTCGGTGAGGTGGGTAAGAAATCGATCTCTTCGTTAACTTTATGACATTTTCTCTGTTGATTTCCAAAAACACCATCCATCCTGTACACCTTACTGACACATTACAGTAATTTGATACGTGTCCAGAAAATCGAGTTCATTGGTCGTTAAGCGTGACACATGATGACTGGTCTACCGTACTTCGGTGTGAACACTCGCCATTTTAAACTGGATTTGAGGTTAATGAGACGTCTTACATATGCTCATAGGTATACGAGTTAAACTGGTCCGTTATCTGCCAAGGTGAAAAGGAGTGTTGCTGATGGCGGCATAGTCCGAACTTTTGAGAGATTAAAACTCGTTTTAATGCTGCAACTTGTTTGCTTCCTTTTCTTTCTTTCTTTTTCTTTTTTTTCCATTTAAACGATCACTTCATCTCGTTTCTTGCAGCATCACCTCTGCAAAGAACCCTTCATTCGCCATTGCTGTTACTCTGTATCGCAAAGGGAAAACCGTTTTATGTTACTGCAGTACCAGTTGAGGCTACTTCTAAAAACATTTTAGTCGTCTTATTTTTGTCGCCGGCCAGGAGGGTGACACTGTGAAGTAGTGTGATCGGGTGAAACAGGAGTGTTTCGGTGCCTGGCAAGTATCAGGAAGGAAGGCTACCCAGCCTTCAGTTGGAATGTTGATGGTATCTTCAGTAACCAGTAGGAGGGCTGAGCAGCAGTGAAAGAAAGATTTGGATGTGTCGTGAAAAATGTGAGTACTTAGGTATTTATCTTTACATCAGGAACAGGATTCCTGCGCCGCCATGAAACAAATCTCTAGTACTGGTATATCCGAGAGTCACGACCTAGCGCAGGTAATGTAGCTTCTTCGCCGTGTATCTCGACCTGAAGACCGACTGCCCAGACTGCTTGTTTTCGTTATGTCTTCAGTTACTCCCTAACAATGCTAGGACGACAGACTACATCGCAGTTTTCGTTGTCATCACGTGGTTGTAATCCGACGCGACCCAGTTGTGGCAAAGAAGACCTTGTGAAATTATTACATTATAGGAACGTAGCGATTTTGCATTGCTCATATCCGGATATCATATATGGCGTCTGGTCATAAGACTGTGTGGTTGTTTCAACGTTTGCGGTTTACATCGTAACTAAAAGTTACATAATAATAACCTTTACATTAATACTAGAATTTCTCGATCTTGTACGTAAATATTTCAGTGAGACCCATTATACACAGTAGCGCATCAAGAAGCAGCCCGCAGTCTTTCGCCTGTAGGAGACGCTGGAAGCGCCTCTCCTTCACGACCAGACGTTGCTGATCACGTATCTGGCAGTTCACTAACTCACAAACTGAAGAAGTAGGTGTGAATCAGATGGCGATCACGTCAATATACGAATGGGCGTGGAACTTCGTAACAGATCGCGGTTAGGGGCTACTTCCGCTTGCGCCACTGGGCCTAGAAAAACATCGAAGAAGACAAACTTTGTCAGCTAAGGAATATACATATATGTATAATTTTCTTCAAATTGACAGTGTATGTATGTATGTATGTGTGTATATATATATATATATATGTGTGTGTGTGTGTGTGTGTGTGTGTGTGTATGGGCCGGGTAGCTTAGTCGGTATAGCGACTGACTGGGTTAGACGGTCTGGGATCGAATCCCGGTGGGGACTAGATTTTCCTACCGTCCAGACCGGCCCTGGGACCCACCCAGCTTCCTGTAAAATGGGTACCGGCTCTTTCCTGTGGGGTAAAGTGCGGCCGGGGCGTGCTGCTGACCACTCTCTCCCTTCTAGTGCCGCTGTCATTGAAGAGTAGAGCTATACCTCTGACCATCCTCTGGGCCACACCGGGCCTGTAACGGGATCACTTTACCGTTTACCTTAGGGTATATATGTCACTGGTGGCTTACAGGAACGATTCTAACGGCATTGCTACTACCACTACCACATATACTAATACTAGTACTCCTGCTGCTGCGGACAGTAAAAACAGTAACAATCTGGGAAACGTAATACGCCTTTTGCGAAAATCGCTGCTACAGTTTGCTTATCTGTGAAGTCCTTTGGCATTTCCAGTATTCAGAGTTAGAAGAGTATTAAAGCAATTATTTTCATTATAGGGCTGCCGGTCTGCTAGACATTACTGCATTCCTTTGACCTGAACAACACAAGAGTTCTGTTAATCTCAACCGGCACAGGTCTGTATGTGCTTCGTTTTGGTTCTAATGACGCAAGCAAAGCTTTTGTGAACAAAGTGCTAGCCGCGCACTGAACGGGAAAGACTTTGATTAACGTCAGTTCAGCTCCGTCATGATAAATGTGCTAACATGGTAGTCATAGTAACCACGTGAAATACAGACCGAATTGTTTTCTAATGTATATATATATATCAGCTGCATATTGAAGGCAGATAATTTATAATCCGGGTCCTACAAAAGACAAGATACTTGTAGGCGGATGGTAATGAATTGTAACGAACATTATTAAATATCTGGAAGCATTTGTTATATTTATCCACATTCCTTTCTTAAAAGGAAAGAAGAGGCGTAGCAGAACACTGTGATTTGTTAGTTATTCCCTGCATTTGGCCGATTTTCACGCTTGGTATAAACCTTGTAACTTCTGGATTATAGCCGTATGATTTGAATATTGACGTTCTCACCCCCCCCCTCCCCTTTGGCGCTGCGGCTCAACGCGGGCCATGGCCTCCTCATTCTTGAGGTTTCTAGATCACACATAACGACGCACCACAGTCGGTAGGATTCCTCTGGACGAGTGATCAGCCCGTCGCAGAGACCTCTACCTGACAACACACAACACTCACAACAGACAAACATCCATGCCCTCGGTGGGATTCGAACCCACAATCCCAGCAAGCGAGCGCCCGTAGACCTACGCCTTAGACCGCGCGTCCAGTGAGATCGGCATTCTTGTAAATTACATTTAGAAATCCGGATTTTACCTCACAGAGAACACATTCTGCGCCCAGTAATGTTAGCACAAATGATGCGTAGAGTAGTTATCACTGGGCCTGAAACGATTAACCAGTTGGCATATTTTGAAGTCCGCAGGACATGCGGCAGTGATAGACAAGTTCTCATTGCAAGCACAACACATTTTTCCCAAATTAGCAATTTTCTGTAGAACCCCCAAATTTTTCTAACTGTATCAGGCCATAGTCTGGAGGATCTCATCCGAACACAAGTAGCTACAAAGGTTTACATATAGTTGTACAGTTTTAAAAAATTGTCGGACTTTTTAGCTAGTTAAAACATAAGCATAGACTTTGAGTCGTAATAAACAATCATCTCCAAGTGTTAACTTGAGTTTCCTTTTTTATTGTACTATCAAGAGTAAGAGGTAGTGTATAGTGTGATAACTTGTATCAGTTATTATGGGAAAATTTTATTCTCTTGTTTAAAAACTGCTTTTTAAATGTAGTTTTATCTCTTAAGAATCCGTCGTGGAGTTCAAGATTAAATCCATTAATGCTGTCGCTGACCTCTGATAAGTTCATTTAGATGTGCTGCACTCACCCAGTGATGCATGCTGGCTGGCGATCAGATACTGCTGTGTGAACAGTTACAACTAAATTATGCCACGTTTCCACAGTGATGATGATATAGTGTGTAAGTAATAGTAATTTGCATGTTTGCAATCATGTAGCAAAGGTGAGCCGGGATAGCTCAGTTTGTCAGTGGGTGTGGTCTAGTGACTGGAGTTTGGATCTCGACATGTGCAAGATTTTTTTCTTTTTCTTCCCCACTAATTCGGAACTTCAGCGTGTCCTGTTTAACATCCATTACAGTTCGTGAAGGTGGCAGATCACCTTCATATTATAGCGAGATTAAAAAATTCCGGGAGTTTTTTTTGCGCCATGACCATGAGCGTCAGCACAAACACAAATTTGTACCTGTTCCTGTACTGATGATTTTCAGTGTGAGACATTCGTATCAGTTTTGTGCTGGTGGTGTAAATAGACAATGAAATTGTATGCCAATGACCTGACTCCATGGTACACATCACATCCTGTGCTAATGTGCAAATTTAGACTTTTTGTGCCCGTGTATACACGTATATGGTAGTTTGTCTTGCACTCAGTACATAATGTGAAAGTACGATAATTGGTAACACCTGGATTATTTCTGGCGTTATCGTTATCATTATTGTTAATGAAAATGTTATTGCTAGCAGCTGTGTAATTTATACTGTTCACTTGTGGTTTATAGTGATCAACTCAGGCATGATGAGATCGACGGGAAGTGTTTTTCATTGTATCTCCTCTGCCTTATTTGGAGGTTTAGTAAACCGTTGGTAACAAGAACATAGTTCATAAAATTAGGCATGCGAACTGTGATGCGTTACGTTGCGGTGTGCGAAGGGTGCTGAAAGGCGACGTTGTTGTGTTTTGAAGTGTGGTGAACTGTTTTGTTATCAGGCGCCACGGCAATACTTTCACTTCATACAGTTCCCACGCGTTTTGTTTTGAACGTCGCATCTTTACGTTATGTGTAGGTCTATATATAAACACACATAACACATAATATGTTTAATATTTTCTGATATCTTATATGGTATTTTGTTATTAAAGCGGCTTTAATACCTGACTTTGGAGACTTGTACGTTATTTTGCGTTATTTGCAAAACATACTCAAAAGGTTGCTTTGCGTCGTTAAATTTTCAGTTTATGCCGTCTGTTGACAGAAATTCACAATAGTTTTTTGAAAGCTTGCGGGTTGATACAGCGTAAATTTATTGCTAATGTTGGTTTTTTTTTTTGGGCACTCCATGTGTTGATACCAGGACGAAGATATTTGTGATTGCTCTGGTCTCATGGTAGGGTACAGTAGTGAGCTCTTGCGAGCACGGTAATGAACCGGCTTCCATAAGAGGCAGTCCATTTGTTGAGCTGCTTAATTTACCTTTTGCAGAAGGACTTGTGGATGGATTTTGTGAATCTGGGAAAGGGCTGAAAGTAGTTCTCATGTTTTTGAGCGTGTGGTTGTTTTCGGGAACGTAAGAATTACGCAAGAAATGTCGGCTGATATCTGATAGGGCATTTAGTGCTGTGAAAGCTGTTTTCGAGGGGACACACTTGGCTGATGGTTCTTCATCAAACGCTTAGAATGACTTGTTTTACTGTGCCACTTTGCGAAACCCGCGATTGGATTACCTACATGCATACAATCTGTGGAAACGATTATGCAATAATAGGTGTGATGCCGTAAGACATTCGTGGCTTAATTCTTTTCTTACATTTATATCTAAGCTGTTATTAGGAATATAATTTAAGAGAGGAGGGATCTCTTGAAAATTTGTGGTCACTATGACGAGCTCTTGCTGCTCAATCAATACCTCCTGTTGCCTATAGGATATCTAAGTATCATTCGGCTTTCTCTAGCCACAGGAGGCTTATGACGGAGTGTTTAACTTTGTTGAACAAGGAATATGTGTTTATGACGGTGTTTTGAAACATTCCTCGTGGGGAATATCGACGAAAGTTGCGGAAAAATATCCTGATCGGGCTTTGCCGTTCATTGCAACAGTTTATGAAAATATGTGCAAATTCCCAACCACAAGATCAGTGCTGGACAGAAGAACAAGGAGTTCTGAGCAGTAATCTCACATCGCTTTTCTAATTTGATTTCTTGCTCAACAGATATATCAGTGTTGTTGTGATTATTCTTTGTGAAGGATCTTTCGCTTGAATAAACATTCTGGACCAAAGTTCGATAAACAATTCTTTTGCCATATCCAAATAAATAATCTAGACTAGGCAAACCTCTGGGGAAGGGGTATGGCCAAGTGGTTTGCGTACAGATGTAATTATTGAAGTGTACCTCATTCGAACCCAGTCTTTTTCACTGAGATCATCACAGCATCTACAGTGCAAGATAACAAGACTTCTTTCAGCCATGATGTAGGTCAGGTGAACACATACTTTGCGTGTGGCTGGAAGAGTGTGTGTTGAGGTGCCGTAAGGTTGTGTTGGGTCTGTAATTCCAGCGGGTTGGAATGTAGAGAGGGCAGTAGAGCAGCCGCCTACGATGGAACGCGTTCAAAGACGTCGGGTGACACAAGTTGTCAGTTGTCAGTAAATGTTACTGTACAACAGATTGTTAAAACACGGAGTTACAGTTAACGGCAGATTCTGCCGGCTCGACTTTTCGGCCTTTGCGACAGTACAGTAGGCACCAGTTTAACAAATGTATCTCGTGTTTAAGACGAACTTGTACGGCCAGTCGTCCCAAAAGTTAGTTTGAACTGATCCTCCCACCCCCACCAAATTCTGACGTGAGTCTTTCCAATTTAGTCGTTCCCTTTGTATATTAACCTGAAATTTTGGTGATTAGTGTGACGTAGCGCCTTTCCCATCAGAATTTCGTGCATAGACCCTTTCTGTCCTGAAGGGTTGAATATGAAGGAACTGCGTGAATCTAATGTTTTGTGATAACGTGTTTCAAAATGGTCAAATGCTTTCCTTCTGTATGTTACTAAATATTTATAATAGCACATACAGTGTTTGTAACATTTTATTTTCATGTTAAGTTTGTGTTTTCGCGGTATGAAATGCGTTTTCACGAACGAACCCCCAATTTATAACATGGCGGTTATTGGAAATACGGGTTCGATTCCCGACAGGTCGCTTTGCAACCGTCGTCCAGGAACCTATTAGGGCGCTAGTGCAGGTTTCGCCCTTGCGTCCTCCGTCGCGTGCTGGCTACGTTGTGGTTGGTTAGAGCACTGCACTTAATTCTGACTTTCGATTCGAGCTGTAACTGGAATTCGACTTCTTCATCGCCTGTTTCATGCCATGTCGCCTGTAAGTTTGAGCTGAGAGCCTCTGCACGGCATGCCACTTGAAATCTCGGCACAGTCTTAGACAGCAGCGTTGAAATGTTTCCAGACGTGTTGCAGTTGGAAGCAGTGCGTGCATTTAACCGTCACAAGCACGAATTGTACTGCATGTTGTTGCTGACAATATCCGTTTTAACAAGTAAACATTACCACCCAGAAGATTCCCTCCATACGAGCGTCGCTCTCGCTGCCACAGGCGTGTATGACACTCAGGTTCTGTCCGTTGCTGATTTCTGCAAACCAGTTTACTGGTGTTACAAGCTTTTTAGTCTGACTTTTGAGACTCATTTAGTATTACCGGTACACTTATACGCCGTTTCCGTTGCTTGTTTGTGAGAAAGCTCGCGTTTAGTTCTTTCCGCTTCCGTTTAAAAAAAACCGCAAGGCAACACAATTTCAATACACGCAGCAGCGCCACTACCACGATGGTGCCGCACACCATCATCTGTTACTGAATGCTGCTGTTCTCACAGTTGTAACAAGAGAGGTAACACGTGGCAGTTCTTGTCACTTCCTGTGAGTGTACATCTGCAAGTAGCCGCAGTAGGTGTAACACGTCTCCAATTCGATGTGCGCGAGTCTTACGCCTCCACATGTGACAGCATGAGTGAGAGCTTTGTTACGGCCATTTTGGTTAGCTTGAAAGCCTTCTCTTGTATTTCAGATTTTCGCGGCCTCTTGTAATTTCGGTTTCCAGTGCAGGCCAATAACGAATGCTGTCTGACAGACTCGTGATTATGATGTGCTGGGTTCAGCAGTTATCAGAACTTTAAACATAGATAGACATAATTCATAATCCTAATTCAAGTGCTATGTGCTAAGCAAGGGACCTCAATAGGAAACACTTATCATCATTTGAGCTTCTGCCGGTGCGGGTGTTTAAAGTGTACTGAGGTCGTTGCTCTAGATAAGAAGAGAATGCTGATTGGAACAGGCTGAAGGCCTGTCTGTAGATTCCATGTATATTGCCATATCGAACTTGTACGAGTACAGGAATAGTGTTGACGACCTCGGCAAATGCGTCTCAGTATATTTGTATTTACACTCCGTAAGAGTTGTTCGTAGTGCTTTTTGGACATTGTTTCGGATTTTCCTGTCTGCGTGTCAGCACCTGATAACGTTTTGTGACCATTCGTCTTTTGTGTATTTGTAGTGCAGTGTTATAG
>Ga0131853_10026059_pt1 | contig 10523 bp, 7 predicted proteins | sample TergutLab28metaG_FD_92764 | JGI IMG/M metagenome (GOLD analysis project Ga0131853, IMG submission 92764) | Labiotermes labralis P1 segment gut microbial communities from Petit-Saut dam, French Guiana - Lab288 P1 (version 2) (version 2) | ecosystem: Host-associated > Arthropoda: Insects >... | reverse complement strand
CTTTTAACTGTGCTCAAAATAGTGTGCCGCCCCCAGGATAGCCTGCCCCACCGTGACGTCCTGGGGGCGCTGATGGCGTTGGGTATAGAGCGTGACGTGGTGGGGGACATCCTCTGCGAAAACCACGCCGCCGCACTGGTCTGCCTGCCAGAACTGGGCGGCTATATTGCCGAGAACCTCACCAAAGTGGGGCGCGTCGGGGTTGCGGTGTCTGAGATTAAACTGCACGAGCTGCCGGCCAAACAGGAAAACCTGACCGTAAAAACAGATACTGTGGCCTCCCTGCGCCTGGACACGGTGCTGTGCGCGGCTTTCGACCTGCCCAGGGGCAAAGCATCCGAGCTTATAGCGGCGGGCCGGGTAAGCATCAGCCATCAGCCCTGCTTGCAGCCGTCCAAAGAAATTGGCGAGGGCGCCTTGCTGTCGGTGCGCGGCCTTGGGCGCGCCAAGTTGCTGGAGGTCGGTGGCATGTCGAAGAAAGGCCGCCTGTTCGTGCGCATTAGGCTATATGGGCAGTGACGCTCTTAAGTATTTAGTTTTCTTGGTATCGAATGATTTTTTGTGCGTCGGATATGCTTTCGTATCGCCCAACGCCAACTAGCGCGGTAAGCGCAGCGCCGAAAGCCGCCTCTTCTTTGTGATGCGGTATGCGCATTTGCATCCCAAAGCGCTGCGAGAACATTTTTTGCATGGCGGCGTTCTTTCGGATACCGTTGCCCGACCCAATTAGGGTCGCCGGGACTTTTTGCCGTGCACCGGCTACCGCGGCAAATTTTTGGTACAGCTCATCGACTATGCCCCACAGAACTCCCGTCGCTAAATGCCGGGGTGTAAAGTTATCGAGCCCGAGGTTTTTAACGTAGCCACGCATAATTGCATTCTCGCGCGTGCCGCAGAACTGTGTACCAACCTCAAGCGGGTTTGCAAGCTCTGTAAAATCCCCGGCGAGCTTGTCCAAGACAGGGTAGAGGTTTTGCGCCTCAAAGCCCGCGGCGGTTACAACGCCGCGAAAAAACTCCTCCACGGCTGCGTAGGCCCGCCCACCGCACAGTGACGAGCCTACAAGTATAAAGCTATTGCCGGTCAGCGGCCTTGTCTCCATCCCGCCACCCTGCCCGGGGTTTTGTATCAGGAACGAAATTTGGCTGCCGGTGCCTACATTGACGAGGACGCTACTGTCCATATCTGCGACCGAGCCGATAAAGCTTGCCTGATTGTCGCCAATCGCCGTTGTGACCGGTACCCCTCGGCATGTCTTCCCAACAACCGCAAAATCGGCGGTTATGCGTGGGAATAAGGGGAAATCCATACCCGACTTTTCGATTGCGCCGTCGTCAAATCCGCCCCTTCGCAAATCAAATAGGCCCAGACTTGCCGCGTTCGAGATATGCAAAAGCGGCGAACTTTCCCCCGCCAACCTCATCCCAACATAGTCGCTGATAGTACAAAAAGTTTTTGCGTTTTCCGGTACAAGCCCATTCGCGCAGTTGTAGTAATGGGTTGCCGCCCCATAGCCCGTAGCAAGGGTGTAGCCTGTAATTTCTGCCAGGCGCTCAGCGTAATTTTGACCACCGGTGTGCTCCAGATTCCCACGGCCATCCTGCCAAGTATATAGCGGGCTTTCCGCCTCGCCGTCCTGCCCCAGATAGAGAATTCCGTGCATTTGACCGGAGATTCCAACCCCATCGACCTCGCCGTATTTTTGGGTTAAGAAGTCCACTAGCTCTCGCGATATCGCGAGAATCTTTGCGGGGTCCTGCAAACTTGCCCAAGGCTCAGCTGGAATTTTTGTGTTGTTGGGTGCCGTGCGCGTCTCCAGCACGGCACCTGTATTTGCGTCTATCACAACCGCGCAGATGGAGGTTGTACCGATATCAAGGCCGATCGAGTACATATTCTGCTCCCTTCATTATGTGACAATGGCGGACCCGCGCGGGTCGAGCCTTGCTATAATGTCGTGTTGGATTGCGGGGGAAAGATCTAAGAAGTTGACGAACGTCCCGTGTATCCTCATGATATACACTCCACTTGGCGCGTACTTTTTGGGGCTGGCGAGCACCTTGCGCAGAATTTCGGCGGTCGTTATGTTGACATATAGGTAAAACGGCGGCGTGGTCTTAACCGCGCTGTTGAAGAACAGCGGCCCGACAACTTTGTCGCGGAACTCGAGGCCGTTCTCTTCGTGGGTCGTGGCCTTGAAGTATTTAGGGTCAATCCCAAAGTGGGAGGCGTAGCCGCCGCTCATTTTATCGTATGGCAGCCGTAGCGCGGACAGTGTGCGAAAGCCCAGGCCGTTCTGTGCGTCGCCGTGCAGCGGGTCGACACCGTAGCTTAGCATTTCGCGGGCTTTTCTTCCGTTCGGTGTTGCGCCCACCCAGTAGCCGTACAGAAGATGTGTCGACGGTGTGCTGAAGTCTGGGCGAAAGGGATTGCCGAGATAATTTTTCTGCCCGGCGACAATAGCGGAAACTTTGATCGCGACCTCAGCGACCTCGGTGTCGGCAACATCGATGTTGTTGCCGAATTTGGGCGCGCTCAGCAGAAACTCCCGCAGCTCTTCGTCGTTCTCAAAGTTGGTCTTAAGCGCTGTGACGAGCCGCTCAGCGTTCCCTGGCCGCTCCGCCAAGAGCTTGTCGATAGCGACGAAGGAATCTGCTACCACCGCAAGGCCGTGAATCAGGCAGCCGCTGCCGTTATATTTGGTGCCTTGGCGCTGTGTATCCCGCAAGTCATAACCAGACACGACCCCACCCATAAGCGCGCTCAAAAACGGTACGCGCAGGTTTGAAAGCGCTCTCGACGCGCCATTCGCAGCCCCAGCCATTTCCCCGGCGTAAAACTCCACGTTTGCGTAAAACAACTCGCGAACACGCGAGAGGCGCTCGGCCGCGCCGGGGCAGCCGCTTTTGCGCCCAATATTTTCGCCGGTAATTGCGGAGACACCGTCGCTGAGCGTGAGCTCCAGAATTTTGCCAAGGTTTAGCCAGCTATTCGTCGTGTTGCCGTTGTCTTTGCCCATAATCAGCGGCTCTTGGCAGCCGGCTATCGAGTAGTTTTCGAGGTCGTCCTCGTCGACACCCGTATTGCGCAAAATATCAAATATGGCATCGTCGTTAAAGAGCGACGGCGTAAGCGTCCCAGGCGTCAAGAAAAACCGCCCCATCGCCTCGTACAGGGCTGCCGGAGTACCCCGGTGCAGCTTGACCGAAAGTATCGGCTGGGGCAGGTTCATCTTGTAAAACGCGTCGAGCAGCGCGTAGGTGCTCTCGCTGGTGAGGTCGCTGCCCTGCGCGTCTTTGCCGCCTACGATGATATTCTGAGAGATTGCCCAGCTTCTGTCACCCACATTAAAAAAGGTGAGAAAGTGCCCAAATAGCGCCGCGGTCATCTCGCGGCTCAGGTTTTCTTTGGCGCGGTAAGGCTCAAAGATTCTGTCCGCGTTTCCAACCGAGAACGCGTACGGGTTTGGCGACTGCTCGATACACATCACCTGCCAAAGCAAGAGAAAGCTCTGTATCGCCTCGGGCAGGTTGGCGGCGCCGTTTGCGGGAACTCGCCCTAGCATTTCGGCCAACGATTCAAGTGCGGCTTTGCGCTGGTGATCCGCGGTTTTCGCCTGTTCCCTGGCAAGGTTCGCGTAGCGCTCGGCAAGGATTAAGACAGCTTCCAGTGCGGTTTTCATGGCTGTGTAGTTGACTTTTCGCTCTTCGTCTGTTTCGGTTGCGAGCTTACTTTCAATCCCTGCGATGACACCGGTGACGCCCAGCGCTAGAACCGGCTTCACGTCGGGAATCAAATGCCCGGTTACCTGCTCGATAAAAAAGATAACTTCGGATGTGTATCCTTCCGCTTTTTTGTAAACATCCGCGAGCTGCCTGACATAATCGCTCTGCCGGTCGCGCTCGCGTACCGCCGCGACTTTCTCCGCCGTGATGCTTTGCTCAGGTTCAATGTCATCAAAAACAGCGGTGGGGTCGCAGTATCCCGAGAACTCTTTCACCTCAAAGCGCGGGCTTATCAGCGCGTAGCTTCTGGCGAAGGCGTCGCGCTGGGTTCCCGCGAATATCGCGTGTTCGCTCAGCTCGAGCGGCAGGGCCTTTGCTACTTCTTTTAGGGTGTTTGCCGCCCTAAGTTCTAGGGGCAACGCAGCGAACTTTCCGGCATGTTCCTGCTGGATTTCCTTGATGTAAAACCAACCGTCCAGCCGTGTTCTGGCGCGTTCCTCAAGGAAGAGCTTGTCAGCCATATCCGCGATTTGCCCATGTGTATAAATTCTTCCGATACCCATACGACACACTCCTAGGTTTTGATAAGCCTTATGCCATTGTCTTTACATTTAGCGGTGAACTTGCTCACAATCCCGGGGGGAACGAGGCCGTTTTCCACCCGGTACTGCATACCGCATTTTGCCCATTTCTCGCGGCCAAACTCGTGGTAAGTGAGCAGCTCGACCGACAGCCCGGGGAAATTGAGTTCCCGGAGCAAGCGGATAAACCCGGGGATATCGGCGATGTCCGCGTTAAAGCCACTCACAAGCGGGATTCTGCATAAAAGCTGCGAACGCGCTTCCCGGGCGGCTTGGATGTTGGTGATTACCATTTCGTTGTCTATTCCGGTATGAGTTTTATGTACGGCACTGTCATAGTGCTTTAAGTCTACGATGAGCTCGTCAACCAGCGGGAAAAGCTCGCTAAGCCGTTCATGTGTTCCGTTTGTTTCGAGCGCGGTGTGGACTGCGGAGGCTTTAAGCCTTGCTAAGAGCTCGGCCACTGCGTCATACTGTAGGGTAGGCTCGCCGCCTGTCAGCGTGACGCCACCGCCGTCAAAGAACATTGGTGTGCTGCGCAAAGCCTCTTCTACCATTTCGCCGATATCGCATTCTACGCATGAGGGGCCGGACACAGAGATCCCTTCGGGATTCGCGCACCATGGACAGCGCATGTTGCAGCCCTGCAAATGGTAGACCAAACGGTTGCCCTGCCCGTCCTGCGAATAGTTAAAGCCCTTATGGAAAACTTTGATCTTCATGCTCTTTACCCTTTGGCAGTGAATTGGGGGATGCGCTAGGGTGTGTTGACACAAATGGGAATAGACGGATTTTGAGTGAATTTTCGAGCATTTCTAGGCGGAGGAGGAAGGAATACTGTATGTATTCCGACGAACGACAACGACGAAAGGCTCAAAATTCACCAAAATACGGACGTTCAGCTTTGTGTCAACACGACCTAGCTACAATGTATAACAAATCAGGGCAAAATGCAACCGTGTATTTATTTATGCTTTACATTTTTTATTAAAGGCTGTAATATGGGGGGAGTAACGAGAATTCACCCCAGTCTGGGGACAGTAAGGCCGAAGGTGGACGAAAGGGGATATGGCAAATGAAAGCCGCAACTTTTTATGGGAAGAATGATATCCGTGTTGAAGATAGGGAAGTGCGCCCGCCCTTAGAGCATGAGGTCGTTGTAAAAATTGCGTTTTGCGGCGTTTGCGGCACAGATTTGCATATATACCACGGCGACGAGGGTTCGGCTGAGACGGTTCCACCCATCATACTTGGGCATGAGATGTCGGGGGTTGTGAGCGAGGTTGGCAGTGCAGTGACCTCCCTGCAGCCTGGAGACCATGTTGCGATAGACCCTAACTTCTATTGCGGGCAGTGCTATTACTGCCGAAGCGGGCTTGAGCATTTCTGCTCTAAGATGAACGGGGTAGGCACGACTTGTGACGGCGGCTTTGCGCAGTACTGCACTGTGCCAGCCAAACTCGCGATAAAAGCGCCCCCAAATATGCCGCTGGAAGCTGTGGCTTTTGTAGAGCCACTGGCCTGTTGCCTGCACGGCATAGACCTGACTAACATCCGCGTGGGTGACCAAGTACTGCTGATTGGAGCGGGCACTATAGGTCTCTTAATGCTTCAGCTTGCAAAGCTCGCGGGGGCTTCTCGCTTGACGGTGATTGAACCCGACCAAAATAAGCGCGCGCTGGCCGAGACCCTTGGTGCGGACATAACTTTTGCAGACGCGGAAAGCTACCTTGCCCACGCGGGAGAATCTGAAAACATACGCGCCGACCGCGTTATTGAGTGCGTCGGTAAGACCGAAACGGTCTCTCTGGCTATACGGGCCGCCTCTAAAGGCGCCGTTGTTATGCTGTTTGGCCTGACGCCCCCGAAAGCAACGGTGGAAATCGTACCTTTCGAGATATTCAAAAAGGAGCTTCAAATAACTTCGTCTTTTGTCAATCCACTTACGGGGTCCCGCGCCTTGGAATTGCTCGCAGGAGGTAAAGTTCACGTCGCGGAGCTAATAGAGGAGTGCGTACCACTAGAAAAGCTTACCGAAGTCCTGGACAACCCTGTGTACCGGACAAAGAAGAAAATCATGGTTGCCCCGGGAATGTAAATATCCAGTAAATGTGGATAGCGAAGTCCACACATAGATAGTTAATGAATTACCATCTTTTGTTGGCGAAACCTTAATACCAGCCTAACGCAGAGACAAAAAGAGACTTAGGTAGCACACGCGTTCAAATTAAAGACACAGCAAACAAGTAAGACGGCGAGATAGTTTTAACTACCTCGCCGTCTTCTTGATGATTAGATAACTTTAGCAATCAACTGGATTGTATTAAAATATTTCCCGTCTTCTGCCGCCTTCATATCCAAAGTCCATTTGTCCACGTACTCCGCATCCAATGCAAAGTTTTCTCCCTTTTTGGGGTCAAGGCTTGCAAGGTATTCTTCCCAAGCAATGTCGTGGCAAGCCTGTTCGCTAATATTTACAATTTCTATTCCCTCTGCCTTGCTAAACAATTCCCTCCACCACTCAATGCCGCGGACGTACCTTGCAACTTCGGGAACATCCCAGAACGGTTGCATTTCTTGTGGAACATTGTCGCCAAAATCATACTTCAGCCCGGGAAATGCAACTGCAATGTAACCGCCTTTTTTAACATAGGGAATAAAATTTGGCAGCACTTCCTCGGTATCGCCAAACATATTGTATGCGCCTACTGAAAAAATCACATCGAAGTAACCCTTTGCAAACGGTAGCGGCTGCGTTGCGTCGAGTATCATCGGAATGATTTTATCCGCGACGCCAAGCGACTTGAATCTCTCATGATTTTCGGTCGGGTCAGCAAATAAGTCAGTGGCAAAAACCTCTGCACCATATGCCTGCACCAGGTACAACGACGACAAGCCCATTCCGCAACCCAAATCAAGGATCTTCATATCCTTTGTGATCTTGAAATGCGAAGCCAATTCCTCGGCTTGCCTTATTCCATTCGGTCCCCACATTGTTTCTTGTAAAAATGCTAGATTTTGCGCGTCGGAAACGAATTGATTTGTAAACGTGTTCAATGTCTTAACCTCCTAAGTTTTGCTCGTAAGTGATAATAAGCGTGGGGTCATGCTTTCTTCCCATATCGTGGCGAGCCTTTCTGTTTTCCACAGTATCAAATATAATGGAAAAATCGTAGTCTGGTGGGTACAGTTCTGCGGCAGGTACTTTGAGCCTAAGCCGATTGTGCTTTATAGTTTGCTTTATGCCTTTCACCTGTACAATGACATCTCCCGTATCGTTTGCGGGGCGATATACAATGCCTGTTTCCCCTGTTGTGAGGACGGTTACACTATCGCCCATGCTGAACTTATCCGCAAGATTCTCGACAGCCTTTTCGACCTGCGTGCGCACGAGTTGGCTCTTAGGCGCTTTTGTCGCGCCTTGTTTGGGTGCGCCATCGTTAACCTGCCTGCCGTAAACTTCTTGGTGTGCTCGCTCCAAGAGATGCGGGGCAAAACCAAGACGCTGGGCAATATGAAGCGCACAGCTTTCTCCCGACATTCCCATTTCCAGCTTATAGAGTGGGCGGAGATTCTCACGGTCAAAAGCCATCCTAGCGCTTTTTACACCATCCGACTGCTCTGCATAGGTTTTCACTTGCGCATAATGCGTTGTGACTAGGAACATACAGCCGCGATGCCTTAGTTCCTCCAGCACCGCTACGGCAATTCCCATGCCCTCGGTCGGATCTGTGCCGCTACCAAGCTCATCAAGCAGCACGAGGCTGTCGCGACTGGCACGTTCCAAGATACTGATGATATTCGTCATGTGTCCAGAAAAAGTAGACAGGTTTTGCGAAATATTTTGACTGTCTCCAACATCACACCAGTAATTATCTTGCATAGCGATATAGCTGCCGCTTTCGCAAGGAATGTGTAGCCCGCACTGCGCCATGAGGGAAAGCAACCCAACTGTTTTCACAGCAACTGTCTTGCCGCCGGTATTCGGCCCGGTAATAATCACGCCGCTTGTGTCTTCACTCATCTCAAAATCAAGCGGGATGCAGCATTCCGTGTGGAGCAAAGGGTGGCGGCCTTGTTTTATGCAAAGGCTGCGCTTTCCGCCTATTTCTACTGGGATAGCTTTCATGGCGGCGCTTAGTTTCGCCTTAGCAAATAGTACGTCCAAAATCTCTATCGCTTCCATGTTGCGGCATATCATGGGTGTGTGCTCAGCGACCGTTGCGGTGAGCGTATACAAGATGCGCCGCTCTTCGGCATCTTCCTGGGTGCTCAATACGGTAAGTTCCGCCTGCGGCTTTGCTATGGCGGTTGGTTCCATGAATACGGTTGAGCCTTTTCCCGAAACCTCGACAACTGTGCCGCCGAACTGCGTTTGAAACTTCCGCTGCACTGGCAGAACATACCGTCCCTGCCGGGTGGTGATATACCCATCCGCCAGATACTCTTTGCGGCTTTTCAGGATGTGGTTAAGTTTTTCCTTTATTTGCTCCCCAACATGCTCCTTTTTGCGGCGGATATTTCGCAGGGCAGAACTGGCGTCGTCGCGCAACGCTTCGCCGTCAACACATTGTTCGATTTCTGACGCAAGGTCGGTCAAGTTTTCTATGCTTTGGCCGTATAGGGCAACGACTTCTCCTGTGGCTTCGCCCTTAGACAAGTACGCCGAAACTCGCTTGCATGACCGCGCGAATCGTGCTACGCTTTCAAGCTGCTCTGGGACAAGCATACTGCCCGCTCCCGCCAGAGTAACAATTTCGCCTAGGCTGTCCATAATCGGCAGCGGCGGTGCACCTACAGTGTCTAACAGATTTCTGGCGGAAGTAGTTTCCGCCATTTTATGCACACAGATGTCCTCACGCAGATAAGGGGATAGCGCCCCAAGTTTTTCCTTAGCGTTTTGAGACAGCGCGTGTTCTTTGAGTTTATCGATGATGAGATTAAACTCGAGTGCGAGATGGTGGTGGTTCATTGGCATCAAATCCTTTCACACCCGAACGCCTAGAAATACAAAAAAGCGCAGCTACCCACTGCGCAATAAATGAACAAAAGAGGCGCTGCTGACGCACTCTCTAAGTCATTCAATAGGCATTCGGGTACACAAAATAAGCGGGATAACCCCGACTGTTGCTTGCGTACATCATTACCTATTGAGCGACCGACATCAGCATACCTCTTTAATTTTATTTGTACGTATGATAGCATAGCAAGGCAGAATTGTCAATAACAAAAAATTCAAGTGCCAAAACCAGCATAGAATCGTCACGCAGCTTGGCGCAACAAGTGTTAGTGCACACGAAGTATAAAAGGCAGGTATGTCATAGACATGGAGCCAACTCAGCGCCTGAAACTGATATGCTCATTTTCGGGTGTCCAAAGATATGAATCGTCAGGTGAGAACCCCTCCAGCCCTAAATACTTACTTGTGCCCGCTACAATCTCATCATAAGAAAAGACTCCCCAACCATCCCATCTCTAAATCTCATTCGGTTTCACCGCAATTTTAACCCACCAAGCAAAGGCATCATACAAAACATTTATCCACACAGCAATAGCCGCTACACCAAAGCTAATAGGCCAGTTTATCAAAAGGCTTGCGCGGGTTGTATCCATTATCACAAACGGGAAAACATAATAAAATACTAGACCTACAATAGCGAAAATCATACCGAATAACCCTTTAAGGCTTCCCCGAGAAAAGCTAGGCTTTATTACCGCTCCGCTACGTAATTGCTTACGCATCTTTATAAAGAGCCGCACAAACAGAAATAGATACACAAGCCCCAAAGCGGTTACGATAGTAAAAATTAAGTCAGTCCAGTTGTGCATATCACGCCCGGCATTGGTGAAGTTGCCGTCTACGACTGCGTTTATAGCCATCGCACTTATGTTGTGAATCAACACATATCTCAAGTTAGCCAAAACCACCACGGCTATATCACTTTCCGGGAAAAATCTTATATTAGCCGAAAAGCCGCTCCCGCCGCCGCTGTGTTCGATATGACCGTTTTCTAAGTCAACTACCCATCCGCCATCAGAAAAATAGCCGCTTGTAAAACCTACATCAGCATTAAGATTTGGTATGTGCGACCTTTGCACAACCCTTGCGAATTGCTCCGGCACATCTACTATGCCAAGTTGAATCTCTGCCCAGCGCACTAAATCCGATACGTTGGAATACATTCCGCCTGATGGCGTGTTGATAGGGTTGCGGTGG
>Ga0131853_10026058_pt1 | contig 10523 bp, 3 predicted proteins | sample TergutLab28metaG_FD_92764 | JGI IMG/M metagenome (GOLD analysis project Ga0131853, IMG submission 92764) | Labiotermes labralis P1 segment gut microbial communities from Petit-Saut dam, French Guiana - Lab288 P1 (version 2) (version 2) | ecosystem: Host-associated > Arthropoda: Insects >... | reverse complement strand
GGAACCCGAAGGTTCATTACCGCACTCACAAGCGTCCACCACCTGTCTCTATCCTGGGCCAGCCCAATCCAGTCCATATACCCACATCCCACCTCCTGGAGATCCATCCTAATATTATCCACCAATCTACGCCTAGGTCTCCCCAGTGGTCTCCTTCCCTCCGGTTTCCCCACCAAGACCCTATACACAACCCTCTCCTCATCCATACGCACCACATGCCCAGCCCATCTCATTCTTCTCGATTTGATCACCCGCACAATATTGGGTGAGGAGTATAAATCATTTAGCTCCTCATAATACAATCTCCTCCATTCCCTTGTTACCTCGTCCCTCCTAGGTCCAAATATGCTCCTCATGTGGACAGTGCTCTTTTTAAATATGTTAAATCAACTTCTGATAGCTGTAAAATTTCTGGATTATCTCCTTTTCCCTCCTGTATATATGCGAAGATGTGTCTTGCATTTTACATTATTATGAGTTGGCACAGGGACATGTTCCATTGTATTTGATCATCCACCAAAATACTAAGCCTTCTTCCCATTTCTTCAAGCAAATAGATTCTTGAACAAGTTACCTTTGTTGCTGAAAATTTCAGCGTGGATGGTGCATAAGCTCTTATACTGACTGCATTTTTTATGGTTGTTCTTATCGTGGACATTGCCAAGTTTAAAGAAGCACCCACATCAACTTCATGCTCACCAGCTTCCATTTGCCTTAACATGTGAAGTGTCACGTCCAAGCAAATCCATTTTCTTTGCATCTTAGATGCACTAACATCACTTGAAGGGGTTTTCTTTTGATGAATACAATCATAAACGTCAGCACTACTTATTTATTAAAACACAGGCTACATGTTTCGACCCAAAATTAGGTCATCCTCAGGCCTGTGGCAGACTAACTCATTGGTGCTGTGTGTATATTCGGATCCCAATATGTTTGACTGTTGTAAGAATACATAAAATCTGGTGTCTATTTTTGATTGGATAAAATGCATAGCTTACATTTGTGATTAAAATGTTTAAAACATGGGTTGGTATTTACAATTGCAACATTTCAAAGTTATCAATAATGTATTCTATGGGAGTCTAAGGTATTGATATATTGTCGTTCCCTGCGGTAAGTTTTGTGTAGTTACAGTTTCTCAGCTATAGCTATTAATTTTATCCAGCCAAAAATAGACACTTATAACATTTTATGTATTCTTACAACTGTCAAACATATTGGGATCCCAATATACACACAGCACCAATGACTTGTCTGCAGCAGGCCTGAGGATGACCTAATGTTGGGTCGAAACATGTAGCCTATGTTTTGATAAATAAGTAGTGCTGACGTATATGATTGTATTCATTATATGTTCATTCTAGCACTTCGTGATGCCTCCTTTCAAGGGTTTTCTTTTTTTCCAGACATGATGAATGAAAAGCCCTACAAAATAGGTAATTGCCACAAATGTGTGTACTGTATAAAGCAGCTAAGCGTGCGTATTCTGTACAAAGTGCACAGAATGACTGAAAGTTCGGAGTGAAGCGGAAATGTCTGTCTTTAGGAATTTTCAGTCACCAGTGCATTACAATGAAACAGCAAAAAATGGGGCAGTGATAAGCAGGGTATTACTATAGTTGCAATTTTAAGGCAAACGCAAAAAAGAGAAGTGTTGGGTACTGACAGAGTATCAATTTTTAGCAATTAACCCTCACTGAGAAGGCTAACATTAAGAATTTAGGTTGTGCAACACCTGATTTAGTTAGTTCTCAGTCTTCATCAAGATCAAAACCAAGGTCTAAGATAAAGTTTAACTCTGCTGTATAAGCTAAACACAAGTGGTTGAATGGTTGTACTGAAATAAATTCACCATTATGCCCTTCTGATTAATCACATAATTATCCTAGCTCCAGTCCTACCACACAGAAGTCCCACAAGCCACTACTGCTTATATTGTGCATGAATGAACTTTCCGGTTTTACTCAATCAATACACCAACTATTGCAGTTATATAAAAGTTACACATTAAAACACTAAAACTGCTCCAACATGTTTCAGTCCTAAGACCATCATCAGGGAGCTATATTTTCCTTGCTAAAGTCACATTAAAAAGAGTCACTGATTAACTTCGTTGTACTGATAGTGTGTTGTGGCAGCATGTCTGTAATATAAATTATACCATGCTGCCACAACACCCTATTAGTACAGCGAAGTTAATCAGTGACTATTTTTAATGTGACTTTGGCAAGGAAAATATAGCTCCCTGATGATGGTCTTAGGAACAAAACATGTCGGAGCAGTTTTAGTGTTTCAATGTGTAACTTTTATATAAGTGCATTAGTTGGTGTATTAATTGAGTAAACTTGACAACATGCACGGTGTAACAATGAAAATAAAGAACTTTGCGGTGTTCAAATCTTTCACCTAGTGCTGATTGTTCACGGTTAAACTAAAGACACGATGACTGTACATGTACCGGTAACTACGATAAAAGAAGATATGTGTACAGAAGTTTTGTGGATTGAACATACACAATGTTCTATGAGAAGACAGAATAAGATACGAGGACAACAGTATATGTGATGGAGAGCAACAGGCAGAGGATTATGTGAACTGAACTGAAGTACACCACCTGCAGAATGGACCAAACAGGGCTTGTGGTAAAATGCTGAGATTCAGTGCCAATGACAATGATATTTCAGACCTGTGAAGCACCCCTTGATATAAAACAAAGTTTTACATATACAGATCACAATGCAGATAGTCGTTTTTTTTGCTAATTACCATTCATATAGGAAATTGGAGGAGTATTTTAAAATGCTGTAATCTCATTACATTACGCGAATGCAGTGCCCACTGACTGAGATGTGTTATGGAGTTTTACAGTAAAGCTAGCTAGTTGGCTTTAAAAAGGGGAGAGGTGGAACTTTCTTAGTCATTCCCAACAAAGACATGAATGTCATAAACACCTGACAGCCCTATGCGCATCAAAGTTGAGCGTGCGTTCATTCACAAAGTGTCCTACACAGTCAATATCTACACAATAATACATTAATCCTAAGGAGGGACTCAAAATGGCGTTATCACTTGATAAATAACACGCAACTGTGATCACGATACTGCGCTGCCGTGTGCGACACGTTCCGGGAAATTTTTTGCGATTTGGCAGGTAGTTACCAGGACTAAAGACGTTTTCTCAAGCTGCATTTTGCAACACACTTCGTTCCAGTAACTATACACCACATATTCCACAATACTGTAATAATGCATTATCTTTCCCTGAATGTCGTTTAATTGTTCTCATTGTTCTTAGTTCGACAAAATGCAGTCCTGCCATTCTGCGAGCAAGTCCTCATATTACAGTTAATTTAAAAATATTCACCTCATCATTTTATATATATATATATATATATATATATACACACACACACACACATGCAGCACTGAGGTTCATATGTACATAATCAAACATATCTATAACACACACAACAATAGGCGCATTATGATCATTACCACTGTTATTACATCATCATAATCATCATTGCCCTCAACATCATTGATGTCATCACAACCTAACAAAAAAACTCAAGAGTAATGGTTACCTATTTGTGAAATGGAGAGTGGAAGCAGAAAACTTACAATCTGAGTTTCTTATTAAAGTTACGTATGTTAGGTATGACCATGTACAGCAGCCCTAAAGAAAATAAATTACACTTTCAACAGCAGATTTACATTCTTCAGTCAGAAACTCCACTGCCTAATGATAAGACTAAATTTTCATGCATGTCCCATTTATATTCAACGTATGCAAAGTTTAGCATATACAAAGAATGCCTGAAGCCAGGGCAGCTAAGAAGATATTTAAATGGAATCCCTTAACCACGAGACCAAGAGGAAGACCCAAATATAGATGGGAGGACATCATACAGGACCTTGGTCAAATGAAGATAAAAAATTGGTTAACCTGTGTCCAGGATAGAGCAAAGTGGGAGGATGTCGTTGAGAAGGTCAAAACCTCCAATTAAAGGAGGTTCAGCACCTGAAGAAGAAGAAGAAGAAGAGGAAGAAGAAGAAGAAGAAGAAGAAGAAGAAGAAGAAGGAAGAGGAGGAGGAGGAGGAGGAGGAGGAGGAGGAGAAGAAGAAGGAGGAGGAGAAGAAGGAGAAGAAGAAGAAGAAGAAAAAGAAGAAGAAGAAGAAGAAGGAAGAGGAGGAGGAGGAGGAGGAGGAGGAGGAGGAGGAGAAGAAGGAGGAGGAGGAGAAGAAGGAGAAGAAGAAGAAGAAGAAAAAGAAGAAGAAGAAGAAGAAGAAGAAGAAGAAGAAGAAGAATTCAAAGTTTAGTTCCATAAACTAAATACCAAAAGGTATGATTTTTTATATCTGAAGCAACTTCATGACAGAATGTATATTAGCGAGAAATAATTTATGTATTCCAGCAGCTCCAGCAACAATATCAGACGCAAGTTATGTTCTGTGGTAAAATTAAACTGTCTCAGTATTCACTTTTACCATTGGGAGTTTACTGATTTAAATCCCTTGCCATTACATTGTTTCAGTTGGTGGGTAATTATATTTACATTGCACAAAAGAACTCTCGGCATGCCATGGTGAAGTGCACAGGTGACAATATTTAGTGTATAGTGAGTATCTAACTAAGCGGCTTCAAACCCGGCCGAAGCCGTCAGGATTTTTCAGGGCGAAAAAATCCTCAGCACTCCTTCCTTTGGAAGTGAAGTAAAGCTGTGGGTCCCATGTCGCAGATTTGCGGCATGTAAAAGATCCCTGAATTGATGCGGAAGTCGCAATTTCGGGCAAAATTACTGGTTAATTCTCACTCATATATTTCCACTTTTCGCTACTAGGATCTCTTGCGTCATTGTGGATGTGGGGGTACCTGGCGGCAAACGTGGGAACGTCCAAACAGGCGGGGGGGATAGGGTGATTACAATAAGCCTACTAGGTTTCAGTACATCTGTGACATTAGCCACGGGCCCTACTGACGAAGAAGAAGATGATGAAGAAGTACCTTACTACGAAGTCACATATAACACAAAGTATGACTTCAAAATACTTGGTATTTGTATGTATCTTTGCAGATGTTGATGGGTGGAAATTCCTTTTTGGAAGCTGCATAAATGCCTCCAGTTATGTGCCATTTTAAAATAATCTATAATTCTACGGCGGGGCACCTGGTGGCGCAGTTGGTTGAGACACTGTGCTACAATCTGGAAGGTCATGGGTTTGATTCCTGATGATGTCATTGGAATTTTTCGTTGACATAATCCTTCTGGCCGCACTATGGCCCTGGGGTTGACTCAGCCTCTAACAGAAACGAGTACCAGGAATATTTCCTGGGAGGTAAAGGCGGCCGGTTCATAGGGCTGACAACCTTACCACTTTCATGTGCCTACTGTCTTGAAATCTGGGAGCCTCAACATCCTGGAAACCTCAGGGCCTGTCCAGGCTTGTAAAGGGATTGCTTATAATTCTACGGCACAATCCCCGTATCCACAACCTGTGTCACGTACAAGAAGATACTGAGGAATGACCAAAGCAATATTTATAAAAGCATTACTACAGTCTATATATATTTGCACCAATTTGTTTCTTAAATTTTTAATGGATTATGGCCCATTTTATCATCTGGTTCTTCATGTCAGGGTAATATATTTTCTTAAAGATAAATGGGAAATAATGTAACAAAATTTTTAGCACTGTTTATAAAAGTTAAGTCCCATATCTGCACAAGTTAATTTTCATGTCAAGCTTCCCTGCTGTTTTACTTATAATCTACCAAAAGAATATCCAATTTATGATGCAATTCATATTTTCTCCTCTTTGACATTCGTAATCCTAATATGATGAGAAGTATGACAATTATCGATTTAAATAAATAACCGTGCACAAAATTATTTAGGCAATTAAGTGGAGGTAAAGGAAATAAACTAGCACATAACAAAGAATTTTGTGTATTACATGTACAGTCGAACACAACTATATTTTACCTAGTAGTACAGTAGGTATACAACTACATGTTTTGGCCCCATATGTGGGCCATCTTCAGGTTGTGATTTAACTTACAGATCAGCTATACAAGATGTGTGGGGTGTTTTTCTGGGGATTGGGTGAGGGGAACGAGATCTTGTTGTTTCAATAGTGGGTACCATGTCCTAGGGCTGTTACAGCCCTAGGACATGGTACCCACTATTGAAACAATGAGATCTCATTCCCCCCACTCAACCCCCAATATCCTAAAAGAACACCCCTGCACATCTTGTATATCTGCTCTGTAAGTTAAATCACAACCTGAAGATGGCCCACATATAGGGCCGAAACAAGTAGTTGTATTCCTACTGTACTACTAGGTAAAATATAGTTGTGTTCGACTGTACGTGTAATACACAATATTCTTTGTTATTGAACCAACACAATGGGGATGATGCACCTCAAGAAAACAAGTAAATAAATTTCACTACAGCATTTAACATGCTTTCGAATAACAAAACAGCAGCAATATTTTTGCAGACATGCAAGGAACTATTTCTTTGAGCCAAGGCTATTAAATGTTCCAGTAGGCCTTAATAGATGCAACTTATATTTGTATATGTCCCTCAGAAACTGTCCGGTGTAGAGACAAAATTCCCAACTATTCACAGACATTTCTGTTTAACGTCTATTGCCTGGGAACACGGATGTTACGAGGGAGAGTCAAGTGAAAACCTTAAAAGTGCGATAAAAATTTGAAACACGGCTCGACTGCCTTGTAAGTTAACAACAATGATACTCATGGTTTGAAGAGTGGCAGACAGGTGGCAGTACGATGCAGGAATGCAACATGACGGTGCAGTAGTAGTGTAAAGATGGCGGCCCTGCTTTCAACATGCACCAAAGAAGAACAGTGTTCAGTCATCCGTTTTTTGAGTAGTGAAGGGGTGAAACCCATCGAAATTCATTGACGAATGGAAATTCAGTATGGTTATGCGTGTCTGTCACTACAGCAAGTGTACAAGTGGACTAGGAAGTTCATGAACGGCATTAGTTCTGTAACAGACTCTCCTTGACCCGGTCAGGCACACCAAGTAGTGACACCAGAGGCCATTGCAGCAGTTGAAGCCACTGCGAAGGAAAATCGTCGTATAACAGTGAACGAAATAGCCGCACATCTGGATATGAGTCATGGATCAGCACACCGTATAGTCCGCGATAATAAATAAAACATGTTTAAGATTTTCATTTGACTCGTCCTCATAATTACCCTTGTACTACAGAGTTCACAGCTGGATTTTAATTTGGGAGTTAGATCATTTGTGTTGAAATCAAACACCCACAGTGGCTGGACCACATGCATGCAAGTACCACTACAACGGTGCAATGCACAGTCAGTAAAGGTCAACTGGCCATTCTGTTAGCAATATGAGGGGCAGCAATCTTTGAAGATGTGGCTTGCTACATCTCGTGTCACAAGGAAGTCTCGCTTGCTCCGGAACTCTGAGATTGGTTGCCTGCTTGCAGTTGTGGATGAAAAGTGTTTGACTTAAAAGATGCCAGTTCTTCTTCAAGGGTATTAATTTTTTGTTTCATTGTTCTTTCCTGAAAGAAAATGAATAACACACAGAAACTGTATAACATGACACATATAAAAAGTAACTTCTGTCAGCTTCTAATTTCCAGTTTCCTGCTGTAGACTTAATACAAAACACAAATGATACCATGAGACTGAAATCTGTACTCTTGCCAATATGAATTGTAACCACAGCTCTTGAAGCAACGCACAAGAAATAATTGGGTGCACTTCAAATTCTCATTCCTAATTTTTTAAAATTTACATGAGTAAAGTTTGATATCACAGAGTGAGTGTTATATATTCTTTAATATTTTACCTACTATACTCTGCAATTTCCATGATGAAAGCAAGCATGTGTTGGGTGAAGAATTGGTACTGCTTATAGCTGTAACAGACCGCCTCTGTGGTCTAGTGGTCAGAGTTTCTGGCTACAGATACAGAGGTCCCGGGTTTGATCCCCGGCGCTACCAGATTTTCTGAGTAGTAGTGGGTCTGGAATGGGGTCCACTCAGCCTCGTGAGGTAAATTGAGGAGCTACTTGAATGAAAAAAGTAGCGGCTCCAGGTCTAGAAAACCGAGATTAACGGCTGTGGGGACCCGTTGCGCTGACCACGTGACACCCCTCTATCCGCAAAAGTTGGTACTAACTTCGCTGACCGGCGGCGGCCGCTCTGTCGGTATAGTTCGCGTGCGGACTAAGGCCACGGAGTTTTATAGCTGTAACATGTTTACTTCACTTATTTCAAATTAATAACGTAACACGTAAGAATCCAGGAAAGTATCATGGTTTTGGAATAAAAGACAAAGCTTTTGCATTCTTATAATAATACGAAATAGACGCACAAATTTCTCCAATTTATTTTTGCAATAAAACTCTATGTGTTTCGGACAGTTCCTCCGTCCATCATCAGGAATTTTTCACCGTACACACAGCAATGTTATATGTCATTCAGCTCGTGAGCAGGCTTGCAAGCTGTCAGCAAAACCTGTATGACATATACCATTGCTGTGTGTACAGTGCTAGACTCCTGATGATGGACAGAGGAACTGTCCGAAACATGTAGAGCTTTATTGCAAAAATAAATTTGAGAAATTAGTGCATCTAGTTGGTTTTATTATAAGAATTTATCATGATGCACGGTCACGTGAATGAAAAAAAAAAATTTTGCAGTTGGTTAATATTTCGTAATATACTTCTTTGGAGGTGAAAAGTGTCGACGTCCCTACTTCTGCACATAAAGTTTACCCCACTGGAGTCTCCCATTCAATTTCTGTCTCATGGTCTTGTGTGTACACCATATATGACTGGGTTAAATACCAGGAAGCACAAATTGCTCACCAGTGCTGAATGCCTCTCCATCATCCCAAGCATCTGTTGTTCCAGTTTCTTCTGCCGAGACTGGTATTTCTTTTTGGATCTCTCCAGTGTCTGGACAAGCGCACTGTAATACAGAGGGACTAAAATCAATAAATAATGGGATTAAAAATACCCAGTCTCACTGTACCTGAGACATTCTGGACATGAAAATGCAGGCTTGCAATGTTTCTTAAAATCCTAGAAGTTGCTACATTTGATAGAACTGCATATACAGGTAGTGCTGCATGATGACGTTTCGGTCAATGACGGACCGCATGTATGACGGTGGTCACATAATATTACAATATAATATTATAACACTTACCACTGTGTTACAACTGCCTACAGTATTCAGTACAGTAACAGGTTTTTAGCCTAGCAGCAATAGGCTATACCATATAGCCTAGGTGTGTACTAGGCTATACTATCTAGGTTTGTGTTAAGTACACTCTATGACGTTCACACAATGATGAAATCACCTAACGACGCATTTCGCAGTACTTATGCCTGTTGTTAAGTGGCGCATATCTGTAATGTCCGCAGCGTCTTCGTGAATAAGACTGATGTGGTATGCTTTCATTATTCAGATGCAGTAGTGAGGTGAGAGTAGATCCCTTGTACTGCAGCCTTAAAGAGGCTTATTATACCAGCTCCTGATGACAGACACATACAGGGCATCAGTGGAAAAATAACAGGCAGGGAGTGTGTGAGTGTGAGACCAAGGCCTCACACTCACACAAAATGTGGACTGAGGTTTCCTCCTCAGTACCGCATTTCCTACAAATGGGGTTATTACTCAGCCCTATTACATACAGATGTCTTCTCAAGGTGTTATGTCCACTAAGCAGGCCAATAACAACCCTGGATTATGTCCTATTAAAGGACAATAGTCGGGCCCTTGTAGCCAGATTAGGACCAGAGATCGATTATCGAGCCGTCTCTGTGTACTACAAGGACTACAACACAATACCATATGCTGGCTTTCCATCCAGCGTTTCATCTTTCTTCTTATATTCTGCCTAGAGAACCCCAAGAAAGGCTCGGGTCCAACAAACCATTGAACAGAACTGTCCCTTGTGAGCTTGTCAGTGATTTCATTTCCTTGCACTCCAGCATGCCCAGGGACCCAACATAGCCCCACAGCATGTCGGGTAGAGATATCATTCAAAGCCTTCTGGCACTGTCCTACCAAGGGTGATTTGGCTTTGGCAGCCTTAAGTGCTTTCAGAGCCGCCACATCTGTGCCTTGCTAAGTTACATGATTTCTTAAACTGCAGGTGTTAAAATTACAATTACATAAAATTATTAAAATATTATTGTGTCACGTTCACAGTAAAATCTGTTCGACGTTATAATCTCTTGTGCAAGCAGTGGGTATTTGTGGCTGCATATACAATGTTAATGTTGGTGTGCTAGTCTGGCGTATTCAGTACACCTACTCAGATCAGTCTGGCAGAAAGAGTTGTTCTCAGTCTCCTGACAGCCTCTATAAATCAGGTTTGGTCTCTGGGGGGGGGGGGGGGGGGGTAAAAAAATATAAATGGGGTTGGTTGCGGCCTGGGGCCCCAAAACTTTGATTAGTTACATATGTAAAAACCGGGGGGTTTGTGTTTGTGAAAT
>Ga0131853_10026057_pt1 | contig 10523 bp, 10 predicted proteins | sample TergutLab28metaG_FD_92764 | JGI IMG/M metagenome (GOLD analysis project Ga0131853, IMG submission 92764) | Labiotermes labralis P1 segment gut microbial communities from Petit-Saut dam, French Guiana - Lab288 P1 (version 2) (version 2) | ecosystem: Host-associated > Arthropoda: Insects >... | reverse complement strand
TTAAAAAGATAGGACAGGCCAATATCAGACGCAGGACGCGGATGAAGGCGATAACGGATTTTCTAAAAAAAAAACGTATTACTCGAACTCGCATACCCTAGTACGAAACCTGTGGTCGTGAAGGCACCGCCTCCGCCATCGCGACGTTTCGGTGTTGGGTCGCAGACAGAAGCGGCGGCGGTGGAACCTGTCGCCACACCCTTCATATCAGCCGTATACGGGACGCCGAAGCCGAGGTTCAGTTTCGAAGATATCAGTGATGACGACGACGACGATGATGATGATGTTTTGTCGAGGAAGGTGCACAGACGTTCGGAAGGGAGAATGTCGGCCCCATAGCTATTCCGAACATATTGCCATATCTCTACAACCGACGCTAACTCGACCTCAATACGGTATCAGAAAAGATGAATACTCATTTAAGATAGGCTATTCCACAGTGCTTGTAGATACCAATAGGAATATCACAATTAAGGGAAAATAATTTAGAGGGACGACCAGATTTTGGGAGTTACTGACGCGAAAATTTGCGGATGAAAAAAAATCATGACAGACGATCTGAATAAATATAAGAAAATATTGGAGCTGAATGACGCTCTTTTGACAGACTATCAGACAGCGCTGACATACAGATAACGGGGGGATCTAAATATCGAGACGTCATTGCTCTCTTCTTCCCACATATCAAGCGACGAGGTACCGAAACAGCATTAAGTCCCCGGTGGGAAAAGTACTTAAGCCGCCAGCCGATTTTACTACTATCCTGCCTACTCGACGGCATTTTCGACTCTGAAAAAACTCGGTGTGTCGGTGAGGTAGCAGAAGAAGAAAAAGTTCGACGATATCAATGCATGGCTAGAGAAGCAAGATGCTTACACGCTCACCGACCGATGAGGAAGTGTTTCGCGCGCAACCCCTATTCGGTGAATAAAGTTATGGATGTTTTGGAGTGCGAACTGCTCGACGTCCGGGCTCTCGGAAAATTTAACGATAATTTCGAATACATTTTAAACGTCATGGACGTATTTTCCTAATTTCTACATCAAGACATGTATATCTAGGCGTCCCGTCTGGTTGCAGAACGATAAGAGCAAAGAATTCTTAAATAAACACTTCCACGCTAAGTTAAAACGCGAGGACATTCAGTTTCAGGTGCGTAGGAATCCCAACGTTAAATGTAGCGTCGTCGAACGCTCGCATCGAAGGATTCCTGATAGGCTGTATAAATATTTCACCTAGAAAAGTACCTACATATATATCGACGTTCTCCCAAAATCGGTCATGTCCTACAATGAGGACGATTCACTCGGCGAAGGGCATGGCGCCGTCGCGAGTGACCGATTCGAAAGTTCTCGCGATATTGAAGAGGATGGAGGCTCGGAGCAGTCGCGTTGGCTTCGCGAAGGTCAAGTTTTCAGCAAGGAAAAAATAAAGTTTGGCAAGGGTGCCGAGCAGAATATTAGCTTGGAGCTATTTCGGATCGCGAAGGTGATAGAGAGGTGTCTGCAACCCCTCTACGTTTTGGAAGATTTAAACGGGACGCTTATAGACGGCCAGTTCTATCAGGTGGAAGTGACACCGTTTCGCGTCACGAGATTTACCGACTATAATGTAGATTAAATATTCGACAAGGCTGTCAAACGCGGCGTTTTAGAGTAACTGGTCCGCTGAAGAGGTAATTCGAAGGATTTTATTCCTGGATCCCAGCATCGAGCGTGAAAGATTTACGTTCATCCAAAACAGGTTTACGTGACGTTCAGTAACGCTTCAAATAATCTATATCCGGATAATGCGATCGCCACATTCACGGCTGAGTTAGCGCGGTCCATAGAACTGGGTTCTTCCGACAATTGCGAAGTGGGGCTATGCGAATTCTCCTATCCTCCGAACAATGTGGGTACGTTTAAACCCAAATTAATTGTGGGCGATAATTTCCGCTTTATATATTGCGATTTGTTATCGCCACAGTATGATGGAGAGAACTTTCACGTTTTCTAGCGGAGCTCAAACGCTTTCCATAGAAAAGGCCGTTTTGAGACCCATCCCAAAACGACTTCTATATACCATGGTTAAGAACGCTGACTTTCTGGGCTCCATGACGAAGAACCCATAATTTTTCCACCCTACAATCTGATTTCTTTCGCGCTAAACGTGAACGGGAAACAGATACCCACCGAAGGTCTGTCTGTAGGCATGGATCACGAGAAGACGTCAGTCATGGGGTGCAGGATGCTCTTTGAAATGTCGGGCATTTACCACTCGAACTCGGGTCTCGAGATAAATCACGACGTGTATATAAACGGCTATTTCATTCTACTCTTCGACTTGACACTTGATCGAAGCGCCTCCGAGGGTCATAGGTCACACCCGGATAATGGCAATAGCAGAGTGGAATTGAAATTCGGCGAACCGCCACCCGAAACCATCACGTGCTATAGATACCTCTCGAACGGTCTCCACAGTTTTTTTAAAATTGGACACGACGCAGATATTGTGTACGCTGAGAGACGTGAAATCGTTCTTGGGAGTCTTCCCCTCCGATATGCTGCCTCGCTCCATCACGCAATCTGGCACGTTCATAAACAATCCCGATCATCACAAAGAGAAAAATTCACATTTGCTAGCCGTATATGTCCTACTTCTTCGATTCGTACGGTATCATACCGCTCGTCCCCGACATAGCTGCCTTCGTATTACGCAAACTTACCGTCTGGGATTATAAAAGGAGATAACTGCAGGGCCTGATGTGTAATATCTGCTGCAAACATTGCTGTCTGTTTGCTCAATACATTGACCAGGGTTTCACCGCCAAACAATTTGTCGAGCAATTCGATGGTGCGTCAGCACACCGACAGATCTTTCGATCCTTCGCTTCCGAATTCAAGTCGCCGGGCGGTAGCGGCGGCGGACAATGCAGCTACAGCTTTCTATAAAAGGTAGGTAATTAATCGTAGTTTCGTCATTCTCAGCTATGTCTACCGATATGCAGGTTGCAATAGATTTGGAATTTTTGAGTGGGAACCAGAATGAGATCGTGGTCAAGGAACTCTCTGTGGTCGCCAAAAACGAGGCCGACTCGTTCCGTATCAGGAGCCCCTATATGGTGACGTCTCACGGCTCCGATGAAAATGGTCTCAATTGCGAGGACGGACACATAGTCTACTACGATCTGTACACGGTTGTGAGCGAGGCGGTAGCGCGTTTCCCTCACCTCTACTACTACGTCATTAAAAATGCAAATTTCTCAACGAAAAACTGTGTCGCCCGATTCTTAACCTGCAGGATTTCAACTGTCCACAACCCATATCTTTTAATCGTACACGTTGGTGCAACCTGACTTGTCACAAATTTCCCAACGTCAATTGCGCAAACAAAACCGCGTACTCCCTTTACAATTGGTTGATGTTCCACCTGCAGACGAAATCTTTTGAAAGATGCCCTAAAGACGTGACACGTTATATGGCCAAATTTGTTTCAGCTGCTTAAAACTGAACGAACGGTAGGCTGCCCGATCACTCTGTCCTCGACAATGTCTGCTATATGACGTCGGCCAGACGCTACTCAAATATCGTCGGAGGTATTGGCGTCGAAACTCGTCAGACCGCCAGAATTTGACACCTGCAACTTCTACACCAAGGCTTTCAATCTGATATTCGATCCGAAAAGGGTCCTACTGCGACGCGTCTTTTTCATCGACGAAGACAGGACCAAATACTTCTCCGTCGGTTTCTACCCCGCTCGAGATTAACACCCTTCGCGGAATTCGGATCCGTAAAGAAGAGAGGATATACTGACCTCATTGTCGATGATCGGCACGTCAACACGATTGCGGAATATCTGCCTAGGATATGTGAGTCCATTTGCGGCAACGAAAAGCACGGGTGCAAGGCGTCCGACTTCAGACTAAACACGACGGGAAGCTACAGGATGGCCCGATTGTATCTCGATAAACAGTACATCGGCCTGAGACTCGTAGACTTGCAGTATCTCTCTAGAATGTTTCAAGTCGTTCAAAATCAACTAAATATGTACACCTTTTCTCTACCCGAAGTTTTGGCATATGTGACTGTGGCATTGACTTCGGTTAATTATGTCGAACCGGCTCTTAACGCCAATACGCACATTATGTATTCACAACTGTTTGACGAACTCAAAACGACATTGTATAAAGCATATTCAAATATTGCTGGGGGATACACATTACTAACAGATAAACATTTATCACGTACACGAATACGTATTATTGTTAAGCCGTTTGATACATGCTTACACGTAGCAGCTTCGAACACATTTTCCACTTTAAACGAATGTTTTAAATGATTATTACTATTGTAAGAGGTATGCTAACACATACTGATTGTTCGAAATTAGACTACTTCCGACCAGTTAAAAAATGTTACTTTATATTCACACGACGTGTGAAACATACTTTCGTTTCCAGTCGACGACAAAGGAGTTAATACCTAATTCCAGGCCAGAGCGAAACAGCCCAATGCAACGCGCCACGATTATCTTGGTAGGGACCTAGATATTTAAGATTTGCGATTGAAGTCATACGTGCATTGGCCTCACGGTATGAATCCGTCTCCCGAAACATTGAGTGCTGCGGGTTTCTGTTAAACAGGTATATCACTATCTCTGTATCACATATGACTGGTAGAATCACTATTTTTAAGTCTACATAAGACACATTACTTAAAGGTCAAGGTGTTCGGACAAAGTATTTTCACTGTGGCGAAGGGCTAAAATTGGCGTCCCACTGATGGCGCGTGGAGGGAGCACGCACTCTAGTTTCCGTATTGCGTCTACATTCGTTATATTACGGGAGAGGTTTTTACACGCGGGTGTTGGAATTGTATACACTTGTGTAATCACACTGCACTAACCTGTTTTTCCGAAACTGCTGTTGTACAGTCGCAGACGAGTCAACACCTTCCCGACAACTCTTCCATATAGACGTGTGCGTTTTGGGCTGCAAATGGATTTATCAGATTTGGTGCTCATTTTTTCAAGCATTGTTAGCATCCATGGAAGCAAATTACATGGGAATAAAGCTTGCTGCTGACATTACCAAAAAGGTATGTACACTAAATACGACAAGAACACCTACCCAGCAAACAGCAAAGACAGCTGGATCCTGCACCATTTCGAAGTAGACGTGTGTGAGATGTTCTGCAAAGTGCATGTATCAGATTTGGTGCTCATACAAGTCAGGCGCGGTTAGCAACTACGATCAAGTGAGAAGCAAACTACGGGGAGAGCTTGCTTCTCTCTCTCTTCGGCAAGATGCTAACCGTAGCCTTATTGGCTTGACCATTAAATACGACATTTACACTTACGCGGGAAACAGCTTGCAGCCTGGCAAGGGATCCTGGACACGTGTCACCTGATACGAAATATTATCTTATTCCTTTGTCATGTATGCAAGGTAGGAAGTAATTTTCTCTTTCTGCATTCATGACAAAGGGACAAGATAATACTACGCTTACTCGTCTGAAGAACAAAGAGAGAGAGGAAACTATGCATCGTGTAATATTATTAAAAACATATCAATAAAACATTTTTCATAAATACCAATGTACTTACCGAGCAACTCCGTCTTCAGATGCGTGTTCAAACAAGTAAATCCAACCTCTTTAATTTGATACCATAGTTACTATCTACTGATATTCAGTACGACAGTACTGTTAGGTACCAAACAAAGAAGACGCACTTACCACACCAGGCTGTTTGATTTGCAGGCCGGAGATCGTCCTTACAAAGATGGCTACCGTTCGTATCACTTTGCTTTACTACAGCAATTGCGTAAAATCAGCTAAACCTTCATCAAGCATGTCGAATGATTCAAATTAGATAATCCATTTTTACACTAACGTGAGGAGCTTCGAGCCACGTTCCACTAACGGGTCTACCTCTACGTAGTGAATGCAACACCGTACTGTAACATGACCCGAGTTCAAATTTGACCGTGCCAAATGTACTTATTCAATTTTTTTAACGCCATTTTCAATTGCATCAGTATATCGAGACTGCACAGTGGTAAACAGATAAATCACGTACTTACTCTGCAGGCCAGGTGATACTTTTCGGAAACATGTACCGCTTACGTTGCAAGACTAATGCTTGCGCGTGTGCATGCATTGCATCCGATACACGTGTCGAAAGATTCAAAATTAGATAATCCCTTCTTGCACTTATATACATAGCTTCGAGACACGTTCCGATAGCTTCTCTACCTCCATTCCGTGAATGCAAATCTGTTCTATCACATCTCCCTTGTGTATGTACTTTTTTATCCTGATATCTCCGATTGCATCACGATATCGAGACTGGTAAAACGAATACATGAAGTACTTACTCAGCACCTCGGGGGACAGAACCTTCACGAGCGTGTGGAAATGCGCTGGCATCAACTCTTCCCTAGCATTGCAGCTTACGTCATTTGTGGATAGGCAGAGGTGAATTTCTATCCTAATACCGACATTACCAAGGTGAACGGTGGCTGCCATCCGACCATCCCATCTTCATTTTCTTATTTAATATTTGCCCTCAAGAACGAGCGACGTCTAGACCGCACCTCCTGCACCCGCCATCTTATAAAATGACCTTTTAATTGAAATCTAGCGCGCAGTCCACCATTTTCCAAAATGGCCTATTTTTAAATTAAAATTAATTTAATGTAAGCGCCATACCTACCATTTCACACAATGGCCGACTTTAATATTACACTTAATTCAAAGTTACCGTTCTATCAATAAATTTCAATTTAAACTTACCGCGCTGACCGCCATATTGTAAAATGGCCGGCTTTATACTTAGGTATAATTCAAATCTAGCGCGCTGCCTGCCATTTTCCAAAATGGCGGACTTTAAATTTAAAGTTCATTTGAACTTAGGTTTAATTCAAATCTAGCGCGCTGCCCGCCATTTTACAAAATGGCCGACTATAGAAATCAAATTATTTTAAATTTAGCGCCATACCCGCCATATTACAAAATGGCCGACTTAAATATCACACTCAATTCAGAGTTACCGCCCTATCCGCTATCTGGCTGATCCAAAAAAAATTTGATTTTCGGCCCGGGGCTTTTGTCCATTCTTGAGTTTTAGGACCCACTGCCCACCTTATTTTAAATTTGGGCCCGGAGGCTTAGCCCCTGCGCGGGCTATATCACCATGGATACTACTCGCGGAAAACTATGGTACAGTCAGACAGGGCACAGAATGCAGTACAATCCGGCGCATGCTTCTTGCATGCTGGATTACTGAGGCTACAGACACACACTCAGGATATGTAACTGTTATTGGTTTTCCTCGGCAACAATGATTAAGCGAAAGCCCCCCAATGTTATTTTATACTTACATTGCTTGTATTGTTGTTTTGTGTGTGTGTTTCAGTGGGATATTTCAACAATATTTATAAGAAAATAATAAATTAAAAGCATTCTTATTTCTACTTCAACAGTCCTAACGAATTGAAAGGCTCCATGAATGATGCCGTGGATAAGCGCGTGAGTATTTTGTGAAACCTGTCGTATGGCGGAGGCAGACCTTAATAAATTATAGTTGTCACAATTTCAACGATTCAAGAATAATTATTAGAATTTAGAATAATAAATTACGTAAGTATTTAGCCTTCACAGTTCATGTACTACAAATAATGCCTTCGTGTGTACTGTACCAGGAAAGAGATCACTGACACCAACAGTGACACACAACATCTTCCCATTTCCAAACACGTCGGTGATGTTTCGCTTCTCCACTGTCAAGTGTTTCTATCGCAACATTTCCGTGTCTTTAATCTGACGCATATTATGCACGGGTGCAGAGGGGTACTCCACTCCAAGTACCCACGTGTACATCCTCCAATTGTTTCTTTTACGTAGAATTCCTGGTAAACTTTCAACGCCTAATGTCAACTATAGTGGTCTACCGCACCGCTAAGCTTAAAGTTGCATTTTATATGTGTATTCAACAAATATAGATATTGAATATTTTAAACATGGTATATAATCGCCGTTTTTCCTTCAAATGCAGTTTGCTTCATAATTCTAACTTTTTGGTTCCTGTATTATTCACAATTTTATACTGGGTGTGCTAAAATTTAAAAAATAATTCCGGCGCCAAAAGGTTAATTAAAGACCTTAATGTCTACGTAGTCGGTCCCAGTGGCCGCGCGGTCTAAGGCGTGGGTCTGCGGCCGCTCACCTGCTGGGATTGTGAGTTCGAATTCCACTGCAGTTATGGCTGTCTGTCTGTTGTGAATGTTTTGTGTTGTCAGGTAGAGGTCTTTTCGACGGGCCGATCACTAGTCTAGAGGGGTCCTACGGACTGTTGTGCGTCGTTGTGTGTGATCTAGAAACCTTGTGAACGTGGAGGCCATGGCCCACCGGAGGGCTGTCGCACCAAAAACATACAAATAATTTATGACAGCCGTTTTGGCGATTATAATTTGTAACATAAGTTTTCGAATCCGTCCCATTACCTTGTCGGTGAAGGCGGGGGAGGGAGTAGCGAGGGTCGGGGAATGGGATGCTCCTCCCACTTTCGTGACGTCACAGGTCACGTGATGTGAAAACCATGATCTGTTTACGTCACATGCAAGCAAATATGGCGGCCAAACTTGCCGCGGGAGGTCATGTGGTGTAAATAAACCTAACATTAGCTTCTGATGTGTAAACAAATGACGTACTATGCAAACAAATATGGCGGATGACCTAATTATGCTTGACATTATGGCGCCTAACATTACTTAACCTGTAAAAAAATGACGTAGTATATAAACAAATATGGCGGGTGACCTAATTTCGGCAGACAGTGTGGCGCCTCACCTAATTATAACCTCTGATATGTAATCAAATATGGCGATGTTCACTGATGTAATCAAATGGCATATTATGTAAACAAACATGGAGGATGACCTAATTTTGGCAGAAAGTATGGCGCCTAACCTAACTTTAACCTTTGATACGTAAACAAATATGGCGAACGACCTTGCCCCAGGCGGTCACGTTGTGTATAAAAACATGGTGGATGGCCTAAGTTCGGCAGACAGTGTTGCGATGAAACTAATTTTAACCTGTAAACAAATGACGCTGTATGTAAACAAATATGGCATATGACCTAGATATGGTAGACTGTACGGCGCCGGCAATTATTTTGAATATTTGACAGAGCGCACTATTAAATTTGTTCTAATTCCGCCATTTTTTAAATTTGGTCAATAGGGCGGTACTTTAAAATGATACCTATATCAAGTACGCCATTTTAAAAGAGCGCCATTTTAAAATTTCTTCTAACCTAACCGTGCAATTTCCAATGTAGCTACCTACGCGCTAACTTTAAATGAAAATATATATGACTTAGTGTTTCTTGAAAAGATTTGGCTGAAGCGGTAAGATTCTGGACTTATAGTTGATCTATGCAAGGTTCGATTCCAACGGCTTTAAAAATCTTTTTTTTTTAAGGATCCCGGTTATAGGCAAAATTAATAAAGACACACGATTTACAATTTTACAAACTTACACAAAGTAGGATATTATTATATTTGTACACATAAATTAATTAATCGAAAGAGTATGGTTCGGTGAACGACAAAAGTTTGCTTGCGGTGTAATTAAAAACGCGCTAATTTCTAAATACGCAATTAGTTTTTTACACTTAGAGTTTGATTAGTTGGTGGGTAAATTTTGTAACTTATTAACACATAGTGATTTTAAAATTGCAGGTCCGTCTTTCACACATAATTTACAATGACACTGAGACTCTCGAAACAAACGATGAGATTTCTTCGTACAGTATAAAATTAGAACGGACAGGCTTTTTACGAAACATTGAACAGTACAGCGTATAAAATGAGGAGCCAGCCAGATTTTTGGATAATTTCAAATCGCAAGTTTAACTTTCAAACACAAGTCATGCTTTGACGTAAGTACTTCATTAGTGATATAGGTCACACGCTTATTGATGCATAAAATACCAAAGGGTAGCTATGATAAGCATGTTTTCTTCAAAATACTTTGCTCAATTATTAATTCCGACGGCAGTTTCAGAAAATGTCTTGCTTCAAACGATAATGCAATTGGCTCATCACTAGATGATAACAGGAATTCATCTCCTCTACGTGGTTTATAAGTAACACTGTGCTCTTTACCGGCAATACATTTTTTAATATACTCTGCGTAATTTAAATTTTCACTACACAACACGAAGAACTGAGGGTAGGGGGGGCCGTCCCATTCACTACAATTTTTCTGTCTTATCGCGCGCGTAAAAGTTCTGGGACTTGTATCTCTAAAAGAAGATTGAATACTAGAGCGGAATAATAAGAAACAAATATATCAAAACAAGAAATACAATTAAAAGTACTTACTGCGTTCAGGCAGCGAATTGGGTCTTAACTTGAAATGAGACCTACACACATCGTGGCTTCGGTTAGGTTGTTGAGGTGATTGCTCAGGCTGACCCTTAGAAAGAATAAGAATGTTTCCAACCCACAGCCCCTACACGAAACCAGAAGATAG
>Ga0131853_10026056_pt1 | contig 10524 bp, 3 predicted proteins | sample TergutLab28metaG_FD_92764 | JGI IMG/M metagenome (GOLD analysis project Ga0131853, IMG submission 92764) | Labiotermes labralis P1 segment gut microbial communities from Petit-Saut dam, French Guiana - Lab288 P1 (version 2) (version 2) | ecosystem: Host-associated > Arthropoda: Insects >... | reverse complement strand
CGCCAATAGCATCGAATCTTCATTTTATTACGTGGTTTTGTAGGGCTACCAAGTTTAACTCAAGTGATAAAGACCTCAGCTCATAGATCATCGATTTCAAAATCACATCTTTTCATGTGTTTGTTATTTTAATGTAATTCATGTATTAGCGTTGTTGCAAGTGATCTGTGCGTGTCCTCCTGAGCAGTGTGTGTGTTCGGTCTATTTCTTGGAGGTAAATCGGCCGGGGCGTGGCATTAACCGCCCACTCCCATCTAGCGTCGAGATTAAATAAAAAGTACTGTTCTACTTCTACTCCCCTTCTGGGTTTCCATGGCCTGCTATAGGGTGAAATTAACCTTACACAAATGAACTTTATCTTAGAGTTGTAAATCCTGTGCCTTTCTCATATTTATGTAGTTTGGGCTTGGTTAATGAGATTTGCTCGTGTGACGAAACAAGATTTTGTCTCTTTAAGTGAGACCTCTAACGGGGTCACTGTTTACCCCTCAGAGGTTAAATGAATGTGTATGAAGCTTTGTTGGAATGATAACAGACTTGTTAATACTAAAATGTTCAGGAGAAAACAGTGTGCTACTGATACTCTTCTAGCAGAAAAGATATCGATTGAGCTACGGTGGAATCGAACCTGGGCTTTCGCAGTGAAGAACCATTAGATATTCGCCTGTGCTATGACACGGCCTCTTGGGACGTGTGTGTGTGTGTGTGCATGTGTGTGTGTGTGTGTGTGTGTGTGTGTGTGACGCGTTAATTGAAATAAAAAAGAGTTATATGGCTTTATGTAGATGGCTGGAATCTTTTATATGAAATAATACAACCTTATAGAATTACAAGTGGAAGTTTGTCTGTCAACATATTTCATCTGTTGTTTGTGGTTGTATAAATCACAATATTATTTTGGTGCCAAGTGTGAAGACTTTTTTCAGACGGTACAGACGAACGGCTAAATTTGTTGATGTCTACACTGCAGTCAGTTTCGAGCAGAAAAGGTAGAAGGAAGCTGGAAGCTGACATTCAGAGGACCGTGCATCGTGATATTTTCTTATAATAAAACCAACCAGAAGCACTAATTTCTGAAATTTGTTTTTGAAATAGAACTCTACGTGTTTCGGACAGGTTTTCTGTCCATCATCAGGAGTCTAGTATTATACACACAGCAATATGTCACACAGGTTATGCTGACTGCTTGCTAGCGGGATCAGGGTGGACTTCCATCCTGATCCCGCTAACAAGCAGTCAGCATACCCTGTATGACGTATACCTATTGCTGTGTATACAGTATTAGACTCATGATGATGGGCAGATATATTGTCCGAAACACGTAGAGTTCTATTTCGAAAATAAATTTCAGAAATCAGTGCATCTCGTTGGTTTTCTTATAAGAAGCTGGAAGCTTCCGGACGGAATGCGTGGAAGCATGCTGGGATACGCGCTGTACCATTCTCAGCTTCCAACGGTGAACCAGCTGGGAGATGTGAGGAGGAGGCATGGATCGTCGTATAAGGGTCCCTCGTACATGTCGGCTTTTACTGTGAGTGGTGGGTGGACCCAGGCGGGCCTCTAGCTACCAACTGTTGTTCTGAAAGGCTTCCCGCTGGCACTTTAGAGAAGATCCACCAGTTGGCTAAACAACGTACAGAAATAAACCTTCTCATAACAATGACATTCTTTTTCCCACCACCACTACAAAGAAGAATAGCATACTGTAAGATGTTCTTAGCGCTTGTGGAGTTCAGTGAAAGACGGTAGAAGTTTGTTGCCACGAGACTGATGTGGACAACAGTAATGAAAGATGGCGGGATGAGAGCAGTTTTTCTGAAGATGCTTTTGTAACTGAATGAAAATTATAACGCTCGATTGACTCAGTTTAACTTTTTGCTGTTCCATTAACTTTTTTTTTTTGGCGGTATTACGTAAATTTATTGAAGCTAATTTTGAACGTCTTTGAAAATATATGTACGCTTTAAAATGTTGAACGTAACACCGGGAATTAGATTTTCTAACAAAAGTTTGGTGATGCATTATGAAGAGTGGTAGAGTTGGTGGAATTCGAGAGACGGAAAATTGCGCCGAAGTGACTGTCGAGCGTATTCGAATTGTTCCAGAAAAACAGCGGTAACAAATTTCTGTATTTTGGTATTCAGAGAGTGTGTTTTCGGAATGTGAACATTGCTCATCGTGGGAATTACGTTCCCAAACCGAGAATGTTGCCCGAAGCCTTAAGGCTTCTGACGTATTCGTGAGGTCCTCGGTTCGGATCACCGTCGGTGTAAAAAAATTGATGTTTGTGTGACCGTGCATCATTGATACAATAATATAAACAGCCAACTAGATGCAACAGTAACAAATTTGATTGATAATTTCAATCAGCTCAATATGTCTCGGGCGATAGTTTCGTCCATCCTCAGGAGCACTAGACTGTGTTTACAGCGTGTGGTATAAAGCACCGGCGATGTTGCCTGCTGGTGACCTCATCCTGGTCACCAGCAGGCAACTTCTGCGGTGCATTATACCACAGGCTGTAAACACAGTCTAGTGTTCCTGAGGATGGGCGAAACTATCGCCCGAAACATATTGAGCTGATTGTAATTATCAATAAAATTTGTTATTGTTGCATCTAGTTGGCTTTTTATATTATTGGCGCAAAAAATTATTATTTTTCTCAGTCTCGGCAGCAAATGCCGGGATAATATATTAAACTAGGCCTTGACCTCTGCCTTCAGCTTTGTGTTTAATGCAGTATTCACTGTCATCCAGCCATTCGACGGTTTAGGCCTCCAGCCTGACAAGTGTTAGGCCTACTGATAGCTTCATTTATTGAAGTACCGTAGAGAATTCCATTTATCCGGATTAATTAGGACGGCGGGACATCCGGATATGCAGAATGTCTGGATAATTAAATTTTTCTTTGAAAGTAGGGTACACTGGCAGTTTGGAGTGGAAAAACAGTTGTAAAAAATGGCTATTTTAGGCTACGTATTTAAGTACAAGGGGACCGCGGTAGCACAGTGGTTAAGGTGCTGTGCTACAACTCGGAAGGTCGTTGGTTCGATCCCAGCTGGTGTCAGTGGATTTTTCATTGACATAAAATCCTTCTGATCGCAATATGACCCTGGGATCGACTCAACCTCTAACAAAAATGAGTACCAGGAATATTTCCTGGGGGTAAAGGCGGCCGGTGCGTAAGGCTGACAACCTACCACCATTTTTTTTAAATTTTAAATTGAGCCATCCCCGTTGTGTGTATATAAACAATAGGTGTGGTTATAAGTCAATAACACAACAATATCTAAAAAAGATGTTTAATAGAGGATGAAGTAAACTACATTTTTCGGCCTAATGTGGCCATCATCATGTTTACATCCGAAAGTATGGTGGTATTGCTTTACAGGATTGACATATCCATACCAATCCTGTAAAGCAATACCACCATACTTTCGGATATAAACCTGATGATGGCCACATTAGGCCGAAACATGTTGTTTATTTCATCCTGTACTAAACGTCTTTTTAGATAACCTACCACCATCCTGCGCTGTTGTCACGAAATCTAGGTACCTTAACTTCCTGAAACCCTCTGGGCCTGTCCAGGCCTGTCATGGGACTGCTTTACCTTTTTTTTATTTAAGTACAAATAAAATATTAATATGTAATTTCTTATATGTATTGGACAATTGCGGGAAAATTTTAAGCCATAAAAAATGCAGTACAAATACAGTAAGAAAATGTTTACCTGAACGGCCAAACCGATCCGGGTAATCAGCGTCCGGATAAGTGGAGTTCTACTGTACATGTAGACGTATGAGATAAATAAGCCCTATACAGATAACAGTGGCTAACCTGGGTGGCCGTCGGAAGAAACTATGCTCAATGATGCGATGCTCTGTGTCGCCTACGTGTACAGTACGCGTGCACGGGGTTCCAGATGAGATGTTCTTGTGTTTGTTCGGAACAGTGGTGGACAGTTGTTTATTACTTGAGAGAAAGAGGAGTCTACTTCAAAAGTGCCGTGAGCTGGAGACTCTTGCGAAAAAAAAAATTGTGGTTCTCAATTTATGAAACATCACGTACTTACATGAACGTGTCGAACCTGATTGGTATACCAGAATACTTAAGTTTTGTCTTGTACCCAGTTGTAAATACAATAAACTGAAAGCATTGGGATTAAACGTGTTTATAAAGTGTATAAGGACCCTAAAACTTGATTTTTCTTCATAGTTTAAAGTTGGCCTTTTTTCTCTCTCTCTCTCATTTCTGTAAAGCAAATCAGTCCCGTTACAGGCCTGGAGTGGCCCAGAGGGTTCCAGGAAGTTAAGGCTCCCAGATTTCGTAACAACGGCACAGGATGGTGGTAGGTTGTCAGCCTTAGGCACCGGCCGCATTAACCCTCAGGAAATGCTCCAGGTACTCATTTCTGTTAGAGGCTGATTCGACCGCAGGGCCATAGTGCGATCGGAAGGATTATGTCCATGAAAAATTCCAATGACACCAGCTGGGATCAAACCAGCGTCCTTCTGATTTGTAGCAGAGTACCTTAACCAATGTGCCACTGCGGTCCCCCTCTTATTTCTGCGGTTAACCTCATTTTCTCTAAACGACGTAAGAAATTAAAGATCAATAAATAACAGTGTTATTACAAACATCTTAACTTTTTTACGAAAGACCAGAATTTTTCAAAGACCAATTCCGGCCCTTGGGCGTAGTTTTTACACCCCTGGCTTAGAAGAAGAATTGCGTCGTAACTCACCTGTAATGGACGAATAAATAAATGACGCTAATGGAGCCATCAATCATTCTCTTATAATTAACACCACAAAGAGTACAATTGATCTACATTAAGTGTAAACATTTGGTTCGTACCTCACAGCGATTACAGTGTCCTCCACTAAATATCCTACCGGTCAGTGCTGCGCAAGAAAACAATACCTGTCATTTTTATGAATCATCTGGAATTCATAACTATTGATCTACATTAAGCGTAAACACTGGGTTTGTTCCTCACAGAGATTACAGTGTCCTCCATTAAATTTCCTATCGATCAGTGCTGTGCAAGAAAATAATACCTGTCAGTTTTATGAACCATCTGGAACTCATAACTATACTCCGTGGTTTTTATAGTAGCCGCTCGAGTTTGAAGAGTTAGTGTTATTTGTAACATTAATATAATTTCTGCAATATTTTAGAACTTCTGTTTGTTAAATAGAGTACGCTAATGATTTTTTGTACTACAGCTATTTGCATGATCTGTATTTTCGCTGTACTTGTAATTCGCGTTTATGACCATGTTACGGGTCATTATTTAATTAGAACTTTTATCTTCTTGGTTTATCCCCATATTTTGTAGTGTGTATTAACTGGTTCTCATACCAGAGTTGTTCTTGAGCAGCAGGTAGTCACTCAGCGAATCAAAACTTAAACTGCTTTTATGAAACCCTTTTTTTCATTAACCTGTTCCCAAGAGACCGCTACCGGCCCCCAACCTTAACACCCTGCATTTAGTTTACACCCTCAAACACACTTTAATAATATCATCTGATCTACACTTACACCTCGTGAACGGTGTTTTCCCTTCAGATTTCCCGACAAATATTTTGTATACATTTCTCACCTTTCCCACTCTAGCTACCTTCCCACCCATATCAATGTTTATGTTTTCGTAACTGTATTAATGTTTGGTAGAGTATATTTTCTGGACTTCTTCGTTACCTGATTCTCCATTTATCATTCTGTCAAGTATTCCATTTCGGATCTGACAGTTCTCCACGTTACGCTGTTCCGAATCAAATTTTGATTTTCATATGCGCGGGGCAGATAACAATTATACACGTGCGTTTCTGCATTGTAGTATGTATATGGCAGGTAGGATTCGATTATACTCGAAAAGTTCTGGGATATCCCTTGACGAAGATAATTAAATATCGAACTTAAATCTAGAGACGTCATTAAGCATATTGAATTACTAATGCGTAGAGGCCAGTTTTTAATTTGTTTTATCGGGTTAATTTCGAAACGAAGGCTACATCTAGCTCATGAGTTGCATTTTAGCCTTCCCTGTTCAGAAATGTGAATTTTAGTGTCAGATTGGTTTGCGATCTCAAACAAGTTCTTGTAAAACATAGCCTGAAGTGCCAATTAGCGTTGTTTGCAGATGTTACTTTTACGCTCAAGTCAAACATTCGTGTGTAAAGTTTGTAGCATGCTTTATTAGAAAGACAAAAAGCTGATTATCCTGCACCATAGTTTGAATTTTCCTGTAATGCGAATTGCAACAGCTGCACACAATATATGCGTTGTTCAAGCACTTCCTCTGAATCCAAACACTACACTATTTTAACCAGCTATCAATTCATCCGTCTCTCCCGCTTCCCGCCCCCCCCTCCCCTCCCCTATTGCGCCTTTTCGCCATCAGCTCAGTGTAAAGATTAAGTCACGTAGTTCGGAATTTGTAGAAAGTTTGAAGATCGAAAATTGTTTTATATTTTTTCCTGTAATTTATAAAGTCGCGTATTCGTAGTATTATCTGCAGTGCTTCGCGAGATTTAAGGTACTCACGGCAGTAGTGCTCAAGGGTTTTAAGTCTAACGGGATGTCACGCGATGTCGACTGCTCAACAGTTACCGATATTGTGAAGGGTGTAACTGCCTTCACCTTCACGATCGAGCAGTGCAAGAAGAGGCTGCTTGAGGCAATACAATGCTTCGCAAAGGCGCTAACTAACTTAGTCAGTATGTAACATCACAGAAGACTTAAATGTTCACCCGTCTCATTATTTCTAGAAATGGCAGTTTGATAATAGAGCCCGAAGTTGCAATATGGATAATACTGAACCCCCCCCCCCTCCTCCACTTGACTCGACCCTGAACCATTTTCTTCCGTGTTCCTTCTACACACTATCTACCTCGATTCATCTTAATGCTGTCTTCCCATACGCTTCTGATTCGGCTCAATAGACTTTTCTTGAGAGTATTCACAATTTATATACATTTCTTCTACGGTAATAAGAACCCTATTTTCCCCGTAGTTTTCCGATAAGCCAGGACATGGCGACTGGAGGCATAGTGGTATTTTGCCCGAAAGTGACGTTGGACATTATTCATTGTCGGAGGTATGGTATAGTTTGTGTTCATGACGTTTAAGAAAGTGGCTCTCTTTTGAGAAAGAGATTAATTCGATCTGATGAAACAAACAGACCAGGTTTTGTACTACTTTTACCTGATGATGGAAGTAGTGCTTGCTTCCGAAACACTGCGTGCATCAAGTAGGCCTCATGTAAAGTTCACCCCTGAACAGACCACGAAGACCCAGAGTGGGAGTAGAGGTATAACTCTACACTTTCATTAACCTCGGCGCTAGATTGAGGTGGGTGGTTAACGCCACGCTCCGGCCGCTTTACCCCCGGGAAAGAGACCCGGTACCTATTGTATAGGAGGCTGAGTGGGCCCCAGGGCCGGTGCGACAAATCTCGCCCCCCCCCCCCCCCGGAATTCGATGTCCGGACCGCCCAGCCCGTATCGAGTCTCTATACAAACTACGCTATCCCGTCCCACTCAAGTTTGCTTCATGCCATGGACAATGTCTAGTATCCTATTCGTAACAAACCTTTAGAAAATCTTCTTAGTGACACGGCCTTCCATTTTTATGTTTTGCTGACCGTGCATCCTGGTACAACTCTGGGTAAATAACCAACTTGATGCACAATTACGTTATATAAGACGTTTATTATTATAATCCTCTACATGTTTCGAGCAACACTGTGCTCATCATCAGGAGCTGTATTAATACAAATCGACCTCCTGATGATGAGCACAGTGTTGCTCGAAACATGTAGAGGATTATAATAATAAACGTCTTATATAACGTAATTGTGCATCAAGTTGGTCATTTACCCAGAGAACCTTCCATTTGTCGACAACGAAGTGATATCTCCTTATACTCATATTATAGCACAGTGGAATAACTAGTTATGCTAGTAAGGAGGGAATTATAATGTGCGTTTCAGTTAAAGAACAACTTTGTGTTTGTGTGTGTGTATGATTATTGTTTTTGCAATATGTCAGTACTGTTGTTCATGACAAAACCTGTAGGTTAATTATTATCAGTACACCATCCAACAAATACAAACCGTGATACACAATTTATAACATACATCAGCTCCTACATGTTTCGGCACCTAGGTGCAATCCTCACGGAGTCGTTATAACAAAGGTATATAAATCAACATGCCAATATACAGCATGTTCCGCTGTTCTTTATATGAATGATAAAAATCTTAAAATGCTAAAATACACACAGCTTATAAATGGATAAATTACGGTATTCTGATGTTATGTATTAATATATACGTAAAACAGTAAGCGCCACGTTTGCCAGTTCTTAGTTATTTTTGTATAAATGAATGATGTACGCAAATGTCGGTTCCTATTCCGTATGATCTGACAAGATCTCGTTGTGTAAATACATTCGCGTTATTCTGGGTAACTGAATATATATATATATGTATATATATATATATATCATTTACCTAAAATGAGTTACGCTGTATGATATGTATATATCAAGGTAGGCACAGTTAGGCTAAAACTAGACTTGTGTATATCCGAGTTCTGAATCTGCGTAAAGGAGGGAGTGATCTATATTAAAATGTGGGAAACAGTTTTGTATTGTCTATAGTAGTCGATGGTTCTTGTGATGTTCGTAAACTTCCGTGTGGCTGTAGCGCGCCACGTGTTATTTATTTGTACCAACAAATGCAAATTGTACAAATAATAATAAACATTAAAAATGCATGGCATGTACATAAAAATAATGGGGGCTCAACAAGCAAAAATATAAACCATCTATAAAAATATAAAGCTGAAGTCTCATTATATTGTAATATTGGTCGTTTCTTTTCGCGCGGTTCCTATGGTATCCTATTGTGTGCACTGAAGTATACTGCTGTTGTTTCCGTCATGAAACTTTCGTCATTTGTCTTAGAACTAATTGTATATACACTGTTATTTTGTGTGTGTGTGTGTGTGTGTGTGTTTGTGTTTCTTAGTGTTGTTTGCCATTTGGAGGGAAATGTATTACAAACTTTAGGTTATGCTGTTCGAGTTTACGTTCGCAATAGCTGTTTTTGAGTTGATTGATTTGTATTGTTTGGAAGTCACAGTACAATTTAATGAACTTCATAGCTACTAATCAGTCAACCAACCAATAAATCATTCACCTTTTCCTAACCCTCTGTACCATCAGCTTTACAAACCCTACAAATCTTAGACCTAAACCTTTATATCAATTAAGCATTCAACAAAAAGATTCAAAGCATGGAAGTGTTAAAAGAGGCTCTTTGTTGCTGTCTGTTTTAGTTTCTTCTTTGTAGCACTGCTCCACTAATCCGCTCTCTAAATACTTGTTCCCCATTATGTTGTATTTCCAAGAGCTCCTACCAGCAGTAATTCCACTTGAACTTAAGGAGTCTCTTAAATCGTTGTAGCTGACTTGGTGATTGTCTGACCAAGGACTGAAAGACCCGACGTCGAGTTTGAAGTGTAAACACCCTTACCTCCAATTTATCGCACGACTTCGTGGCAAAGGGTTTACGCACACACGGGACAAATTTGGCTCCTTCTATCTGCTTTGCTCGCGCTGTGTATCTCATTACATTTCCAGCTCGTTATATTTCTTGTATTACACAATACTTAATATTTTATATCGTGTTTTGCATTTGTCTATTTCTGGTTGCCTGCAGCCTTATATTGAAGCTATACTAATGTTCTGGGGTGACTCATTCCTCCAAGCGTAGGTAGCTATCGCTTGATCTGGCAGTAACTGCAATTTAGATCTGAGTTTAAGGAATATTAAGACTTTATCCCGTCATCCGCTACGCGCGGCGGTGTCGAAGTTCTAATTTTGAAATAAATGCATCGGTATTTATTAAAACAACTTGAAGTAGAAATGGAAACTTTTGGCCAGCAGGTGTACTGTAGTCAGGATCTGGCTTTAGTCAGTAATATCTTGGGGTCATAACAATTTCAAGGTCAAGGATATGTTCCTAATCTACCAGAAATATTAGAACAATCATCTGCTTTCAATAAGGCACTAAATTAGTAGCCTAAGAAAATAGCGTCTTCGTTACGAAATAAACTTACTGACTGACCATCTGAATAACTTCCTGTCTGTCTAAATGACCGAATGACCGACTGGCTGACAAACTAGCCGGTTAATAACGAAATGTAGCAAATCTTTTTTATTACACACTTTGGTGGAGTTTGTTTTTCTTGCGACACACTGTAGTAGAATTTTCCTGTAGACACTATTGATCGGTCGGCTAGTCAGAAAATAACTCACCTCTAATTGAACACAAAGATCTATTGCCATATTCACAAGAGCCCAACTCTTATCTCTTTCCTGAACTAAACTACTCCATTTTACACCCCCCCCCCCCCCCCCCCCCCCCCCCCCCCCTCCCCCTCCCCCCTTTTTTTACCTTCTCCCCCCCCCCCTCCACCCTTTCTATATCCCAGGTGTCTTGCCTGTCTT
>Ga0131853_10026050_pt1 | contig 10524 bp, 5 predicted proteins | sample TergutLab28metaG_FD_92764 | JGI IMG/M metagenome (GOLD analysis project Ga0131853, IMG submission 92764) | Labiotermes labralis P1 segment gut microbial communities from Petit-Saut dam, French Guiana - Lab288 P1 (version 2) (version 2) | ecosystem: Host-associated > Arthropoda: Insects >... | reverse complement strand
GGGGGGGGGTAGGGTTGCACAGAGCACATCCTTGCAGTGGTGCCATGTATTTCACAAACATCCTACATATCAGTGTTCTAACATACACACACAACCTTGTCTGACGTGATAATTGGCTCGAATAGATGTTTACACTACCTTAATACAGAAAGAAATCCTGCATCGTTTAACATCAAAGAGATAAATGGTGACATCATAACATAATGCGGGCATTTTCTTACTCATAACTACTCCTTCAACAAAAATAAATAATCTTCCAGTAGAGAAGAGTAAATGGTCTTAAGAAGGAAAAATTGGGACATGAAGGACATCACATTACAAAAAACCTTGTGATTTACACTGCTGTACAGAAACATCTAGCCTGTTAAGTGTTATACCCTTCACCTAACACTGTCACTGTTGCTGGTGTGGCAGAATTTAGGAGGCTGGTGTACAAACTCTTGGAAAATAACTGGAAGATTAAGAAAGGATGTGACAGGATAATAGTGAACAGACTGTTAAGAAGTGGTCATAAAAATGTGAAATACCAGAACACTGAAGTTTGGACATGGTCACTTCAGCAACCAAATTTCAAAACTAACCCAGTGAAAGTGAGAATAAAATTAAATGCAGAATGGATGTAAAAACAAAAACAGGACAGTCAGTAACCAGTCAAGGCATAATATAGACAGATCCTGTTCACTAGTCATATGGGATACAGATGGATCTCTCTTCTAAGTGGTTAGTCACGAAGAAATAAGATGATAAACATGAACTGTAAGTTATGACTATTGAGAAGGGCCATAAGAGTCATCAAGACCTATTTTACATTATTATTCTGCAATTCCTTTATGGGATAAAGAAAGAATATTACAAAATTTCAGTCTGTGTATTGCACAGCTATAATAAACTGGATGGCTGGGATGCAAATCTCAACATGGGCAGGAATTTTTCTCTGTTAACACCCAGATCAGTTTGGGGGCCATTTAATCTCCTAACTGATTAAGTATTAGACTTTTTTTTTTCAGAGATGAAGTGGTTGGAGTGTGAAGCAGACCTCTGTATACTACCACTTGAGGCACCACTTCCATGTCCGCAGTGGCTATCTTACACATACCTTACCTTCATTTCCGAACAGAACTTCATAATATGAAGACTGTGTACTTCACCTCTTTAGCCCATGCCTACATGACATCATCTATTACCAAACATGTGGCATAACTTTCATTTTACTTATGGCTATTATATCCAACACACCTGTACCATACACAATAATAATATGATAACCTAACCTGTTACAGAGAGAAACCTCCTGGAGAAATGTCAGTTCAAAGATGAACAAATTTGTCTTTAGTTCAGTGACACAACCACAAATGTGGTATTGCTGTTGAGATTCACGTTTTCTGGGATCTTCCACCATTTAGACTGGTAAATACTTAATAACATTTTGAGTGACCAAAGTCCATTCATCTTCAGGTCAAGCAATCCAAGAAGAGCATTGGACAGCGTGACAATGAAGACAAAGGCATTACGATCCTTCAAAATGTTGACAAATACATACCAATCACATTGGTACTGGTCTGCCAATGGGCTGTACAAATGTACATTCATATTTATACCTGTGCTGAATAATTATATTAACGTCAGAAACTGCAAAGTCAAAATTCACATACTGTACAAAGCAGTCACTAACATACCAGTACTCAAAATGACACTGGTCAAACGATCAGTTGGAGAGGGCAGTATTTCTACATCATACTACTGGAGTCCCACAATCAAATCTTGGCCTTGAGGCCCGCTATCCGAATCGAACCTTGCTGAGGTTTTTCCCAGTCCCTTCAAACATATGACTGGAGTACCTCAATTTCAATCACGAACGCTTACTTCCATATCCTTTCCAATTCATCATTCAATACTTAACCAACTATTCAATGCACAAGTAAACGTTAATGATAGCGTTAACATAAAATAAAAATACAAAAAATGAAACCAATATTCCTTATTAACAGCGTTTCTCACGTCCTTGCATACTGCCAGTTACATAATCGATTTACGGAAACTTTTTGCGTTAATGTATGTAAATGTCAGTGTACATCTCACACTACTTTCAGATATTCTCGAAAACTGTGCAACTAACGGCTACAAAGCCGTCTCATATACTCGTGTTCTTTGAGCTAATGCAGAGTTCCTCAAAACAAAATACTGACAACAGGTACACTTACCATGCACCTTACTTATGTTGGCTGCACAGGCACAACCATTTCTACTTTTCAAATTCAGAAAGTAAATTGTGTATTATTTCACACTTTGTGCCACACCACACTATCCAAAAATATTAACGATAAGCCACAAGATTTCAAGTGATATCACAACCGTTAACATTAACACTCTTCAAACCCGAATGCCACCATTTCTTCCCTACTTGAGCACGCCCATCCACCACTAAAACGGAACATTGATCAGAGAACGGAGTTGCGACGTTATGTCTTGGACACACATTAATACTTCTACGCCCATGCTTCAACGGGTCGTGTGCACGTAGTCGCGCGGAACATGCAAGTATCACGGATTAAAGATTCGAATGCGTCACGGAGGTGGGTCAACCACGGATCGTGCAACTTCCCATTCCCACCAATTGTAGCTGATAAAGACGGCGCATGCAGAGGTAGCCGTCTTTAATTAGCCATTATAGGAACCGTGGTGCCTTAATGCGTTTGGGTTAGAGCAGAGACAGCATAGCGAACACATGGATTCTTCCATTTTTCAGGATTTACGTAGGATCCCTTCGTAGTAAAGATGTTATATAAATATATATGTGTGTGTGGGTTTAGCACCCTACCCTGCTTCCTTTCCTCCTGGAGACCCTCAGCCATATTAATCCACCACCCACAATTGCAGAGACCACCACCTGGTTGGATTGATTACAAGCCCTCTGGGTTAAATCCTCAGTCACCCATTGAACTAGCAAAAGTATGACCACATTAAGTTCTCATATTAAGACGCCAGATACAATTTATAACACATCCGTTTACATTCCAGCAAAGTATTTCACACCAATGGTTCAATTTAGCAACTGCCATCAGCTTGATTTCTGTCTTCTGGGATGTGACATTCTGTCTCTGGGTAAGGGGCACCTGACAACACAGCACCATATCCAGAACATTTGAATCCCCAACCACACCACCATAAGGTAAAGGTAAAGCTTTCCTTGTACATGCCTGAGCTGGCCTTTTGGGCTCTAGGAGGTTGAGGCTGCCAGAATTTCTAAACAGTCAGCACACAAAGATGGCAAGGTTGTTAACACTATGCACTGGCCACCATTGTCCCCAGGAGACATCCCTGGTACTCATTTCTATTAGAGGCCAAGTCAACACTAACAGGAATTGAACCCACAACCTTCCTGTTTGTTGCACAGTGCCTCAAGGAACTGTGCCACCATATATGCCCAACCACAACACCATAAGAACTTTAACGTCCACTTTGCACATGTCTCTGTCCTAAGCTATCTGGATGGCTTGTTGGCTGATTGATAAATAACACAAAGACAGGCACACGACCACATCATAAGGGAAATAATAACAATCAATCTTCAGCCAAGCGACACAAATAGGAGCATGAGTTCCTCCTATGGAGGATGTGGAAGCTATTCCTCCACTTCCTGAAGAAACTAGGATTCTCTCTCCAAGGACAAACAGTAACCTCCCCCTGATAAATGATAAACACTTGTCCACCATATTCTTCAAAAACAGACCTTTTTTTTTTTGTTTGTTTACCATTGCCCATTAACATTGGTCACAGGAAGAACAAAAAACTGACTGTTTTCTCATATTTCTATGTTCCTCCTGTCATGACACTATCCATGGCCCATACAGGGCTATCTCACTACCCAGGATAACAATAACTGTAATTCTTGAGCTGCTGGGATTGTTACTTACCTGCATTGGTGAGGCACAAGAATATGAAGCATACATACTCACAGAAAAAAAAATGAGCATGCACTCATCTATGACACCTAGATTATGCACTTTCATTCCAACATTAAAGAGAGAATTTTTTGCCTGGACAAGTAGTGCCTCCTCAGATAATAACAATGATTTGGCAGTATGTAATTTGTACAATTTCAGTGTATGCTTTATGTTCTGAGTTTACCTAACAGTGCATGTGGCAAAAAAAAATTGTGGAAATAAAAGATCTTGTTCATTTGAATGACAAGTGATAAGGAGTGAAACATACACCACAACATCTTTTACAGTTCTCATCTCTTGTCTAAAGAGATCACCAGAACATGGGTTGGTTTTAAATTCCATATAACTCTGTTCTAAATTTTAATTTTTTTTTTATGTTCTTCTATGAGGAACACATGTTGATAGTTTTATATCCTTCAAACAACATTAATTTAAAAGTAAGTTTAGGTATTTAGAATTGAATGTAATAAATCCACAAGCATGGAATTTTAATGATACTGTTCAGATGATGGGAGGATATCAACGAAGTAAACAGACAAACCTGCATATTGTCATGCGACTTTCAGTCATTACAACTAAGATATTATATGTTAGAGTATACAGAGTTTCAGAATGCACTTTTCCAGACTTCTGCATCCTTCAATGGTCCTGATGCCCACATACCGCAGATATAAATATATCATTAACAGAGCTAATAAACTGTAAACTTATTACATTTCATAATTAGAAATACTGATACTGACAATAATCAACAGCAAAAACGTTATGTTGTACACAGTCATATTTATTTTTCATGCATTTTGTAAACTTGTAAACTTCACAAAAAATAGTTAACACAAAGCTGAAGACAAGGTTACTGTTTAAAATTTCAGTGAAAATTATTTCTGATACCTGGAGTTTTTGTTCTTTTGACATAAAGACGTTTTTCACAGGGAAGAAAGGGATAACCTGATGATACAATTTTCTGGCCAAATCTATTTCATTTATTAAAAAACATTAATATTTACAGCTGAAACTGGAGCGCTAATCTTTAAAAACAGGAGTGGAGTACCAGTAACACTCCTGGTTGTAGAATTAAAACTTGAGACTATGTATCTATAATAAAATTTAAACACTATCAATTCCTTAAAGTGTTTTGTTCAGTTGTATTGTACACATTTACAAGGCATAGATAAATGAAATATTATGGATTTAGAATCACATTTATTTACTCAAGTTTTATATCATATTTATGATAATTGTCTTCCTGCTTGTAAATGTGATTTATTTCTGCTAAATGACTACTTGTCAGAGCATAATGGAACGTGCCAAGTATTCAGTACTAGCAGGCACAGTCACAAGCACAACGACGCACTCGCTTGTCACGGCGGTGGAAAACTTCATCCACACTTCGCACTGACCTGGGTTGGACATCTGCAATGCAATAAATCACGGCTGATGTTAGAGTGAAAATAAACTGCAAAACCTGAAAGACAAAGCCATTGCACGTGTTCAAATACAGAACTATAGATATACAGGCAGCACAAAGGTAAAGTTCCACACACATTTCATCTCAGCACTACACAGAAGCCATGAAAAGAAGTCCAATCTATTGATATGTTCCACATCTCCCTCCTGCTACTATGCTACCCCCCATTCAGTATACACATTTATACTCTACCTGCTTCTAGTGATTCTGTTGACAGGAACTATAGTATAATAGTCATGATGTGATATGATAATCTTCACAACTAAAGAGCATTGTGGCTGGTAGCAAAGATCAGAGTGGACAGGAAGGAGGAAGTTTCACTTATCTTCATCTCCACAACCCAAGGGGCACCTTTCTGTAGTCTCAGTACAGATGGACATGAGTAGGTAGCCTCAACAGCCAGCAATCTTTCCGCATACAGAGAGACATTATTCAATACACAGGAGGATAAATGGGGCCATATATAGGGAAAATCATAATGCAATAAACCAGTCATCCACTAAATTTATTAAGCCCATCTATTCAACTAATTTCTGACACACATATAATGAAATTTATATTGAACCCCAAAGAAACAGGACACCCCTTAAAGTGAGAAATACATGTAAAGCGCTAACATGTACTATGATATATAGTAAGGGAGTCAATGTAGCAGTTTTAGAGGACAAAGTGGCAAAGGGACAGGCTTCTCTGAGTACTTCAGTTTTACCCGTCAGTTTTCATTCCACCAATGCTCAATATTCAAGTAAAAAACGTTTAGGTCATGCACCTCCATCTAGTGCTGAGGTGAAGAATGAGTGGCACTGTATTTCCACTTCTCCTGTATACCTTCATGGCATGTACAGAGACAAATTTACCTTTATTATCCATGGCTAGTAAAACAGGCCTATTGGTAGTTGCAGTACCAAAGGACACTGTCTCATCCCACTCCATGAATAAAGAAAACTACAAAAACAGAGTATGATACACAGAACAATAATGATCAGAAGCAATGCAAGAAGGGAAACAAAGATGAAACTCTTCAAAGTGGTGGCCTATCCATGTCATTTTGAAGATATTAAATTATGACTTGGCCAAGAAACAAGACTGCAAACAGTGTATACACCATGACACACTACAGAGACTTTACAAAGGCATTCTCTACTTTCAAAATGTAATTCTGCTTCATGGTACATGCACAAATGTAATTTCATTCATGACCTTCCATGAAACCCACAAATGCTCAGCAGAATTATGTTGAATTTCTTCAAAACCAGCCATGAAAGACAGAAAGTATGGGTAGAAATTCTCTTACACCCTTAAGCAAATATGACTGCCATTAACCAATTTTCATGAAACTCATATTTGCCTGACAACTTTTAGTAAACAACTTCTGTACAGAATTTGATGAAAATCAGACAAACTGTATAGTTGCTGATAAAAGGTCACAGATAGATGAATGGACAGATGGACAGGTGGACTGACATAGTGTCAACATAAGGCATTCCTCTTTACCCATAAACAGTGCCTGAAAGTAGAAGAGAATACATACATGCTACAAATATCAGGTTCTTGAAAACAGACATATGAGTTGAATTATCAGATGAAAATGAAAGAAGCCATAAAGCATATATATCAATACATACACAGACAAAATTAGTTTGTATAAAGGCCAGTTGTACCAATAATCAAAAAACAAAATCTTACAAACTGGCACCTACTGACACATACTTTGAACATCTATGTATAAAGTATGTGTATTTGCTGATACCACATGCAATCAATGAATACACAATGATACACACCACATATTAATATCAAAGTATACTCACAGTGTGGACGAGGTTGTGGCTGTCCCTCCACTTGGATTTGATGCATCATGGGAATAGGAATATCACCTGTGAGGTGCTGCTGGTTCAACATTTCTGGAGCTGGGGACTGCTGGTGGAAGACATGACCCTCAGCTGCATGCATGGCTGCTGCTGCTGCTGCTGCTGCTGCTGCTTCAGAGTTAAAAGCACGGGACTCACCCATATATGCATGGACAGGGATTTGTTGGTGCTGGAAAGCTCTGCTTTCATGTCCCTCAATCTGAACTGGGTGGAATGTTTGACCTTCATTTGTCTCTACATGGACTGGTACAGGTGGGTGAGTGAATGCATGGGCTCTGTGGGTCTCTACATGGACTGGCAGGGGTATGTGTGAGAATGCTCTGCCATCACGAGTAGTCACCTGAACTGGGACCTGTTGGAGTGTCCTACCTTCACGGGCTTCAACTTGGACTGGGATGCGATGCATGAACCTTCCTTCTTGAGCTTCTGCTTGACTGGGAAATTGGGGTTGGGAAGGAAGTTGGTCTTCACGAGTCTCTGTCACCTGGATAGCAGCATGGACCTGATTGGGGTGCAGCTGCATATTGTGCATGGGCACAGCCACAGGTAGAGGTACTTGCTGCACATGGTTGGGTGGTGGAGGAACAAGCCCAACCGCAGGTTGGGTAGCACGATTGACTGGAATGGGAATTCTGTTCTGATGAGGTTGCATGGGACCATGGAACTGGAGTGGGAGATGTACAGGGCCAGGTAAGGGAACCACAATCGGTGTAGCCATCATTTCCATTGGCATGTGACTGTGAACAGTACAATATGATCTGAATTCTTTCAGTGTAGAAATTGACAGTGCACTAAGTTAAGAAAATACATGCTATTATTTAGTTGAAAATCTTTTATCTCCCTGTCTCATTCATGCACCTAAAAGATAAATTTGTCATTTTTGTAGTTCCCTGTTAGGGTACTAATATCAGTGATTCTAAAACAGAATGTACATAATCATGAGCTTATATCCGTACACTTTGGTCCCTTGTGAGGATCAAAGAAGGAATTTTGGGAGTGAAAGTTTATGGTAGCCGGCACCCCATGTCAAAGAGAACTGGGGACATTGGGGTGTCGAAGATCTGTTAAGGGAGAAAAACAAGTGGAGAGCACCAACCTTGGGGGCAGGGAGATGGAGCTGAGGCCAAGCACTTGGATCCTGACAGTATTAGGGACTAGATGGTGCATGGACTTGTTTGATAAATGTATTTACTACCGAATATTAAACTACTGAAGTGTTGTCATTTCTGTTGAGAGTGTTCAACCCAACGATATCAGTTAATGCACAACCATTGATGACCTGTACCACCATATCTACCATGTATATTCCCTAAGATAAGACGTGTTCGCTGCCGGACAGATTAGCCAAGTGAACAGTTGCAAGCTATATTGAAAAGAGTCATTGTTCACCTAAGAAAATATGGTTGTGAGGAGAATTCACTACCAATGGGATAACAGCAAACCCATTAATTCATTAAGTTCAGTATTATAGCTATGGCCACAGCACCTCTAGCTTAGGCTGATTCCCCACTGTTACCAGTCTGTACCACCAAGCATACATTCTACAGGCTAAGCCAACATGACACAATAATCAACAGAAATTAAAAAACCAACAATGTACAGGATAACAACATATTTGCATAGCCACTCAAATACGCAATGCAGACATTGTCTCTTTTATCATTCCCCCGAGCACAACAACTGTCATGGAATGTGCCAGCAGGTCCAGCCTTTGCATATGATCAAAATGCCATGCTCTGGAAAGTGATAATCAAAACACCCTCTACAATATGATAATTAAAGGACATCTTCAATAGCAAAACATGAACAATGCAACCCAAAAGTTAATGTGGGAAAAAGAAAATTACTAGCTGTTGAGAAACAAAGCCTGGGTCTTGCCACCCATTTCCCATATCTGGCAACTTCATGTTTTACTGGAAGCTTCATTTCATGTGACCACAGCTACATAATTGCACGTATGGTGTAAGTTCTGTTTCTACTGACCGTTGATCCTTGCCACTCTCACAATAAATTGCCATCTTCTCTCCAGAAATATGCTCATATCGTGGATCTGTCGTCAAATTCACACCAAAGGGCAGTCGAATAGTGTGAGGTTGGTGGTCCACAATTTCCTCTGCACGGCGTTTTTCTACTACACAGTTCATCCTAGATCTCTGATTCTTTTCCATCATTGCCTGCAAACACAGAGTAGAAATGCAGCACCAAAAAACTTTTAAAATCAGAACAAAGGAGCAAACAGAACTAATAACTGCATATCATGTAACAAGTTTACTTGACTCAAGTCATCTAGAGAGGACAAGGAATTCCCTGCATATACATTTACCATCAAGAGTGAAAGAGATGTAAGAGATATGATCTACCTCACGAAGTCTCTCCATTTGCAATACCAACCTCACTACATTATGGTAAACTATTACTAGACATGAAGTTCTGTGGACTGAGCCACAGTAGCATGAACATTCCATCTGCTGTACAGGAAATGTCTCTACCTAGTCCCGCAAAAACTGAGTTACAGTGTGGAGGAAAATCCACTTCAGAAGTCTAGAAGATCTAGTCATGACAGTAAAACGATTTCATCTAGTGTAGAAGTACTGCCACACCCAGACCCTTTTAAGTTGGTTTCATAGTAGGTTGGGGTTTGATCTGAATAATATGTTGACAAATGTGAACCACTAGTCTAGTTGACATAGATTTAAGCCTATTAACTGAACAAGCCCCAACACTAGTAACTTATATTCACTGTTGTTGAAAATTGTGTATACTTCACTGAGGTATTTCTCTCCCTACATTTTTCACTTGTATGATATATGAAACATTCTCACTGTATTCTAGTCATACGAAAACTTACTCCAGCCAGATCATCAAAGTCCAGCTGCAGTGGCAATCTGATCTGTATTGGTGTGTGATCCTGTAACACAGGTTGCTCAGTCTCAGGCTGCTGCGTCTGTGGTTGTGGCTGCTGATGAGGCACCTCCTTATCATCTTGTTTGTTTTCAACTTCATCACTAATGCTGTTCTCGGCTTTGTTGTCCACCAGGTGTTGGAAAACCGGCTGGTCCTCATGGCTTCCAACAGCTGCAGCTTCATCCTGGAACAATAACAACATAGCAACGTAGCAATATAGTCTCAGGGACCTAATATAGATCAAGAAGGATCCAACTATGCCAGTGGCGTACCCAGGAATTTTGTTTGGGGGGGGGGGGGGGGTAAAAAAATTAATTTTGGGAAAAAGGGGGGGGGG
>Ga0131853_10026047_pt1 | contig 10525 bp, 10 predicted proteins | sample TergutLab28metaG_FD_92764 | JGI IMG/M metagenome (GOLD analysis project Ga0131853, IMG submission 92764) | Labiotermes labralis P1 segment gut microbial communities from Petit-Saut dam, French Guiana - Lab288 P1 (version 2) (version 2) | ecosystem: Host-associated > Arthropoda: Insects >... | reverse complement strand
GGGTCCACTCAGCCTCGTGAGGTCAATTGAGGATCTACTTGAATGAAAAAAGTAGCGGCTCCAGGTCTAGAAAACAGAGATTAACGGCTGTGGGGACCCGTTGCGCTGACCACGTGACACCCCCATATCCGCAAAAGTTGGCACTAACTTCGGCGACCGGCGGCGGCCGCTCTTTCGGTATAGTTCGCGTGCGGACTAAGGCCACGGAGTTTAGTTTTAGTTTTACAGCACCAGCAAATGCAAAGTTCTACTATTACGTACTTCAGTCCTATTTAGCTACGACATGTTTCGGCTTAACTGCCATCATCAGGGAGCTGACACCAAATTATATACTGGCACAGCAATTAGAGCTAATGAAGAGTGAAATAAGTAATAGCAGAACAGTGCATTTCTTGGTACTGTAAGGATTTGCCAGTCATTTACAATGCACGGAATGAACAATATGAAAGTGCTCTGCTCTATGTGTAACGAAAGTGCAGTCGTCGACGTCCGAAACATTATCCTAACAGATGGCGTGTCGACGTCGAACTACGTAAATCCGTAGCACACCTTTGAAATTGCTGTGGACAATGGAAATACTACTTGCTATGGGGCTCCAAATCAAGTGTGCGAGGGCCAGTGAAGAATATTTCATACTTATGAAATACCTCCCTCTAGGAAAAAAGTCGTAAGGGTTCAAATTCGAAAAGAACGTTTCAAAAATAACAAAATCACCCTACATTTGGTGAATACTACAAATTACTTCTTCTTTCTTCGGCCCATATACCCTCAGCACTTTTTACTCAAATATATGCAACCTACATGGAGATGGAGTGTGTTTACTGTGCGGTATGGACTGAATATTTAAACATAAAAATCGGATTAATTTTCGTCCTTAAAGGGTAACATTTATTTCACGATGGTGTGACGCAAGTCTAAAACCATACGCGGGGATATACACTGTTACAGTAATTTTACGTTTAGCATGATTTCGATTGTGAATTTGGATATTCAGTCGTCTATGGAGAGGTGTAAAAAGACAAAAACGTCCCGTCTGAAACGAAGCGAACCAGATACATGGATTGCTGAGAAGTAAGGGAGACAAACAATGAGAGAGTAGCCTATTTCTTGAGTGATAAATAGTTACACATGAAAAGCAGAACGCCAGATAAGAAAATAGTCGTACCCAGATTTAGACTCACCGACGAAATCCTTTTTTTTTGTTTTTTTTTTGACTCTGCCCATCATCCAGTTTTTGATCAAGCACGACGTTTCGGAAACCGGCTCTACTTCCGCCTTCAGACAAAGAAAGCACCCAATCTGGTGGGCTCTTTAGATAGAGCGATTCTCAGCATCAGTATGGTGCCCAGCGACTAACAACAGCTCTAAGGGATCCACCAGACCAGGTGCTTTCCTTGCCTGAAGAAGGAAGAAGAGCCGCCTTCCGAAGGGTCATGCTTCATTAAAAAATTTTACGATGGTCAAAGTCAAAAAAGAAGATCATGTAAATGCGTCTAACATACCATCGCCGGAAACCAGTTTGCATAACTTAAAAATTTAGGCCAATTTCTATCGAAATGAAATGTAAGAGGGAAACACCTAGTAGAAAAAGTGGTGCTAGGTTTAGGGGGCACGAGGGAGAAAGTATTATAAATATGAATATCTTATTGTATAGAATAATTCAGATACCAAAACCTCTCAAAACAGAATAGTATACCATAAACAGTAGTCGTTTGTAACAATTCAATGTATGTACACTGGCAAAACCCTGGTGCTACCCAGTCACATCCAAAGAAATTTATTTGAAAGTCAACAAATAAATCTGATTTTACTCTTCTTGATTTTAAGCTTTCGCCGTGTTCTATATGTAATGTGTTTTCTTTTGGGTAATTCCCCGACGTCTGAGTTCTAATAGCCGACGTTTCAGAACATTCTATCGTTTCCATCTTCATAGGCAGGTGGGTGAAATACTTCATCCACCTGCCTATGAAAATGGAACTGATAGTGTTCCGAAACGTCGGCTATTAGAACTCAGACGCCGGGGAATTACTCAAAAGAAAACACATTACTGATTTTACGTACATAAATTCACGATTTTGAAAATGAAGTCCAACTTCCGCCTTCAGACGGAAATGATGACCGAATTCCGACACTTCTATGCCCGTACGTACAGCTCCTAAGATAACATGCTCAGAGTATTTCATTCTAAACATACTTTACTTATTCTATGCGCACAAAAAAAAACAGCGCAAACTAAACTTGTCTAAGCGCCTTCAGGGTGCTTATGAACCTGCGTTTCGGCCGTACGAACATACCCCCACTTAATCTCTCGTGAGATCCGTTGCACTACCATTTCATAATCGCTCGCGTTTCCACCTGAAACGTCATTCCATATACAAAGAGCGCATTACAGAATTTACTGAACACTTACCGGAAAAAAATACCGTTTCAGGTAATATCGTACAATTGTTCAGACACAACAGTCATAGTGTAAACATGTAGTTCACTACACGCACAGCACAGGAAACAGTCTGTAACGAAGTTATGACAAAGGAATCTCCAAACGTGTTCTTTCAACTATGAACAAGAATACGTCACAAATGGACTGAATAAACCAGGCTAAAAAAAAAATAAATTCAAGGTTGAGGAAAAGATACAGGCCTGCGATTAATACAAAACAATAACAATACTCGCTGGGCTGGTTTCCTGCATTCACTACTGGTGGACTGCTTAATGAGGGGACATTTGCTGGAAAAAAGAATGTTCCAAACTCAGAAGAACCGGGATGGACTGCACCATTTGTCACAGAATACCTTCCACACCTAACACTAGACTCAAGAAAGGTTCACTTGCTACTGCTTTTTTATGCTGTGAAATCGCATTCCTGCAGACAGCCTATTCAATTCAGTAACAGAGTAAGGTGACGGCGCCCGCTAAGCGCAAACAGTAAAGGTGAAGGTAAAATGTAAAGTTCATCCTAGAACAGGCCACAAAGGCCCAGAGGGGGAGTAGAGGTATAGCTCTACTCCTTCTTTAGCCTCGGCGCTAGATGGGGTGGGTGGTCAAGGCCACGCCCCGGCCGCCTTACCCCCCGGGGAAAGACACGGTACCCATTGTACTGGAGGCTGGGTGGGCCCCAGGGCCGGTCTGGACGGTTGAGGAAAATCTCGCCCTCACCCGGATTCGATCCCCGGACCGTGCCAGCCCATAGCGAGTCTCTGTACCGACTACGCTATCCCGGCCCAAGAGCAAACAGTAGGCCTGTATTTCTACTTCCTAGCTAAATACCACTCTCAAAATATACACGACATTTACTATATATGTGACACCACAGAAGGAATGTTATTCGTTCCTACCAGCAAGATTGCACTTCCTCGATTTCTTGTTTGAAGGAAGAATTACTAACAATTTCCGCTTAACATACAACACTGTAATTTAATTAAAATACCAGGCCGACATTTGTGCCTGGTGGGTACTCAACTTTTGAAAACAAAAAAAATTTTTTTTTTTTTAATTTTTCTTTAGTTTGGCGTCTGTAACGAGAACGGGGGTTTCGTACACCAGCCGTCACTTGAAACCGTCTGCTGTTCCTTGTTCATGGGTCTTTGTGGCGACCTACTTCAACGAAAGCAATTCATTTCTTCATGTTACAGCGCGGTGTTAATTTATTTCTCTACTAACATAAAACGACCATGCCAAAGTGTTTGTTTTTAACCTGCCTGGAAAGCTACCAAGGTCGCTGTTGCCACTCACGACGCAGAAATAGTAATTAGCAACGCGAACGCAAAGAGAAATTTGTGCAAAACGTTCACAGAGCTGGCTGGATCACGAAGCAAAGGTCGGCCATTAAAGATGCAAACTTAATTTCCCCCGGTCTCCCCTCCAACAAAGTGCGGTGGTAACAAATGCGCTATTTCCTTCTCCCTAGTTACAGGCAAGTACAAAAGAAATTACATCAAAATCCTGCAACACTGACGTAGACCGACGTGCAGAAAATCCAGCAAAAACTACAACTCATCAGCACACGTGAACAAACTGCAATGGAGCCAAGTACGCCTACCTGGATAAGAAGACGAGACAGCAGAGACAGAGAAAGAGAGAGAGAACTGATAAACGTCTAGGCCGAATGACAGATCAGAAGACAGACAGACGGACAGACAGGTATATACGATCCGTGAGGTAGAAAGACACACTACAAACAGGAGAGGCAATGAACGAATCAATGTAACATCGAGGCGCGTTCGCGTAACCACAGTTGCCTTGGAAAAGCAAAAAGTATTACACATTCCGAGTGTGTGTTGGTAGCCTTAGTTATCCAGCATGAAATGCACATGCTCCAAATTGTCATCTGCGGTCTGCCCGACTCCAACATATGTTTTCACATTATCTCACAAACGACATGATTTTCCAAAAAAGGAAACCGCTATTCAAAAAGCTGGTACTGAATTTTGTGAATAAACTGTGTTTTCATTTCCTGTACAATCTTTCTCTGAAACGTTTCTTATTCTAGGAAGAATTGAGCGAGACTTTATCAAAAATGTATATTAGCCTTCACCTACAGTGCCCGTTATTTTGTCCGATTTAAATGAAACGAGAATTTTCTCGACATATTTTCGAAAAATAATCAAATATCAAATTTCAAGAAACTCCATCCAGTGGGAGCCGATTTGTTCCATGTGGACGGACGGACGTACGGACAGGCAGGCAGACATGACGAAACTAAAGAGTCGCTTATCGCAATTTGCAAACGAGCCTAATAAAATGTGTGTTTCGATCTTCTCTGCAACTTTTGCCCGGAACCCTTCTCACTCTAAGAAGAATTCAGGGACATACTACCATAAATGTACGTTGGTCATCATGCAAAGTACCCGTTATTCTTGTCAGATTTTAATGTCACTTGAACATTCTCGACAAATTCTCAAAAAAATGCCCACATACAAAATTTCACGAAAATCCGTCCAGTGGGAGACTAATTGTTCCATGCGGAAGGACAAACATGACGAAGGTAACAGCCGCTTTTCGCAGTTTTGCGAACGGGTCTACGAATCATAGATTCACAGATCTAGAAATGGGTGTTATAAAAGACAGCAAAGATGAGAGAAAAAGAAATGCTTACATTGGTTGCAAAGTTTCCATCTAGAACCACAGCGATAAAGAAAAACGACGCGGGTAAAAACGGTCCGCTCGAATTGACGAACTGCCCTCTGGCTATCAAATTTACAATCCGAACATTTACAAACGCCATAATATTCAGAAATAGTGATGTCAGACTCTTCGTCTGGCGTTATTTCCTTCAACGAAGATAGGACGCACTGCCAGAACAAACCGTCTTTACATTCCGAATGCACTTCACATTAATCCCAATCCAGAGACATGAACTACATTTTTCACAGTTTTCCCAGTTCCACCAGGCAACAGCCACGAGAGTATGATTGACTATTCTGGGGCCACGGAAAGCAGCCCTACAATGGACACCTTCCACACCTCCTCAAGCTGCTACCCTTTGCCCCTCCAATCTACTACTGCATGTTTACATCCACAAAGTGCCCGTAATTCTGCATGACAACCTTCAGCGCGAGTCTCACAAACCTGACGTCCCTCCTACCTCAGTCACCTGATAGTAGGTAGACGAATACTGTCACCTCCGCCGCTCTGACCGCATGACACACTGATGTACGCGCACTCGACTTTGTGCACTATCCCGACTTGTGATATCGGCCTAGGCTCGCTAACGTTGCCTGCGCCTGAAGCTGGAGAGTTCGTGAAATAAATCCTACTATACTTACCTATTTTCCCCTGCAGACATCTAATCAGTCTGATCACATGGGTGTTGCCGTCACCAGGTACAAGTGATGTGGGCTAACAGATGTGGGTGGGGGACAGAATGCGAAGCCTCGGCCAATCAACATCTGTGTCGTGTATGGGACTTCTGTCCATGACCGCAGCTTAGTTCGCGACAACTCTATTACACACATCCCGGTCAACATAGCATTTAAAAATGAAACTGTACTGGGCTGTCACTTCCTTGCAATATGCGTCAATGAAATCATCCTCTTATGGAAGGACACCGTACGAAATCACCTTTCTACTACAATCGGGGAATAGTAGTTGAACTGTCTCCTCCACAGCGTCCAAGCCCGCTCTAGGCCCACTCACTGTCCTATCGAATGCCTACCGAGGATTCTTTCACCAAAGCAAAGCGACCGAGACTAGAAACCGACCATGCATCGCCATGTACTGTCGAAGTCCGGAACGCGTGTAGTTACACCTCCACTCCCCCTACGTCTTTAGTGCAGGATGCTTAAAAAATCGCATGGACGTAATCTTTATCCGGTGGGAACTCAGCAAATAAGACAGCAGGGAGATTGACAATGCAAACGCTCCCGCTCCCACTATCCGCACTCTTCACCAAACCACCGTAAAGTTAAGATACAAACCTATTCCTGTGCTTAATCTAGCACCACGCCACGAAAACACATGGGCGGGTGGAAGTATATCTCCACGAACTCATAACTTCAACATTAAATGTAGGAAACTGATCGGTTTCACGCCGGCCGCTTCACAACCAGCGTAAGAGTCCACGGAACCCCTGGGCAGAACGCCGGGTGGGCCCCACAGCCGGTCTAGACGATACGGGAAAAGGCAAAATCTCTTATGATTGTCGGAAAGCAGACCACGGCCGCTCCGTCACCCAGTCCGTATCCTAGTCACTGCACCGATTACACTGCCCCAGTCTTAAAAGACTGGGCCGGGCCGGTAACACGGTCCTGTTACTGCAAACTACTAACGTCTTGGCTAGCAATGCAGCTAGTTTCAATTGCCAGGACCATAATCCTCAAGCGGCATGTGCTGACGCCTGCTGTCAGAACTGGGATGACGTGTGATGTTAGCAACAACGCAGACGACCTTATGTTCTTGGAGACTTAGTACATAAATCACGATATAACGTCGGTGATATTAATATTTTATAGTTTCGCCGCTTCAGATAAATCTAACACAAATCTCTGAGCTTGCTGCAACATTTAACCAGTGCTAGTGCTGTTATAATAACATTCCACGCCATTACACCACAATAAACCCATGTCATGGGCATTCCAATAAAGAGATTACCAGATAAACATGTTGGCGCAATTAAAATGTATTCAGGTAATCACAATCGGCATTGGGGTTACGTTTATGAATACAAGTCTTCTCCTGGGATGTTACGCTGTATCGTTGGGTAAATAGTTACCGAAGTTTCGAACGATCGCAACGGCTTCTTCTCTTCAGGGTTATGTTGGCTAGTCACTGGACAGTTAAGTATGAGAATGGAGGCAACACGATCCTTCGAAACGTCGGCTGACGCAATGACACAGCGTAATATCCTAGAAAACTTGAAGCATCAGCAACAGGGCTGTGAGAACCTCAAACCTCGCAGGTAAGTGCCCAGTGTGACTGATGAATGCGGAATGAGGCCTGCTCCGGGGCCAAAACACTACGATGGCAGATCCTGCAATGTCAGATGCTAAACACGAAAATCTTCATAAACAGTTGAGATCGCTTGTCAATGACCTGACTCTGATATAAATGAAGACAAAGAATACATATTGAATTTGGATTGGGAAAGTTTTTCTAGAGAGGCATGAACAAGTTTTGACACCTTGAAAGATTGAAACTAAACTGCATTACACATACCTCAGTTCGTACCTCAAAGAGAACACAGTTCGTGCAACCATTGTTGCAGTCGAAAAGCAAAAGTATTGCATATTCTGAGTGTGTGTTTGCAGACATAGTATCCAGCATGCAAGGCGCATGCGCCATATTATCACCTGTGGCCTGTCCGGCTCGACAGTCTTTTTCCACATTTTTTTCATGAACGGCACGATTTTCGGTAGGAAAAACGTTACTGAACATCAGGTGCGTGTTTTGAGCTTCTCTACAAATCTGTCTGAAGCATTTCTCATTCTAAGAAGAATTCAGCCAGACATAGGTCATCATGCAAAGTACAGCTACAACTGTCAGATTCTAATAACACTTAAATTTTCTCGACATATTTTCGAAAAATACTCAAATAACAAACTTCATGAAGATCCTTCCAGTGGGAGCCGAGATACTCCATAGGGACGGACGGACGGACGGTCAGCCAAACATGATGAATTTGTTATTTATAAATAACAAATTGTTATATTGGCTCATCGGGATGGAAAACCCTCAATTTAGCAAACATGGCGAAGCTAACAGTCGTTTTAAGAAATTTTGCGAATGTATCTAAAAATACTCCACTAGTGACGTTTACAGAAACAGTGCCCGGTTCTTCTGAGATCTTAGGTAATACACAAAGCATGGACACGGCGTCGTTATAAACTTACACCGGCTTTAAACGGCTAAGGGGGGGCCTCTTGTTTTGAGGCTGTCGGCTGGAGGATTTCAAGTAGAATGCAGGCTCTCTTTCACATCACACATGTTAACACTATCTTGGCAACTTAATTCAAAAGCAGCCTTAACAACTCGCTCAACAAGAGTGACTACGATACGAACCAAATGACCGATGAATCGTGGTTCGAGTCCCCCCCAAAGGCCATTCTAAAATTCGTTGAAATCAGCCCTGTAGCCCACCCTGTCTCCCATTCAACGCACACCCTGGGCTGTGTCTCCGGTGGCAAACGCGGTCGAAGCCTAAACCTAACCACTCGCCTCCAAGTAATTACAAGGCTATGAATGAGTGAAGCTATACTTCTGTTCCCCCCACACGCATTAATCGGGCGATGCTGCGATCAGAACAGGAATAACTTAACTGTATGTTAAATAGAAGTGTTGTATGTTAGCTTATTTTCGTGTACGGTTCTTGCAAAATTTACAGAATTACGTTCGCAAACTTACACGCACGCTCTCAACAAATATTCTAACTTGAAGCGCGATGATTACATAACTCCGCAAAAAGTCACCGATGTTGTAAAGCGAACAGTCTACCTAACAGTTCAGAAATTCCTAGAATTTTATACAACGTGAAATTTCATCACCGAGTATAACATTTATTAAAAAAAACGCCCACAAACGCACTTCGGTTTTGTCGAAGTAATTTTATTATACTACCGACACATGTGGCCATCATAAGTACAAGAATACATGCATATTTATACCTGTAACTAATGCACGGAATATGGAACATGTTCGTCGCCGCGCTAACAAAAGCAGTTCACTGGTCCCTCCATCCTCAGCCAGACGCATCCAGTTCAAATTCTTCCACTCTATTTTAAAATATCTCCCTGGACACAATCCGTATCACATTTAAAACACGCCATTCTATTACAACCTACTTACTTAATTACAAAAAACCATACAAATGTAAAAGTCATTAATTTAAAACTTCATTAAAACCTAACGCGCTTCGATTCTACGACCAATCTAGTGGCGACTATGTTACAGAATTACGTGAACTGCAGGGGTTACAAAAACCCGATTTTACCTTTGTTTTTAGGAATTCGTACGCAAAATTATATTACTTACTTACTTACACCATTGTGCAGAGTCCTTCTTGAGAAGCTAAATGGTTTGCAGCTAGACAAGAAATTCCCCGCATTTCACGGAACCCGAAGGTTCATTACCGCACTCACCAGAGTCCTCCACCTGTCTCTATCCTGGGACAGCCCAATCCAGTCCATATACCCTCATCCCACCTCCTGGAGATCCATCCCAATATTATCCTCCCATCTACGCCTAGGTCTCTCCAGTGGTCTCTTTCCCTCCGATTTCCCCACCAAGACCCCATACACACCCCTCTCAACCCATACGCGCCACATGTCCAGCCCATCTCATTCTTCTCGATTTTATGTTACGTAACAAATATCTTAAAAACGACCCTCCGTCATTAAAGCAGCTCATTAAATCCTACGTGTCAAGCACATGCACAGTCGTGTGAACATTTTAACATTATTCACCCACCTAACTCCCACGCATGCTTCATCTCCCGACCAATTTCGTTCTCCCTGATCTCCTAACCCAAACAAACTTGGTGACGAGAACAAATTATGAAGCTTCCCACTGTGACTTTCTCCAGTCTCCCGTCGCTGGCTTCCTGTCAGGTCCTAACAAACCTGTGTTTAAAGAATGTAAAACTGATTCACAAACCAAGCGTCAAATACAATACGATACAGACGTGACAATTTTACCAATACAGACAAGTGAGAGTAAAGACACCTTGTCCGGTTTCGTACGGCCATCACCCACGCCCTGGGCGGGGTGTCTACGACACGATTGTTCAAGACACGGAACAAAGTGTGAGGGCCTAAAAGGGTTGTCTTCTTACACAAGTGTCCACATAGCAACGCCTTGACACACTACACAGCCAGGAGGCTGCTGAAAGACGAAAAGTTTGAAATACACACAAGACGGGCAAAGTACGTATAATGGAACACTGGGGCGCGTTCGCGTAACCATTGCTGCCGTGGAAAATCAATTAGTATTACACATTCTGAGTGTGTGTGTGTGTGCGTGTGTGCGTGCGTGTAGCCTTAGTTATCCAGCAAGCAACGCGCATGCGCCGTATTGTCATCAGTGGCCTGTCCGG
>Ga0131853_10026046_pt1 | contig 10525 bp, 8 predicted proteins | sample TergutLab28metaG_FD_92764 | JGI IMG/M metagenome (GOLD analysis project Ga0131853, IMG submission 92764) | Labiotermes labralis P1 segment gut microbial communities from Petit-Saut dam, French Guiana - Lab288 P1 (version 2) (version 2) | ecosystem: Host-associated > Arthropoda: Insects >... | reverse complement strand
CCCACCTCCTGGAGATCCATCCTAATATTATCCACCCATCTACGCCTAGGTCTCCCCAGTGGTCTCTTTCCCTCCGGTTTCCCCACCAAAACCCTATACGCCCCCCTCTCCTCCCCCATACGCGCCATATGCCCTGCCCATCTCATTCTTCTCGATTTTATCACCCGCACAATATTGGGTGAGGAGTACAGATCACTTAGCTTACTCACATGTGGCAATGCTTTAACCTTTAGGCACCATGCATCCTATATATCTATATATATAGGACAGATGTACTTTTCCTCCCCAGAGTACACTTTTTATATATTTAGTCAACAAATATATTTAATTATTTTTTTAGACTTCCTCTCACCATCTCCGTTTATTCCCCCACAAAATATCGTGTATTTCCTAATGTTATCTTTCTTGGTTCATAAAATATTCACATTTTAATTAAATGGTGTGCTGAACTGTAAATGTCCAGCTCCAGGTCCAAAGGGTTAAATGTTCTGCCTGCTCCCTTTCCGTTAATTCGCTAATTCTTTGTCATTATTCCCTGTTAAATTATAATGTCTCGGGAATTCCCCTTGTAGTGTTGGAACCAGCCGTTTAATTCCAAGTGTAGCCTACCGAGTCCCATGGGAATGTTGATAGGTCAAAGCTTATTGGTTTATACGAAACACACAAGTTTTTGAAGAGATACCACAGTTTAGATCAGAATAATAATAGTACTGTGAAACATGACAGCTAGTAACATTCAATTTTTCCTTATTATTTTGATTACACGACTACCCGCAATTGAATTGAGGTGAATAATTTTAATACTGCCATTTACATTCCACGAACATAAATATTGATAACGGGAGGCAATTTGAATCAAGAAAATGCTACATGTTTATGTATTAAAAACCTGTGAATGCGTGTTTCCTTACGCGATGAAAAGCGGACATTTTCCTGGTAGCTACATGGACGTGGGATGGGTGTCTACTGAAAGGTTAGTTACATTTATCGGCACTTGGTGCGAGCAGGATGCTGGCGCTATATCTGCAGACATTTCAATTGCTTGTTCTTCTACAGCCATTAGCTACAGAAAGATGGACTCCATCCGCAAAGGGGTTAACTGCAGCTGGTCTTGTCAAGCAGGGCATGTTTGTCTTCCAGTAGGCTACCTGTAGAAATAATACACGGCACTGAATATCGGTAAAGAAGTTCGCTGCAGCACGGCATGTTGAATGCGGTATTTGCTGAACTTATGTCCCATTTCCCTGTGTGCATTCCTCCGTTGACTTCTATAAATTTTCTAAAAGATCGCCTTCAAATTACTGGTAGATGATGTACGTAGCTCTTTTGGTGCCCGTATGGTTAATATAAAATTCTCCCTGTTCCGCCCATGAAGGCATATATGGGGAGTAGAGATATGGCTGGACCCACTTCTAGTCTCGGACTCTATGGAGATATATGATCAAATTTACGCCCTGCCGTTCTCCCTCCTGGAAAATACCCCGGTACACCTGGAATGTGAGGCTGGGTGGCCCGCTGATCCAGTCTGGACGTTTTGGAGGAGAGAAAAATTTTGCCTTTGCCAGAATTCGAACCACCGGGTAGTCCAAATCCTATGGGCATCTTTCACAACTTCAAGATCAGATCTTGGGGCTCGCCAAACGTCTTAGTCAACGGTACCGGGCCTGTTCCCCAGTAAGTTCAGCGCCCGGCGCTTCAGAGTGACCAGTTACCTCTATCTGGTGTCAAGGATATGCGTAGGGTGTTATGGCGCATCGCTTAGTCCTACGTAGGAACAGTTACAGGCTTACTGGGATTACCTCAGTTGAAACTGAGGTTCTGAGTGTGAGGGTCTGTGAAGATTATTCTACTGCCCGACAGGATGCAAGACCTTTTACTGTGAATCATAAGTAGGGGCTTTTGAAAGGAGCCTGGCTCCACCGCTTCTCACTGTATATGAATGTGTTTATTCTTCTACCCTGACAATAGGAACATTTACCAGAATACAGGCGAAGCATCAAGAATAGAGCAACATTTAAATCTATTTAATGACCAATATTTCTTGTGGGGCTGTCGTAACAGACAATTCAAAATTTTTTTTAATCATCCAAGATTTTATTTTTCAGAAGGACTGATTTTCTGGATTTTCCAGTCATTTATTTACCTTAACACTCCATATTGTTATTCTATTTTAAGGAAGTACATATATTTCCATTAGGATAGACATTTAAGGCACATGTCTTGTGTGTTATATGCAGCAGGATTTTAAAAAAATCGTTGCGGTCAATGTTTTTGACATTGATTATACAGACATGATGATAGGTTTGGGGGCGCCTGTATTCGAAGGAATTTTTATGTATTTCCTCTCCCCTGAAAGTGAGGGGGGGGGGGTCATTATCCGAACGCGTAGCTTCGTCTTTGTAACCACCTTGTTCTTCGAGACCAATGCATCATCAACATCATCATCATCATCATCAACTCTTATATCAGGTTTCAACAAATTATATAGTACAGTTGTGTCTGTAGTATTATCAACCGGGGGGAAACTAGCAGTTTTATTTCCCCGCCCAACATCCTCTGCACCCACTTGCTCTTCAGACTGGCATTCCGTTTCTTAAAGGTATGGACATAACAACAAAACAAACATAGTCAAATAACCCAAACTGCACGACAGACGTAGTTTCAGCAGGGTGGTCGTGCCGTAAATAAGGACGAGGAGAGAGGATGAGCCCGCTGTATTACAACTGGTCATTTGTGTATTAATCCATTCCGATTAAGGCGAGAGGAGGGGGTTGTCTTTTTTTTTAATCGTGAATATTTTTTCTCCATATGTGTTTTTCTTCAGTGAATACGGATATAAATTTGTAAGGTCTTCGAACTGAATGACGTCATTTCATTCGGAGGCTAACAGAGTCTATGAGAAACAACGAATACCCTAAACGCAAATTGAAGTTGTTTCTGTGGGGCCCCTTCCGCACCATGGCTAGGAAAATATCCCCGGTGTCCACTGAATAGGAGTTTATGTAGACCCCAGAAAATGTCTCAACACTTTGGAGTAGAGAATAATCTGTTGTCACTGTTGAAAATCGAATCTCACTTCCTCGGTCTTCCCAGTTCGTAACCTGGGCATTATGTAGCTGAGGTATTCAGTTCCCTGATGGGTTAACATTCTGGGTAATATGGGACCTGGACTCTTGAATAATATTGAATTAAATGTGTCTGCTTGTTCTTGCACTTACTTACTCCATGGTGCAGAGTCCTTCTTGAGAAACTAACTGGTTTGCAGCTAGTCAAGAAATTCCCAGCATTTCACGGAACCCGAAGGTTCATTACCGCACTCACAAGCGTCCGCCACCTGTCTCCATCCTGGGCCAGCCCAATCCAGTCCATATACCCACATCCCACCTCCTGCAGATCCAAACTAATACTATCCACCCATCTACGCCTAAGTCTCCCCAGTGGTTCTTTCCCTCCGGTTTCCCCACCAAGACCCTATACATCCTCCTCTCCTCACCAATACGCGCCACATGCCCAGTCCACCTCATTCTTGTTATTGCACATAAACATATTAATTTTGTTTTATATTTCCTAAGCTTTATCTAATTTGGCTTAAATGCCTGTTATATTGGTTTACGATTGCACTTGTTTGATCGTTGTTAGGGACAGATGAGGCTTGTATAAACACAGTAATTTTAACTTCGTGTCTCTTGGAAGGTGGAGACATTACGATTAACTGCACAGATTGCCTGAACATGTATCTAGATATATTCTTACAGCCTGTGTCTGACAGAAACTGCCAGTTTCTTTTTAAATAGATCAATCACTCTTCACACCTACCGTCAACTTTAATATTATCTTCTTATTACCCGAGGGGGGAGTGGGACGTTTTGGATACATTGTCAGAAGACTTAAGGTAGGTCCACACTTGTAACGTTACCGCGTAACGTAACACCGTATCGTGAGAGTGTGAACGGGGCTCGTGACCGCGTAACGTATCAAAAGTTGGTTACGCAGTCACGTTACGGGTTTGTTCGGTGCGCTGTCCGTATTTGGCTGTCACATCAAAGGGATGATACGGTTACGGCCGGAGCAGTGTGGACGTGTGGACGTGCAGCGTCACGCTCCACGTCCACACTCTCTTTGCGAATATTTGAACTCACATAATAAATTTTTTTTTTTACAAATAAAGGAACATTATGAATGAAATGTTATTCTCATTTCTTACCCAAATATTAACCTTTATGAAGGGTTTGGATAGTGGTTTGTCTCAGCAAGTCATCTCCTCGCGTGTCAGGCGACGCCTCCTTACCGTTTTCACGGTACCGTCTCTATCTTGCTAATTATATGCTGTCACCCTTACGGCCACTGTACAGGCTTCTCCAAGTTTCAGGACATAAAATAACTTCCTAGTTGAATTTTCAAGTAATATTTCTATAAAATTTATTCTTTGTGTCTTAGACCAGTTTTACTTTCAAGGAGCTCTTGATGCTTCTGGGTGTGGTTACTACTTTTTGATTTAATTTCGGTCAGTCTACGGAAATGCTGAGTTTATGTACAGTCGTCGATTCATAATAAGTCGTCAGTTGCTGCAAATTTGTCAAAATAACTTACCGCTTGCTTGGTCGAGGGTTTCAGGAAGCGAATAGACCTAACCTATTTTATTCCTATATATTCACAGAAGAAAAGCCGTACAAGTATACAAATTTAACTGTGAATTTTTGTATGGGAATTTTAAAAAATCGCCTTTTCAAAACCGAATAACTTCTCTATAGTAAAACCAACCAGATGCATCAATGTCTCAAATTTATTTTATTGGAGTAGCACTATACATGTTTCGGACCGTCTTTCCGTCCATCATCAGGAGTTAAAGACTGTACATACTGCAACAGGCATATGTCAAACAGATATTGCTGTCTGATTGCTAGCAAGCAGTCGGCAGTATCTTGCTTGCTAGCAAGCAGACAGCGGTATCTGTCTAACAAATGCCTGTTGCTGTATGTACAGTCTTTAACTCCTGATAATGGACGGAAGGACCGTCCGAAACATGTAGAGTGTCATTCCAAAATAAAATAAAATTGAGACATTGATGCATCTGGTTGGTTTTACTATAGAAATATATTTCGATGCACGGCCCTTCGAACGTCAAATTCCGAATAGTTTTGTTTTCCCAGGTGTCTCCTGTCGTCTATTTTAGGCCTTCCCGCATGTAGCAGAACGTATACTAAAATCGAACTGTCCCTCTGTCTCTCTATGCCCATATAGCCAGTAAAGATCACGTGACAACTTTTAGAAAATTATAAATTGTAGAATTTAAAGGAAACTGTCCATCAGTTTCAGTACGTGCGTAGATCGGACAGAGTTAACGATCATTTTACATGACAAACCGTATACGATTCCGGAGATTGGGCCCTCACGTTCGTGCTCTACACGCCTGCACAATCGCTATTGTGCTCAGTTTTAGCTCCGTTACTGGGATCCGTAGAAACGAATTGCTGCTTGCATCACCGTGTACTTACACAGAACACGAGGCACAATACTGCATTCAAACGTTGGTTTTTAACATGTTAAATTAAATTAATGCTCTTTAATATTTCTGAAATCTGTAAATCCTCTAAAGCTCAGCATTTATCACAGGCAATCCCTGCATTACTTTACAGAAATACGCATTTTGTACGCTGTTTGTGATTGTTACATGATTCGCGCAATAGCCCGCTTATTTCGCTTAATGGAACACTTTTGTGTTTGTAATAGAAACACAGTAGTTCACTGTGAGGTAGAAACTCTATTCCTGAATTCTGATTAAATTATTGTCATGCTTCAAATCTTAGTATGTAAGAGATAACATTTAGTAGGTTTTACGTGGTGTGAAACTGTTGGTTGCTGGGTAAGGCCGAAAGAATAATGCACACATTTTGTAAGTCGTTATCTTTTAATCACCTTGGGTTTACTCAGTTACTAATAAACATAAAATTTGATAGTTAATCTTTATCCACACTGTATATAATTGTTATGCCATCATGGCTTTGTGTTTTGGAACTGCATGACGTTCTTCCACTGTAGGTCTTTGTTTTGGGCGCGATAGCCCCCAGTGGGCCAGGGCCTCCTAATTCACGAGGTTTCTAGATCATACATATTGACGCACCACGGTTGGTGGGACTCCTCTGGATGAGTGATCAGCCCGTCGCAGAGACCTCTACCTGACAACACACAACACTCACAACAGACAAACTTCCATGCCCCCGGTGGGATTCGAACCCACAATCTCAGCAGGCAAGCGGCCGCAGACCTACGCTTTAGACCGCTCGACCACTGGGACCGGCGCCACTATAGATCTTACATATTGAAAACTGTGCCAGTTTGTACTTAACATAATGAACTTCGTGCTTCTGCCGCCAAAAACTATTGGAACATTACGCAGCGTAGCGTAGATCTTAAGTTCCCCTAAGACAACCTGAAGATGGCCAGTACAGGCCGAAACATGTAGTTGTCCATTATATAGTCATTAAATACACCTCATGTGACACAATTGTGTTTGACTACATACAATTTTCCAAGTTTCACACACAAAACGGGGATGACATACTTCCTAGATAACGAACGAAAATTTGCTGTTTGAAACCTGATAGTCGCTCACTCTTTCTATAAATTCCCTGCCTTTTATGCAACCCCAAATTCATTACCGTCCCGCCATTGGACACCATTCGGATTTACCTCCGATGATAGTTCATTCGGTACCCTTTGAATAGGTGGTTGGATGGAACCCAGAGCCGGTCACTACGCTTTGGAGAAGAAATAATGTCTTGCTTCTAGAAGGAGTCGAGCCACGATTTCTTGGTTTTACAGCCCTTAACCTGACCAGCCATCCCGACAGAAATAGATAACATTATTCTAATATTGATTTGTACTGTTAATTAAAGCTGTTACATTTAATGTAGGCCCACTTCCTTTAGTTGTCATAGAATAAATCAGCCTTCTTGTATTCCTACGCAGAACACTGTGCTATAATGTATATCACAAGTGTTGTGTGCAAGTGCCTCTTATGAGGAACCGGAACTTTTTCAGGATGTGGGATAGATGGGAAGAAGTGGATGAAAGGCGATGAAAATAGGGTTTGGGATGTAAGGTGAGTGTCGTAAAGAGCAAAGGCGAGATCCTTGAAGTAGAAAGGGGTAGTTTGCTTGCTAACCTCGCACTGTATTCCTCTTTTTTTTATCTCACCGTCTCTCTTTACAAAGAACCGCGTGATGGCTGAGCAAAAAAAAAGGTGTTTCTTTTTCAGACTGAAAACAGTGAAAATTTGAAGGGAATCTTCCGTCGGGTTACATTTAACCTTTTGACGCCTAATGTCAAGTATAGTGGTCGTACCGCACCGCTAACATCTAAAGTTGCATTTTTTATATTTATTCAACAAATATAGGTACTGAATATTTTAAACATGGTATATACTCTCTGTTTTTTTTCTCTCTTCAAAGTGCAGTTTGTTTCATAATTTTAACGTATTTGGTTCCTGTATTATTCACATTTTATATACAGGGTGTGCTAAAATTTAAAAAAATTATTCCGGCGCCAAAAGGTTAAGGGAGAAAGTAATGTATGAAAAATGCAAAGTTCGTTTCGAGTTGTCCTGTTGTGGGTAAGAGTAACTTCACATCTTGATGATTAAGAATGTCAAAGACACTTCCCTCAACCGAACTTGAGTTGCCCTTCATAGTTTACAAAATTTGGGTTATTTCCGAAATCAGATCGTCCGTGTTAATGATTCATGTGCAGAGTGACAGAGTGCAAAAAGGTCCAGCGTCACTGAGACTATTATTGCGTGCAGTCACAGTGACAGATTTGACACATACAAGCATATGCCTTCGCTCGTACTGGATGTTGCTCAACGTAGGTTGGTCGTTGCCTTACCGACGTTTCGGCATTATATATGTCGGCCCAATGAGAAAAACTACACACTGACAGAAGATTGAAATCTCACAAGTACATACTTCGTTTAAAAATTATATCATTTTGCTTAAATCATAGTTCTCAGGGTTCTTAAGTTGTGTAGAATGAGTTTAATCCGAAGCTTCGGCGAAGTATTTTGCCCCCTTCTTTAGAGTTTCTCAATTTCGCTAAGTTTATGGAGGATGAAATATCTCCTTTAATTTCCACCGTACTGCCAGTGTATCGCCCACCTTTATAACATTCCGTCACCGTGATGATGGATGCAGCACGATCGTCGAAACCCCCGAGACAGACTTATTATCTGGCTGTGTGTAATGACCCCTGATGTGATCTGATCAACAAACTGCTAGGCTGACATACATCATACTTCGTTCACAAATCTTCCCTGTTAGTCCAATTATGCGCATTGCACAATGTAAAAAAGAACGCGATTGCTTACGTCTCTTGAGAATTCGTGCTAATTTCTGTGAAAAAATCATCAGTCGAGGTTATACGTTGTTATTAAAACACAAACAATAGCAAAATTGTTGGGGTACTCAGTGCAGGGGAACGAGGGGAGGAGGAGGGGCTTAGGCAGTTCTGTCATCCGGAGGAGTGTCATCAAAATGTCACTTTAATTACGGCGTGTTCGGACTTCTGATTACAGCGCGGAGGGGAAAAGAGTGAAATTAGCTGTATCGCAGGGACAATCGTTCCAAAAGATGAGAGGCGGATGGTGTGGAGAAGTTACAGTAAAGCTCGACACGGCAACCGGAAACTTTGCTATACGAAATGCAGAAAGCCTGCTGCTCCCATGTTCTCGTTTGTGTCAGTGGTTAATAATATTATTTAATGCGGTGAAATTAATTTTGCCGGTCCCAGTGGCCGCACGGTCCAAGGCGTAGGTCTACGACCGCTCTCTTGCTGAGATCGTGGGTTCGAATCCCACTGGGGGCACAGATGTCTGTTGTGTGTGTTGTCAGGTAGAGGTCTCTGCGAGGCACTGATCACGCGTCCAGAAGAGTCCTACCGATTGTGTTGCGTCGTTGTGTGTGATCTAGAAACCTCAAGAATGAGGAGGCCATGGCCCGCGTTGGGTCGCAGTGCCACGGAGGGGGGGGGGGATATGTCACTGTGGTCCCAGTGGCTGCGCGGTCTAAGGTACGGGTCTACGCCCTCTCACCTGCTGGGATTGCAGGTTCGAATCCCTCCAGGGACATGGATGCCTGTCTTGCGAGAGTTGTATTTTGTCAGGTAGAGGTCTCTGCGACGAGCTGATCACTCGTACAGGGGAGTCATACGTACTGTGTCGCGTCGTTTCGTGTGATATAGAAAGCCCAAGAATGTGGCAGCCATGACCCGCGTTAGGCCGCACCATCATATGAATAAAAAAAACCACCGCGTTTCGTTAAGTGACTAGAATACGGGCTGGGCAGTCCGAGGTTGAAAACTACGTGAGGACGAGACCGGCCTTTGTGCCCACCCAGTTTCGTGTAAAATAAGTAAAGGTGTTCTTTCCCAGGGTTAAAGCGGCTGGGGCGTGACGTTGACCACCCACTACCATCAAGCGCCGAAGCTCGGACTGGGCAGAACGATACTTCTACCCCACCTCTGTGCCTTCGAACTTGACATAGGGAAACACTTCACTTGTTACTGATACAGAGGATAGACTTGTTCCGCAATACATTATACTGAATTTAGGAGCTTCCACTTTCCACTCTTCACCGACAGTACCCTTCTCCCTCGTGGGAAGCCCATAGCCAATCAGGCCTCTTTTACCGCAGCTACTGAGGTGCCTGGTTCTCACGTGCAATACGCTACGGTATCAATATTGGTTCTTCGCCACCGGGCCACGCTGGGTATAAAGAATACAAACTGCTTTTTTAGAGGACTGCAACACAGGATCGCGTGTTTGTCGAAAACTGAATCAACGACACGAAGAACACGTTTATTTATACCGTGTATTAAGGACGACTTCTTCATAACTTATACATATTTCAAAAGAATATTTTCATAGTGGAGCCGGGATAGCGTAGGCTACGTACTGACTGGGATTATGGGCTCAGCGATCCGGGGTTTCAATACCGGTAGGGACAAGAACTTTTTCTCCTCTCTAAAAACGTCAAGACCGATACTGGGGCCCTCATGAACCCCCCGCCCCTACTAAACTGGTACCGTTGTTCTATCCCGGGCATACAGCGGGCGGGGCGTAAAGTTTATCACTCATCTCCATCTAGAGCCGAAGTTAGGAATGAGTGGAGCTATACCTCTCCTTCCCCTATATGCCTTCATGGTGTGGATAGGGAAGACGTCACCTCTCACCGTACATTTCACAATATAGGTTATCCCGAAGATATAGAATGAATGAATTTTTGTTTAGCAAGGAATGAACTGCTAATGTTACACTGCAGCGACCTTAATAATGTCGAATATTATGGCAGTCGACGGTCTTAAGAATACGTAATATATGCTGTAATAGAATATCAGCCATAAAGCTTATTGTAGCACCGTGCATTTTTGTAGAATCACTTCAATTTATCAACCAACGAATGCACATATAATTTCACATAAAACACTTTTAAAACATTTTAAAACACTCCGACATGTTTCGATCTCGCCAGAT